>Ga0105357_10001192_pt1 | contig 14008 bp, 10 predicted proteins | sample GOMGulsemesocosm_4_FD_83660 | JGI IMG/M metagenome (GOLD analysis project Ga0105357, IMG submission 83660) | Methane-oxidizing microbial communities from mesocosms in the Gulf of Mexico - GOM15B Gulf of Mexico | ecosystem: Environmental > Aquatic > Marine > Cold seeps | place: USA: Gulf of...
GATGATAATAAATATAAATTAAGTAATGCTAAGGGTGCAATTATAAATGCTAAAGACACACTTTTTAATAATGAATATTTAGTAGTTCCCAATATTAATGCAAAAGAAAAAGATTCTATTATCCATTTAGCTTCAAGTATTTCTTTTGAATATATAAAAAAATATTTTTTTTCATATCTTTATGAAAAAGATATAGTTTCTTATAAAAAAGATTTAAATAGATTGGATATAAAAACTATTACATGTTTTTTAGAACTTGAAATATCTTCAAAAATAAATACTAATATTTCAAAAGATAAATATCCCCAGTTATTTATTAATTTAATTAAGAAAGAGGGTTTAGGTTTATTAACATGGAGTAAAAAAGCAAAAGACTTGATAAATAGAGTTAATTTTGTTAATAAAAATAAAGAAGAATTAAATCTAGATATTAACTTACCCGCTTTTGATAATAAAAGTATATTAGAAAATATAAGTGAATATTTAAACCCTTATATACAAAATGTAAGGACAATAAAACATTTAGAAGAAGTAGATACTTTCTCAATGTTACAAGGTTTAATTACTTGGGATAATTTGAAAACTTTAGATATTTTAGCTCCAACAAGTATACAAGTTCCAAGTTCTTCGAATATAAAGATAGATTATTCAAATATAAAAACACCTACATTAGCAGTAAAAATACAAGAAATATTTGGCTTAAAGAAAACACCTACTGTTCTTAGTAATCAAGTCTCTTTACAAATACATCTTTTAACACCAGCTTTAAGACCAATACAAATTACTTATGACTTAGAGAGTTTTTGGATGAATTCATATATGGAAGTGCGAAAAGAATTAAGAGGTAAATATAAAAAACATTATTGGCCTGAGAATCCAATGGATGCAATAGCCACTAAGAAAACTAAAAAGTTTATGTAGATAGTGCTTTTTCTTTTAGAAATTCTATTGCATTGTCATAACTTAATGGTTTAGAGAATAAGTATCCTTGTCCTATATCACAGTTTAAACTAAGAAGAGATTCTTCTTGTTCTTTTGTCTCTATCCCTTCTGCTACAGTTTTATAACCTAAACTGTTAGATAGGGCAATAATTGCTTTAGATATTTGTATATTATTGTTATCATCAGGAATACCATCAACAAAAGATTTATCAACCTTAATAATATCAATTGGTAGTTTACTTAAGTAATTCATTGATGAATAACCAGTACCAAAATCATCAATAGACATTCTAAAACCTAATTCTCTTAACTCTTCAAGAATAGTTATATTTGATTCGTTAAATTCCATAATATATCTTTCTGTAATCTCTAATTCAATTTCAGATGGAACTATATTTACTCTTTTAATAATTCTTTTTATTTTATTTATAAAGTGTTTATCTCTAAATTGAATACTTGAAATATTTATTGCTATATATTGAAGCTCATTATTAATTTCTTTAAATTTGATAAAATCCATACATGATTGTTCAAAAATAAAATCTCCAATATCTATTATCATTCCAGTATCTTCCGCCACAGGAATAAATTGATCAGGAGGAATAAATCCAATTTTTTCACTATTCCATCTTACAAGAGCTTCAAATGAAATAATTTTTTTAGTTTTTAAATCGTATTGTGGCTGATAATTTAGGTATAATTCTTTATTTGAAATTGAATGTTTTAAAGCTTGTTCTATTTTTAATTGTTCATGTATATTAATTGATAATTCTTCATTATAGTATTGATAATTATTTTTACCCAGATCTTTTGCATGATACATTGCTGTGTCTGCATTTTTGATTAATGTCATTATATTATTACCATTATCAGGAAACATTGCAACTCCAATACTTGCACTAGTATTTAACATATGCTCACCAACTTTAATTGGTTCTTTTAGAGTATCAAGTATTTTTTGACATACATAAGCGGCTGATTTTTTATTTCTTGCCGTTTCAAGCACTACAATAAATTCATCTCCACCCATTCTTGCAAGCATATCATTATCTCTTAAAACTTCTTTTATTCGTTTTGATACATTTTGTAAAAGTCTATCTCCTATTTGATGTCCAAGAGTATCATTTATGATTTTGAATCTATCTAAATCAATAAATAAAATACTCATTGTAAGTTTATCTCGTGTTGCAACTGAAATTACATGTGAAAGATGTTCTTCAAGTTTAATTCTATTTGGTAGGTTTGTTAAACTATCATGATATGCAAGGTAATCTGCTTTTTCCTGAGTATCCATAATTTCTTGTAAATCTGTATGAATAGAAATATATTTTATTACTTTTCCATCTTTGTTTTTAACTGCTGTAATATTTAACCATGTTGGAATAATTGAACCATTTTTAATTAGATTATTAACTTTACCTTTCCAGTATCCTTTTTCTTCAATACTTAACCACATCTTTTTATAGAAAAATTTATCATGTTTAAATGATTTAAATAGTGAAGGTTTTTTACCAATTAATTCTTTTCTTGTATATCCAGATATTTTTTGAAATGCATTATTAACAGATAATATATTTTGATTTACATCAGTAATTAAGATACCTTCTTCCGTATTTTCAAAAACTATTGATGATTCTTTTAACTCTTCTCTTTGTTTAATATATTTTGTAATATCAAGTTTAATTGCAAGATAATTTTCTATTTTTTTATTTATAAAAATTGGTAGAATTGAAGCTTTTTCATAAAATAAAGTACCATCTTTTTTTCTATTTATAAATTCACCTTGCCATTGTTCACCAGCTAAAAGTTTTTTATTTAATTCTTCATAAGTAGCTTTAGTATTAAGTCCTGAAGATAGTAACTTTGGGTCTTTTCTTAAAATATCATCTTTTTTATAACCTGAAGTTATTTCAAAGTTTTCATTTACATATAATATTTTTTTATTTACATCTGTTAACATAATAGAGTTATCACTGTGTTCAACAGCATATTTATAAGCTAAAAGTTTATTTTTTATTTTAGTAGTACTAATAAATATTTTTATAAGTATGCCCATAATTGAAATTGATGATATAAAAAATAAAAAGGATATTATTAACTGTTTATCTAAATAATTATTATAAATTCTATCAAGTTCTAAAGAAGCATTAAGAATAGGCTCTTCAAGTAATATATTATCGGCTTGCTTTGATAATTCAATAGTCTTAATAATTAATTGAATTAATTTTTTAGAATGAATAGTGAAATATATGATTCTTTTATCATTATATTGTGTATTTATTTTTTGGATATCATCAATTTTAATAAATAAATTCTCAAGATTACTATCGATTTCAATAAAATTATGTAACATAAGAAACATAAGATCATTAATTTTTGTTTTAAAAGAGAGATCATATTTCTTATCAAGTTGTAAATATTTGTTTAAATCAAATATATAGTGCATGGAGTTTAAAATAGTAGCTTGCGAAGATTTATAATCTTCAATAAGTTCTAATTTTTCTTTATAAGCAGAATTTATTACTTTAAGTTTATCAATAAATTTATTTCCAAAATCTTTATCTATATTACTATTATTTAAAGAAATTAATATCTCTTCAAATTTTTTTGTTTCATTTACTATCTTATCAAAGTTGATAAATTTATCTTTTTGTAGAAAAAAGTTTTTAAACTCTTTTTCTACAAGTACAAGATTTAAAAACTGTGTTTGATATGTACTATAGTCTTTTATATTATTTTGAATTTTAAATAAATATAGGAGTAAGGATAATAATAAAATAAATGCAATAACTAATACATTAATAAATGATATTTTTTTAGGTAACTTCATCGTTATTTTATTTTCTCTTCTTCTAGTAGATTTCCATTAAAAGATTTCAATAATTGCACTATCTTATAGATTTCCTCACTAGTTATATCTCTTCCTAATTGATGCAGTGACATTATTTTTATAACTTCATCTAAAGTTGCTATCATTCCATTATGCAAATAAGGTGCAGTTCTTAATACGTTTCTTAGACTTGGCACTTTAAATTTATTTTTTTTTGTAAGATTTGTTTTTCCTAAATGAGATATTTTAGGATTGATTATTAGACCAAATTTACTATATAAATTACCTCCAATATTTACTCCATGATGGCAAGTGATACAACCTTTTTCTTTGAATATCTCATATCCTTCTTTTTGTATTTCAGAAATAGCATTTTCATCACCTCTTAAATACTTATCAAAATCAGAATTTGGAGTGATTAATGTTTTTTCATATTCGCTAATTGAATGGGCAATATTTCTTTTAGTTATGCCATCATGATAAATATTATTAAAAAGTCTTTTATATTGAGTCTTTTTTAGTTTTGGAATTAATAAATTAAAATCATTTCCCATTTCTACTGGATTTTCAATAGCTACGAAAACTTGTTCTTCTAATGAATTAACTCTTCCATCCCAAAATTGTCTAAAATTAAATACAGCATTAAATACAGTTGGAGAATTAAAGTCTCCTTTTAATCCATCTATTCCTGTTGAAACACTTTTATTATCATCTCCCCCTTGCGATAAAAGGTGACAAGATGCACATGAAATTGTATTATCTTTAGATAATATAGTAGCATTAAATAATAACTTACCTAATGCTACTTTTTCTTTATTTGTTTCAAGTTTTTGAGGAATGGGTGTTATCATATTGCTATTTAAATTTAGATATAATAAAGTTATTAAAAATAGGGACTTAATCATTATACTCTTTCTTAGTTTATTTTATAATATACTCTTTTTCATTTTTTGTAAAGCAAAATTATTAAATTTTTTGAATAAAGTCTTTGAAAGTAAAAATAATTTATATAATAAGCTATAAAAAAAGGAGCTGTTATAAACAGATCCTTTTAAGTTGGTTAATTTAAATAAATAAATTATTTTTTAGCAATTGCTTCTTTTAAAGCTTTTCCAACTTTGAATTTTCCAACAGTAGTAGCTGGAACGTCAACTGTTCTATCAGTTCCTGGAACTTTAGCAGTTCTTGCAGCTCTATCCGCAGTTGTAAATGTACCAAACCCGATGAAACTTACAGCTTCTCTTTTTACTAATGTTTCTGTAATTGTTTCTAATACAGAATCAACTGCACCTTTTGCGTCTTTCTTAGATAAACCAGCTTTTGCAGCTACTGCGTCAATAAATTCAGCTTTGTTCATGAATGAACTCCTTAATTAAAATAAATTTGGATAAACTTTATAGTATTAAAGCTTTAAAATAGCTAAAAATAGGGCTTTATATTAATAAATAACAAAACAAATAACTCTATAAGTCATTTTACTAACAGAATGATGTTTTAATACTAAGTAATCTACATGAGTTTTCTAAAATTGCTATTTTTTTTACTAGTTCATTTAAATCTCTATCGTATACATAGGTACCTACCCCTTTTATTACCATTATATTATTCACAGACTCTTTTAAATACTTAGTAATTTCAAGTGCATTTCTGTCATACCAAGTTTCATAATCTCCTGGATTATAAATTGGTATTTCTTTAAAGGTTGTTTTTCCAAAGTAATCTTCAAAAACAATCGAATCGTGATCAAAAGTATAAGCAGTTGTATAAATAGGCATTCCAAAAGCTATATATTTTGCTTCATGAATATTTGTATAAATAGTTGCATGAATATGGGATTCCATACTTGCTATTTTCCACCTATAATCTTGTTTATTAAGGTTTAGTGAACAAAAATAATTTGAACTCATCTTATCAAAAATTGCATCATTTGTATTAATTAGAAAATTCTCTTGATCAAGTTTTGCAGAGATTGCTCCATGATAAATACCAAAAAAGTTTTTTCTAAACATAGTAAGAGATAAATCACTTAATTGTTTAACTGTAGCCTTGTCAACCATTTTAAAAAGCCTTAAATATATTTTTGGGTATTATATAGTAATTTTAATAAGGACTGTTTGAATGCAAATACCTCATGTTCCCGTTTTATATAATGAAACACTAGACGCTTTTTCTGATATAAAAGAGGATTATATAATAGATTGTACTACTGGTTTTGGTGGTCATAGTACTGGATTACTTGAACAAAATGAAACTGTTAATTTAATATGTAATGATCAAGATGATGAAGCTTTAGCTTTTTGTGCTAAAAGACTTGAACCTTTTTCTTCAAGAGTTACTTTTAATAAAGGTAATTTTGAACATGTTATTGATAACTTTAAAGATTACAATATAAGAGGTGTTTTAGCAGATATTGGTGTTTCATCTTTACAATTAGATAAATTAGAACGTGGTTTTGGTTTTGAAAGTGAAACTTTAGATATGAGAATGAATCAAAATCAAAGTTTAGATGCTTCAATAGTTGTAAATACATATTCACAAAGTGAACTTGAAAGAGTTTTTAAAGAATGTGGAGAAGTTCGAGAATATAAAAAAGTAGCTTCTTTAATAGTAAACAATAGACCTTTTACATCTGCTAAACAAATAGCAGAACTTCTTTCAAGAAAAATGTCAAAAGGTAAAATACATCCTGCAACTCTTCCTTTTCAAGGTATTAGAATAGAAGTAAATGATGAATTAGGTGTATTAAAAAGACTTTTTGATTCTTTAGCCTCGGCAAAATTAGAAAACTGTATAGTTGCAATTATCTCTTTTCATTCTTTAGAAGATAGAATTGTTAAGAACTATTTTAAAAAATGGACTAAATCGTGTATTTGTCCTCCTGAAGCATTTAGATGTGAATGTGGAAATGACCATGCTTTAGGAAAAGTGCTTACAAAAAAACCTATTATCCCTACAAAAGAAGAAATTAAACAAAATCCAAGAAGTAGAAGTTCTAAATTAAGGATTTTCAAGTTTGATTAGATTAAATGCTATTAATACTTTACTAATTGTATTTACAATGCTTTTTTTAGCAGTTATTCTATATTTTCCTAAAATATATTTTAGGAATAATATTTATTATATTAGTAAAGATATTAATAAGCTTTATGCACACTATATTTCACTACAAGAAGAAAATAAATTTTTAGCTCAACAACTAGAAGATATGAAATTTAAAAACCAAATTATTGATTCATTATTATTTAATCCATTAGTAAAAGAAAAGAAATGATAAAAAGTATTATAGAGTTTGCTTTAAGGAAACCTATTTTAAATCATATGTTACTTCTTTTTATTTTCCTACTTGCAATTTTTTCATATTATAAAATACCAAAAGAGATATTTCCTCCTTCTGCTCTTGATGCAATTTCTATATCAGGTTCGTATACGGGTGCAAGTTCTGAACTTTTAGATAAAATTGCTGTTGCTGATATAGAAGATGAATTATTAGGTTTAAGTTCTACTGATAAAATATCATCAACTATTAAAAATGGATTTTTCTCAATAAAGGTTGATTTAAAAGATGGTTATAAAGCTGATGATGAAATATCTGATGTAAAAGATATAATCTCAAAAATCAAAACAAATCTTCCTTCTGATATGGATGAGCCTGTTGTAAAAAGTATTGAACACTCTTTTCCTTTAATTACCGTTGCTGTTTATTCAAAGGGTGATGATTCAAGAGAATATTTAATAGATGTTGCAAAAAAAGTTAAATCAAAAGTTATGCAGTTAAAAGATTTATCCCAAGTTTCAGTTTTTGGGAAAAGTGATAAAGAACTACTTATAAATTTTAATGATGAAAAAATAAATGCTTATGGCTTAGATAAAAATATGGTTATTCAAGCAGTTCAATCTTTAAGTTCTATTTTTCCAATTGGAATGATAAAAGATAGTTCAAGACACTATTACTTATCAACTTTTAATGGCGAAAAAAATATTGATAAAATTAAAAATACATTAATCAAAGTTGAGGGTAAGAAGTTTTATCTAAAAGATATTGCAGAAGTTATGTTTACTCTTGGTGATGTATCTGATATCTCACATTATAATGCTACACCAAATATCGCAGTTGGTATAAACAAAGGTGTTAGTGGAGATTCTATTGAACTTGTTAAGCAAATAAAAGAGATTACTAAAGAGTTTGAACAGAAGTATGAGAATCTAGAATTTAGTACATATATTGATACTTCTATTTGGATTAAAAATAGACTAAATACTGTTGTTTCAAATATATTATTTGGATTATGTTTACTATTTATTGCTCTTTTAATATTTATAAATATTAGAATTGCAATTGTTATAGCAATTGGAATACCAACTTCATTTATGATAGGGTTAATTGCCGCTGATTATTTAGGTTATAGTTTAAATATGCTTTCACTCTTAGGTGCATTAATCGCACTTGGTATGTTAGTTGATGAAGCAATTGTAGTTGGTGAGAATATTTACCGACATATGGAAATGGGAAAAGATAAGTTTACAGCAGCACGTGATGGTGCCATGGAAATGTATCCAGCTGTTTTAACAGCAACGGCAACAACAATTTTTGCATTTTTACCAATTTTACTGATGACTGGAGAAACTGGTAAATTTATGCAGATTCTTCCTATTATGATTTCTGTGCTTCTTTTAAGTTCACTTCTTGAAGCTTTTTTCTTTTTACCATTGCATGCGAAAGAGATATTTAAAGTAAGTAAAGGTAATAGAAAATCACATAAAGTTTGGGATTTTAACTATAGACTTTATGGAAGAATATTAGATTTTTTACTTAAAGGTAGATATATTGCAATTTTCATAATGGTAACAGCTATCTTAGGTACTAGTGTTATAGTTTTTAAATCTCAAAAGTTTGAGTTTATGCCTGCTTTTGATTCTACACAAGTATATATTACAGGTTCTGTTGGTGTTGGAAAAAAGATTGAACAAACTGAACAATTAGTTTATGATATAGAAAAAAAGATATTAAATAATGTAGATTTTAAAAATGTAGTAAGTTCAGTTACTTCTGTAACTGGTTTAAAACTAGATGGTAAAAATCAACCTCATTATGAAGAATTTTATTTTCAATTATTTATTAATTTAAATGAAAGAGCACCTATAAATATTTTTGAAAAATATGTTAATCCTTATTTATCTCCTAAATATGATGATACCAATATGATAAGAGAATCAAGTGCTCAAGATATGGAAGCACAATTAAAAGAGATTTTAAAAGATGATGTAAAATCTGGACTTTATGATGAGTTGAAAATATTTGTGCCTCAAGCTGGAATTGTAAAAAATGATGTTGAGATTGCAGTATCAGGTGAGAAAGAAAAAGTTACACAAGCCGTTAAATCTCTTAAAAAACATTTAGAATCAATTAAAGGTGTGTCAAATATTGCAGATGATGCATTGATTGGAAACTATGAATTGAAATTTAAAGTAAATTCATATGGAAATGACTTAGGTATAAATGAACAGACAATTTTAAATGAATTAAGACCGTATTACTTTAAAGGAACATATTCAAAAATGTTCGATAATGAAGGTATTGTTGATATTGTATTTAAAAGTAAATCAAAAGATATTTTAAGTAGTTTAGAAACTTTTGAAATTACAACAACTTCAAATCAAAAAGTTTTACTTTCACAAGTTGTCGACTTTATAAAAGTACCTGCATATTCTCAAATATTTAAAGAGAACAATGAACAAATTATAAGTGTAACTGCATCATTAAGTGATATTACATCAGCTGAAGTTTTTAAAGATTTAGATGGTGAGCTAAAAACATTAAAGAAAGAAGTAACTTTAGATATTAAAGGTGAACAAAAAGAGAATAAACAAGTACAAAGAGAAATGGGACAAGCAGCATTAATAGCTGTGATTCTAATCTTTATGGCATTAGTATGGATGTTTGATTCTTTAATAAAACCTATTATCATAATAAGTACTGTACCTCTTTCTATTTTAGGTGTTTTAATAGGGCATTTAATTATGGATATAAATATTACAATGCCTAGTATGATTGGAATGGTTGGACTTGCTGGTGTTATAGTAAATGATGGAATTATTATGATGGATTTCATTAAAAAAGCTAAAAATCTTGAAGAATTAGAAAAATATGCGAAAATGAGACTACGTCCTATTTTATTAACGTCTATTACAACAGTATTAGGTCTTAGTAGTTTAATATTCTTCGCTTCTGGCCAAGCACTGATTTTACAACCAATGGCCATATCTTTAGGCTTTGGGATTTTATGGGCAACTGTTTTAAATCTTTATTATGTACCAATGGTATATAGAATTATTTATTTAAGGTCTAAAAACTAGTAAAAGATAGAATAAGAAAGGTAAGATTACTTGAACCTTCTTTTACAATAAACTATACCTCTTCTTCTGTTGACTTAGCTTCATGTCTTAATTAGTTTATAAAATAACAATACCTTTTACATGACGTAAAACATTATTCTCTTCATCAAAATCTTTTAATTCTTTACCTGGTTCTAGTGTTGTAATACTTGCTTTTCCTATTATATGTCTAGCTTTCTTGCCCCATTTATTTTTAAGTCTTATACTCCACATATTATGCATTACAAGAGGTTCATTTTGTTTAATACCAATATATAACATAATGTGGCCTTTTAAATATACTAAAGTAGAAAATGGAATAGCATGTTGTTTTATATACTCTTTTTTCTCTTTCTTAGAAAGTGTAGAAATATCATAATATTTACCATTTTTTGTTTGAGCTTTTGAGTTTCTAGAAATAAATTTTCCAAAGGGAATAAAAAAGTCTTGAGTAAAACTAGAGCAGTCTCTATTATTTAATAATCCACCCCACCCATAAGGCTCATTTAGTAAGGCTTTTGCTATTTTAATTCTATTTATTGCATTGAATTCTAAAGGCATATTTTGTACGTTTAAAGGATTTATATCTATATATGTAATTAATGCATTGTTTTCAAAATCTTTTCTTGCAATAATATATTTGTTTTCAGATTTTGGAAATACTGTAGCAACTTTTACATATTCTCTAAAACTATTATCATAAATAGGAAATTTTTCTTTTATTGCAACTGCATAATTACTTGTTTTAAACTCTTGAATAAATTTCTCATCTACAAATGCAATATCACTCTCTTTAATCCATCCCCCAATACTATTTGATTGCATATAAATCCATGCTCTATCTTTTGAATAGTGGGATAAGAAAATAGGGGTATTTATCTTTATTGAAGAGTTTTGATTATAGTCGAAGGGAAATCCTTCCCCGTTTTTCTTTGGGTCATAAAACATAGGTGATGATGTTGGAAAAACTCTTATATTTGTATTTTTAAGAGTAATTGCTTTTTTTAAAATAGTATTATAATTATCAAAATTTGAATTATCTATTTGTTTATTGAACCATTTCTCTTCTGCTTTTATATGATTTTCTAAGTAAATAGTTTTTTCTTTATATGAAAAACCCCAGGTAGCATCTTCCATTGTATAACTAACTTTATTTTGTTTCCATGGCTTAAAGTATTTCTTTATATATTCAGCTGTTTCTTTATTTTGATTCATAAAGTTATCATTTGCATAAATTGTTGTATTTTTCAGATCATTTTTTTGAATTTTAATAATAGGTTCTTTTGTTGAACAAGCAGTAAATAAAAGTGTAGTTAAAAGTAAAAGAGTATAAGTAGATTTTTTGATTTTTGTCATGAGAGAACAACCTCTAAATGTTAATTTAGAGATTGTATCATTTTATAATTTTTTTATTTATTAAAATAAGAATTTTTTCTTTAATTTAAAGAAATACATTACTGTTTTATATTGAACAAATATAAATGGCAACATTAAAATAAAATACATAAGAGAATATTTACTAATGACATCATTATATGTTAATCCGAAGTTTATAAAAAACATTCCAAAGACCATAAATGCAACGCCTGGACAGATTAGTGCAAAGGATACTGCTGAGCGCTGCTCTCCTTCTACAAACTTTTCAAAATAACCAATTTCTTTCATTACTTTATATCCTAAAATACCAAATATAATTTGTAGTGATAAAATTGTAGAGGTTAAAGTAAATAGTGATGATTTAGCAAGTATGGTATCAAAATTGTGATCTAATCCAAAAGATACTCTAACAGCTGTAATTCCTAAAAGCGTAAGTATTGGAATAATTATCCACAATGATGGTGATGCTTCTGTTGATATACCATGCTCAAACATATTTTTAAAACCAAGTGTTAGTTTTATTATTAATAATAACACAGATAATGCCATAAAAAATAAAGCACCAAAAATACCAATTGCATTTACTTCTACATTATGACTCATAGCACCTGGTGCTGCAAATCCAACTGCTACCATTGCAAATGCAAAAATAGATATCATTTGTGAAAGGTTATTATTTTTTGTAAAGTCAAAATCTCCAGTTATTAGAAGTCTTGAGAAATAATTGAAAAATATTTTTAAAGCATAAAAACCTGAAACTACAAATCCAATTAAAGCAAAAGGGAATAAATATTCAACAATTCCCCAAAGACCTGGAACAAAAACTGCACCAAGTATAAAACATACGTTAATTGTCATTGTGTATGTAAGAGGAATTGTCATTAGTGTTATTTCTGCATTGGAGTTTTTTAAATCTTTATATGTATCTGTTTTTTTATACATTAAAAATTGTTTTGTATTCCAAATTAGAAGTTTAAAATGAAAAAAAGCAAAAGCTATAATCATTACAAGTGAAAAAGCTGATAATAAAGATAACCATGTTCCTTTTAATAGTTCTGGAAATATAAAATCAAATGTTGCCATAGGAGCACCTTTATGTGGTACTAGAAACATTAAATACATAAAAAATGATACAGATAAACCACCAGCACCCAATGCTGATAAAAAACACATTGGAGAGAATTTTTCTCTTAAAGTCATTTTTAATCCTTAAATTAATTTTTAAAATAATACTCAATAATATATTAAATACTTATGAATATGATATAAGTAAAACTTATTATATTTATTTTTTAATAATTTTAGAATATATAGCTAAGTTATTACCTGATATAGTTTCATTAGATTATTTTAGGAAATAAAAATATGCAGAAGATTTCGGTGGCTAAAGAATTATTTGAAGATATTTTATTAAAGAAAGTACTAACTCTTTGTAAAGAGAATAATAAATACTGGAAAAAAATACTTTTAGAACCAAAAATTATTGATGATAATATTAAATACTCTATAAAACAATTTGATACCTTAAGAATTACTAATGGTTTAGGCAAAGAAAAACCATCTTTAGTAATAGAATGTAAAAAGATTGATTATTCAAATTCTAAAGATTGTTTTGAATTTGCCTTAGGAAAAGTTATTGAGCAGAAAAATACAAATTTAGAAGAAGATTACAAAGATAATCTGATTGAACAACTATTAAAAGAGAAAGAACTTCTTGAAGACAAAATGAATCGGGATCATTTAACAAAAGTTTTTAATAGAAGAAAGATGGAAGATGATTTAAAAGTTTTTTCAAGACAAAGCAATTCTTCTTTTTTAAGTGCAGTTTTTATTGATGCAGATAGATTTAAAGGTATAAATGACACCTTTGGGCATGAAGCAGGGGACAAGGCTTTAATATATTTAAGTGATAAGTTAGAAAAACATGCAAAAATATTAAATGGTGAAGTTTATAGATATGGTGGTGAAGAGTTTATTATTCTTTGTTTTATTACAAAGAATCATATTGTACAAAAACTTAATGAATTAAGAGAGGATATTAAATCAAAAAAGATCTATCATCCATTAAGAGATATTTCTATTACAGTTAGTATGGGTGTTTCATTTTTTAGTGATTCTAAAGATGCACATGAAATGGTACAAAAAGCTGATTTTGGAGTTTATAGAGCAAAAAATAAAGGTAGGGATAGAATTGAATTTGTGTAATAAGTAGTAAAAAATAATAGCTAAAATATTTAGCTATTATATGTTTTTTTAAATTTTTGTTGAAAACTATTTAGCAATTTGATCTGCAATAGCTTGCATAGTTGCTTCGTCCATAGTTTTAACTTGACCTTTCATAAGACCCTTCATAGGACCTCCATATGAACCATCTTTATAACCTTTTAATGCAGAAACAAAATCAGCTTTTGTCATATCTTTAATAACTTTAGATTTACCTAATGCTTTTTTTGAACCGTCTGCTCCGTGGCAACCTGCACATTTTGC
>Ga0105357_10001194_pt1 | contig 13991 bp, 8 predicted proteins | sample GOMGulsemesocosm_4_FD_83660 | JGI IMG/M metagenome (GOLD analysis project Ga0105357, IMG submission 83660) | Methane-oxidizing microbial communities from mesocosms in the Gulf of Mexico - GOM15B Gulf of Mexico | ecosystem: Environmental > Aquatic > Marine > Cold seeps | place: USA: Gulf of...
AAATGACTTGCCTGCACTTGATAAAGATTCAGGGCACTTTTCTCCTTTAGTTCAAAGTTATTGGTCATCGACTGTTGATGGAAATTTAGTTGCAGCAGGTGGTGTTGCTGATTGGTTTGCAAAACAAGATGTTGATGATCGTGTTGTATATAGTGATATAGGTAATGATGGCGCTCTTGCCGTATTAAATAGTACTAATGCATTAGCTCATTACGGTACACAACAAGCTTACGCGGATGAATTAAAAATTGATGTTGCTGACGTAGCTGATTACTTTAATTGGAATCTAGGCATGGATGTTGATGATGAAGATAAGGACGGTAACTTAACGGATATGCGTTCTGATGTTTTTGGTGACCCATTACATTCAAAACCTCTAGTCGTTAATTATGGTACAAGTATTCGTATTGTTATTGGAACCAATTCTGGGGCATTGCACATGTTTGAAGATGCTGGTGATACGGTTTCTGAAAATTGGGCATTTATGCCAACAGAGCTTTTTCCAAACATCAAAGGTTTACGTGATAATTACTCTTCAGCAGATAAACTTTATGGCATCGATGGCCAAATCACTTCTCATATAAATGACAAAGATGGTGATGGTATTATTGAGGCCGGAGACACAGTGTGGATCTTCTTCGGCTTACGCCGAGGAGGGGATTCATATTATGCTTTAGATATTAGTAATCCAGACTTACCAAGTATAATGTGGCACATAGAGGGTGGCAACACAGGCTTTGAGGAGCTAGGACAAACTTGGTCACAGCCTAAAATTGGCTTTTCTAAATTAAATTTAAGTGGTCATGTTGCTAGTCCCGTACTTTTCTTTGGTGGAGGATATGATACTAACAAAGATAGTGACGGTGTAGGCTCTACTGATAGCAAAGGTCGTGGTGTTTATATGGTAGATGCAAAAACAGGTGCATTAAAATGGAGTATGGCACCAACTGGTGGTGATACAACCTTTGCTGGTACAGATAGCATTCCTTCAAGTATTGCCTTATTAGATAGTAATGGTAATGGCTTAGTCGACAGGTTATATACTGGTGATACTGGAGGGAATGTTTGGCGTGTTGATATGCCAGGTGATACTAAAGCTGATTTTTCAGTGTTTCAATTAGCGAGCCTAGGTGGAGGTACCAATGACACAGATAGACGTTTCTTTTATGAACCATCAATTGTACGCACCTTTATTGCTGAAACCCTTAAAACAGAAGTTATCGATAAAGATGGTAAAACAAGCGAAATTACAGTTCATCAAGAGAAACCTTACGATGCAATACTAATTGGTAGTGGAGATAGAGCAACCCCATTAGGTACAGATACTGATGATACGTTTTTTATGATCAAAGATGAGCATATTAAAACACAAACGTTCAGCTCAAGTTCTTCGCCTGCTACACCTTCGGCACTCACTGAGTCAGATTTATACGATTTTACAGTTGATAAATTTGCAGAGACAATGACGAGTCAAGAAAGAGAAACTTTAGAGCTAGCAGTAAGTGCTAAATCTGGTTGGTTTATTGATTTTACTCAATCAGGTGAGAAGAGTACTTCGGCAGCCATCGTTATTAATGGTATTGCTTATTATACCTCGTTTACACCGCCAGCATTTTCTGCTGTGTTAATTGACTGTAAGCCGCCATCAGGTAAAGGGTGGTTGTATGCGGTTGATCTAGCATTGGGAACTAAAAAGTATAATTGGCTTTCAGAAGACTCTGATAATAGAGAAGATAGAATAGCGTTAATTAGTGAACAGTTTTTAGGCTCACCAACATTAATTGTATTACCAGATAATCCTGATGATTCAAAATCAGATAGTACGGGTAATCTTATTGTTGGCCGGAAAATAATTGGTGTAGGTTTTACTTTAAAAGCAAAGCGTACTTATCTTTATATTACGGAAGAGTGATATAAAGGGGATAGTAGATGGTTTTATGGGACAGTTATCATGGATAAACAGAATAAAAGTTACGGTTTTACTTTAATAGAATTACTAATTACGGTCGCTATTATTGGTATTTTAGCGGGAATTGCTTACCCTTCTTATGTAGACTTTATTACGAGATCAGATCGTGCCGAAGCACAACGCGAATTAATGCGTTTAGCAAACTTGCAAGAACAAGTGTTTGTAGATAGCAGAAGTTATACTGCAGATATGACTGATTTAGGGTTAGCAGACCCTTACATAACAGAAACAGGAAACTATAGTATAGATGCAGCTATAGATAATAACGGAACTACTTTTGTGTTAACTGCAACAGCAAAAGGTAATCAATTATCGAATGATACTGCCTGTACTACGTTAACGATTAATGAATTGGGTAAAAAAAGTGGTGAGTCTACTATTTGCTGGGAGAAATAAAATGAATATATATATTAAAGTATTACCATTAGTTACTTTGCTAGCGCTTAGCTATAGCACAGAAGCAAAAAGTAAAGAAAAACAAAGTAAAAAAGTAAACGTGAAATGTTTTATCGAATTAGTTGGTGGTGGAGATATGGTGAGTTTTTGGCATGTATCTCAAAAGAAAGTATCAAGCTTGTCAAAATCAATTATAGGTCGCAAAGTTATGCTACTAAATTCAAAACAAAAAGCTCAAATTTATAAAGCTTATGAGTGTGTTTTATCAACAGATAATTTTACTAATAGTCGAGCCAAAATTGTTGATGCTAAAACCGCTCGATAAAAGCTCAATTACTATCTCTTATTAATAGTTATTTTTTAGGTTGTTGTGACTTTTTATTCAATTTTGCTTGGCGGCGTTCATTAATAAGATCTTGAACATTACCACCAATGTGGTTTTCGCCACGTTTTTCAGCTAGAGCTATTTGACGTTCTCGTTCAGCAAAACGGCTTCTTTGTTGATCAGTGACTTTGCTATGGCAACGATGACAACTCACGCCTTTTACATAATGTTCGCTTTGTTTTTCTTCTTCAGTTAATGGGAAGCGACAAGCAAAACATTGATCATATTGACCATGCTCTAAATCATGATTGACGGCAACGCGACCATCAAAAACAAAGCATTCACCTTGCCACATAGTATCGTTGCTTGGCACTTCTTCAAGATACTTTAATATGCCACCTTCAAGGTGATAAACCTCTTCAAAGCCTTGTTCTTTTAAATATGCGGTCGATTTTTCACAGCGAATACCACCCGTGCAAAACATAGCAACTTTTTTGTGTTTAGCTTTGTCTAAGTTATCTTTGACGTACTGTGGAAATTCTCGGAAAGTTTCAGTATTAGGGTCTAATGCGCCCTTAAAAGTACCAATTTCTACTTCATAATCATTTCGAGTATCAACTAATAGTACCTCAGGATCTGAAATTAGTGCATTCCAGTCTTTGGGTTTTACATAAGTACCAACCACTTGGTTTGGATCTATTCCCTCAACGCCCATGGTAACAATTTCTTTTTTCAATTTTACTTTAGTGCGATGAAATGGGTTGTTATCACTGAATGACTCTTTATGAACAATAGCACCTAAATTTGGCTGTTCTTGCAAGAAATCAAGTACTTGTTCAATGGCTTTTTGTGAACCAGCTATTGTTCCATTAATACCTTCTGCAGCTAATAGCAAGGTGCCTTTTACTTCTAGTTTAGTCATTTCAGCTAAAAGGGGCTCGCGTAATGCTAGAAAGTTTTCAAGGCGTACAAATTTATATAACGCACAAATGGTTATTTTTGGGGTAGTCATGTGATCTCCATTGAGCTAACTGAAACGTAAATCCAGTGCTTTAGATTAATAAAACCCAAGTAAATTCGCTTGGGTTGTTGGTGGCGCATAATAGCAGAGAAAACCTTTGTCTGCTATTTAATTGCTGCTGACAATAAATGGTAGTATATCAAAATGAAGATGGCTGAATTGTATAACAAAAAAGCCACTTTGTTTGAGTAAACAAAGTGGCTTTCGAAAAATCATTTGATGTTTAGCTCAAAACTAACAAGTTTAAGAGTAAGGCCGAAGCACGGAGCCTATGACTATAGGTGAGTACTTCTAACATAGCTATTGGGCATGTTAGTAAAGAGGTTACATCAAATTAAGCTTCTACTTGTAAAATAACCTTATCAGCTTTTTCTGTGTAACTTTCCATCTTATCAAAATTCAAATAACGGTAAGTATCAGCAGCTGTTGCATCAATTTTTCCTGCGTATTCAAAGTATTCAGCAGGTGTTGGTAATTTACCTAAAATTGCGCCAACAGCAGTAAGCTCAGCAGAAGCTAAGAATACATCAGCATTGTTACCTAAACGGTTAGGGAAGTTACGCGTTGAAGTAGACATTACGGTGGTATTATCAGCAACACGGGCTTGGTTACCCATACATAATGAACATCCAGGAGGCTCAACACGTACGCCAGCTTTACCGTAAATAGAGAAGTAACCTTCGTCTTTTAACTGAGCGCTATCCATTTTCGTTGGTGGTGTAACCCACATACGTGTAGATAACGTGCCGCCAAACTCTTCAAGTAACTTACCTGCTGCGCGGAAGTGACCAATGTTAGTCATACAAGAGCCGATGAATACTTCATCAACTTTACGGCCAGCAACTTCTGATAATAATTTTGCATCATCAGGGTCATTTGGACAACAAACGATAGGCTCTTTAATATCAGCTAAATCGATTTCAATAATATGAGCATATTCAGCATCGCTGTCAGCAGACATTAATGATGGATTTGCTAACCATGCTTCCATACCTTTAATACGGCGTGTAATAGTACGAACATCGCCATAACCTTCACTGATCATCCATTTAAGCATAACAATGTTAGACGTTAAGTATTCAGCTACAGCATCTTCTTCAAGCTTGATTGAACAACCAGCAGCAGAACGCTCAGCAGAAGCATCAGATAATTCAAACGCTTGCTCAACGGTTAAACCTTTAAGGCCTTCAATCTCTAAAACACGACCAGAGAATTCGTTGATTTTACCGGCTTTTTCAACCGTTAATAAACCTTTCTTGATACCGTAATAAGGAATAGCATGAACCAAGTCACGCAAGGTGATACCCGGTTGCATTTCGCCTTTAAAACGAACTAATACTGACTCAGGCATGTCAAGAGGCATTGTACCAGTTGCTGCAGCAAAGGCGATTAAACCAGAACCTGCAGGGAAAGAAATACCTATTGGGAAACGCGTATGAGAGTCACCACCTGTACCAACGGTATCAGGTAATAACATACGGTTTAACCATGAATGAATTACTCCATCGCCTGGACGAAGTGAAACACCGCCACGATTCATAATAAAATCAGGTAAAGTATGATGAGTAATAACATCAACTGGCTTAGGATAAGCAGAAGTATGACAGAAAGACTGCATGGTTAAATCAGCAGAGAAACCTAAACAAGCTAAATCTTTTAGTTCATCACGGGTCATAGGACCAGTAGTATCTTGTGAGCCAACCGTTGTCATTTTAGGTTCACAGTATTGACCAGCACGAATACCGTCAACACCACACGCTTTACCAACCATTTTTTGGGCTAAAGTAAAACCTTTACCTGTATCAGCAACATCAATAGGCTTGTTGAATAAGTCAGTTTCGCCTAAGTTTAATGCTTCACGAGCACGAGCTGTTAAACCACGACCGATTATAAGGTTAATTCGACCACCAGCGCGTACTTCATCTAGTAACACAGGGCTAAGTTCAAATTCAGATATAACTTCGCCAGCGGCATTTTTAACAACACCTTCATAAGGGTAAATGTCGATAACATCGCCCATATTCATTTTTTGTACGTCTAATTCAATTGGTAATGCACCTGAATCTTCCATGGTGTTATAGAAAATAGGAGCGATTTTGCCACCTAAACATACACCACCACCACGTTTGTTAGGAACATGAGGGATATCTTCACCCATAAACCATAAAACTGAGTTAGTTGCTGATTTACGTGAAGAGCCAGTACCAACAACATCGCCAACGTAGGCTAATTGAATGCCGTCTTTTTGTAATTCTTCAATTTGAACGATAGGGCCAACAACACCATCGTCATCAGGGTTGATACCATCACGGCCAATTTTAAGCATAGCTTTGGCGTGTAATGGAATATCAGGGCGAGACCAAGCATCGGGTGCTGGTGATAAGTCATCGGTGTTAGTTTCACCCGTTACTTTAAACACTTTAACTGTGATTTTTTCGGCAACTTGTGGTTTGTTAGTAAACCATTCACCATCAGCCCAAGCTTTTAATACTTTTTGTGCTGCGGCATTACCTGCTTGTGCTTTTTCTTGCACATCATGAAAAGCATCAAACATTAATAAAGTTTTAGATAAACCAGCAACAGCAATATCAGCATTGTCGGTATCAAGTGCGGTAATCATTGGTTCTATGTTGTACCCACCAAGCATGGTACCTAATAATTCTAAAGCACTGGCAGCATCAATAATAGGCGAGCTTACTTCGCCTTTAGAAATCGCAGCTAAAAAGCCAGCTTTCACATAAGCTGCATCATCAACTCCTGGTGGCACGCGATCGGCTAATAATTCTAATAAAAAGGCTTCTTCACCTGCGGGTGGGTTTTTAATTAATTCAACGAGTTGAGCTACTTGCTCAGCATCAAGCGGCTTAGGTACAATACCTTCTACAGCACGCTCGGCGACATGGTTACGATATTCTTGAAGCACGACATTCACCTTTATGATAAGAGGTACTTATTTATCGCCATACTATTCTTGTGATGACGATTCTAGAATTTATTAAGTACCTGAGATTAAAAAAATTCAGTAATATTATATGCTATTGATGCTCTAAATAGAATCATAGCATTAGTTGCTGAAGTTATATCTGACATAAACACTAATTATAGTTGTTTAAAATTAACTTAGCGTTGTTTTATTTCAATAATAAAGCCAGTTATACCCAAGCTAATTCCAGCTGAATCCTGCATCTTGAAGTAGCTTGGGTATATATTTAACATAGCTGGCTTTATTTTTTTCTAAGTAATTTAATAATTACTTTTTCTTTTTTACTGCTTTTGCATTTGGTAAATCAGTAATTGAACCTTCAAATATTTCAGCAGCTAAACCGATAGATTCATTTAACGTTGGATGAGCATGAATGGTTAAACCTACATCTTCGGCATCTGCACCCATTTCAACAGCTAAACAAATTTCACCAAGCATTTCGCCAGCATTAATACCAACAATAGCACCACCTAAAACGCGCCCGGTGTCTTTTTCAAAAATCAGTTTAGTTTTACCTTCAGTTCTAGCCGAGGCAATTGCACGGCCAGATGCAGCCCAAGGAAAGTTCGCTACTTCAATATTTAAGCCTTGTTCTTTTGCTTCAGCTTCTGTAACGCCAACCCAAGCCATTTCAGGATCAGTATAAGCAATTGATGGTATGCAACGTGGTTCAAAGGTATGCTTTTTACCTGAAATAACTTCAGCAGCAACATGCGCTTCATGAACAGCTTTATGAGCAAGCATAGGTTGACCAACAACATCACCAATAGCGAAAATGTTGTTAACATTAGTGCGAAGCTCATTGGTTACATTAATAAAGCCACGCTCGTCAACATTTACACCAGCTTTGTCAGCATCAACTAAGTGACCATTTGGTTTACGACCTACAGCAACTAAAATTTTGTCATAACGTACAGGATCTGCAGGTGCTTTTTTACCTTCAAAAGTTACATATAAGCCATCATCTTTTGCTTCAACAGCAACTACTTTAGTGGATAGCATAATGTTGAATTTTTTCTTGTTATAGTTATTGTAAACTCTAACAATATCTTTATCGGCAGCAGGAACTAGTTGGTCTGCAAACTCTACAACACTCACATTAGAACCAAGAGCTGAATATACAGTTCCCATTTCTAAACCGATAATACCACCGCCAAGAACAAGCATTTCTGCTGGAACATCTTCAAGTGCTAATGCACCAGTAGAATCAATAACACGAGGATCATCTGTAGGAATAAAAGGTAAATTAACTACTGAAGAGCCAGCAGCAATAATTGCATTATCGAATGTTATAGTGGTTACTTTGCCATCATTATCTTCAACAGCAATAGTTTTATCAGAAGTGAATTTACCATAACCTGAAACCGTCGTTACTTTACGTGCTTTAGCCATGCCAGATAAACCACCCGTAAGTTGGGCAATAACACTGTCTTTCCAATCACGAATTTTATCTAAATCAATTTTAGGAGCACCAAATGTAACTCCGTGAGAAGCCATTGAAGCTGCATCATCAATTACCTTAGCAACATGAAGCAATGCTTTTGATGGAATACAACCTACGTTTAAACAAACACCACCTAACGTTGCGCGGCTTTCTACTAATACAACATCTAAGCCTAAATCTGCAGCACGAAATGCAGCTGAATAGCCACCAGGTCCTGCACCTAAAACTACTACTTGAGTTTTGATTTCGTTACTCATGTTAATCCTCGTTTATTTGAGGATATAAAATCCTCATCTATTTTTTAAAATGTTATGGCGAAATTCTACGCTTTGTTATTAGATTTCGCCAATATTATCGCTTTTATTTTTGTTAATTTAGTCTTTATAAAATTAATTGCCTAATATCAGACATTACGCTTGCTAGGTGTACGGTAAATCGAGCAGCAATAGCGCCATCAATAACTCTATGATCATAAGACATTGATAATGGCAGCATTAAACGTGGCTCAAAATCTTTACCATTCCACTTAGGTTTCATTTCAGATTTAGATACACCTAAGATGGCAACTTCAGGTGCATTAACAATTGGGGTAAATGCAGTACCACCAATGCCACCTAAGCTTGAAATAGTAAAACAGCCACCTTGCATATCAGTCGCTTTTAATTTTCCATCACGTGCTTTTATACTAATTTCAAGTAATTCACGAGATAACTGATGAATCCCTTTTTGATCAACATCACGCACAACCGGTACAACTAAACCGTTAGGAGTATCAACTGCTACTCCAATATGAATATATTTTTTCATAATTAAGCTTTCGCCATCTTCACTCAAACTTGAGTTGAAAACAGGGAAGGCTTGTAAAGCGTCTGCCGCAGCTTTTAAAATAAACACAAGTGGTGTAATTTTAAAGCCAAGTTTTTTCTTTTCACAAATTACATTTTGTTCTTTACGGAAAGCTTCAACATTAGTGATGTCAGCTTCATCAAATTGAGTAACATGTGGAATAGTAACCCAGTTGCGATGTAAGAAAGGACCTGAAATTTTCTGAATACGGGTTAATGCTTTTGTTTCAATTTCACCAAATTTAGCAAAATCTATTTGTTTAGCACTGACCACTTGTAAGCCGCCTTCACCTGCAGAAACAGAACTTCCTGCGTTCGCTTTTGGACGAGACAACTCATATTTTACATAAGATTGGACATCATCTTTTAAGATACGTCCTTTATTGCCGGTACCTTTAACTAAAGTTAAATCAACCCCAAATTCACGTGCAATACGACGAATAGATGGAGATGAATAAATAGCCCCTGTCGATTTTGATCCTGCTTGAGGGTGGTGTGGAACTGGTGCGTTTGTTGGTGCTGTTGTTGGCGCAATTTTTGTTGCTTGAGTCGTAGCTTCAACAGGTTTAGGTGCTTCTATAGATGGAGAAACAATGGTTTCTAATTTTATTACAACAGAACCATTTTTAACTTTATCACCTACATTTATTAAAACTTCTTTTACAGTTCCTGCATGAGAAGAAGGTACGTCCATTGTTGCTTTGTCAGTTTCTAATGTGATTAAACCATCTTCTTCTGCAATAACATCACCAACTGTAACTAATACTTCAATAACATCAACTTCACCATCTTCACCAATATCAGGTACAGTAATGTCTATTGTTTTTGATGATGAAGCTGTTTCAACAGTGGAAGCAGAAGTCGATACAACTTCTGCGGCAGCAGGTGTTTCGTCACTACTCGAAACTAGCTGCTTTTCTTGCTCGTTACTAGTGGTTTTTAGCTCACCAATGGAGTCACCTTCTTTTATTTTGTCACCTACGGTAACAGATAAACTCATTAACTCACCTGCAAAAGGAGCAGGAATATCCATTGAAGCTTTGTCTGTTTCAACAGTAACAATTCCCTCATCAGCCTCTAATGCATCACCAACAGCAACGCAAATTTCGATAATCTCTACTTCTTCGCCACCTACATCGGGAACTAGGATTTTTTTAATATCAGACATTTTTATTTCCTATTCTAGTCTTTATTGACCGCTATGGGTCTAAGCATAAAGTGGGTTAAGTTTATCAGTATCGATATTAAAACGTTTAATTGCATCACTCACTATGCTTCGCTCAATATCACCACGATTAGCTAATTCAAATAATGCGGCAACAACGATATAATACTGATCAACTTCAAAATGCTGACGTAAATTGTCACGGCTGTCACTGCGACCAAAACCATCAGTACCTAATACGCGGTATTCAGTGTCTATATAAGCACGAACTTGATCAGAATAATTTTTAATGTAGTCTGTAGCTGCAATAGCTGGGCCTGCATTTTTAGTGATAATATTTGAAATGTAAGCCGTTCTTTGTTCACTTTCGGGATGAAGCATATTCCAACGCGTTACATCTTGTCCGTCACGTGCTAATTCATTAAATGAAGTAACTGAATATACGTCACTTGAAATATTAAAATCAGTGGCTAAAATTTGTGCAGCTTGACGTACCTTTTGTAAAATTGTACCAGAGCCCATTAATTGAACATTCGCTTGTACTTTCTTCTTACCTTTTGGTGCTACTTGTTCAAGTTGATATATACCTTTGATGATTTCATCAGCAATGTTTTTTGTATCTGGCATAGAAGGGTGCTGATATGTTTCATTCATAAGAGTTAGATAGTAGAAGATATTTTCGTTTTCTTCGTACATACGACGTAATCCATCACGAATAATTACCGCAATTTCATAGCCATAAGTTGGATCATAAGTAACACAATTTGGAATTAAACCAGCTTGTATATGTGAGTGACCATCTTGATGTTGTAAACCTTCACCGTTAAGTGTGGTTCTTCCTGCAGTAGCACCTAATAAAAATCCTCGTGCTTGGCTATCACCAGCAGCCCAAGCTAAATCACCAACACGTTGAAAACCAAACATTGAGTAATAAACATAAAAAGGAATAGTGGTTGCGTTACATGTTGAATATGATGTTCCGGCTGCAACCCATGATGCCATTGCACCTAATTCGTTTATACCTTCTTGTAAAACTTGGCCTTTTTTATCTTCACGATAATACGCAACTTGGTCGGCATCTTGAGGAATATATTTTTGACCTTCATTGGCGTAAATACCTACTTGGCGGAATAAACCTTCCATACCAAATGTTCGTGCTTCATCTGGAATAATTGGAACAATGCGTTTACCAATTTTTTTATCTTTTAGTAAGCTGTTTAACACACGAACAAATGTCATTGTAGATGAAACTTCACGATCACCAGAGCCTTTTAAAATAGCATCAAAAGATTTTAATGGTGGAATTTCTAGTGTTTCATCAGGTTGTTGACGGCGTGCTGGTAATGAACCGCCTAATGCTTCACGACGGGCTTTCATATATTTATACTCAGCACTGTCTTCAGGAAATTTGAAAAATGGCAAATCGGCTATTTCATCATCACTAATCGGCATATTGAAACGATCGCGATAATCTTTGATTGACTCAACATCCATTTTTTTCACGTTATGTGCAATATTAAGCGCTTCACCAGAAGTACCTAAACCAAAGCCTTTAACGGTTTTAGCAAGAATTACAGTAGGGCGACCTTTTGTTTTAATTGCTTTATCATAAGCGGCATATACTTTAACTGGATCATGACCACCACGATTTAAACGCCAAATATCTTTATCAGACATATTAGCAACCATGGCTTCTGTTTCGGGATACTTATTAAAGAAACATTCACGGGTATATTTGCCACCTTTGGCTTTACAGTTTTGATATTCGCCATCAACTGTTTCATTCATTAACTGTAAGAGTTTACCTGAAGTATCTCGTGCAATTAACGGATCCCAATAACTACCCCAAATAACTTTAACAACTTCCCAACCTGCACCACGGAAAGTACCTTCTAATTCTTGAATAATTTTCCCGTTGCCACGAACAGGGCCATCTAAACGCTGTAAGTTACAATTCACAATAAAGGTTAAATTGTCTAACCCTTCGCGTGAAGCTAAACCTATTGCACCTAATGATTCAGGCTCATCTGTTTCGCCATCGCCTAAAAAGCAATATACACGTTGGTCAGAACAATCTTTAATACCTCTGTTTGTTAAATATTTTAAGAAACGGGCAGTATAAATTGCTTGTAAAGGTCCTAGTCCCATTGAAACAGTTGGAAATTGCCAGAAATCATCCATCAAATGAGGGTGAGGATATGAAGGTAAGCCTTTACCATCACATTCTTGACGGAAGTTTGCCATTTGATCTTCAGTTAAACGGCCTTCCATAAATGCACGAGCATAAATACCCGGAGAAATATGTCCTTGAGCAAAAATGAAATCACCGCCATCTTTTTCTGAAGCGGCTTTAAAGAAATGATTAAAGCCAACATCATATAACATTGCAGAAGAAGCAAAACTACCAATATGACCGCCAAGTTCTAAGTCTTTTTTAGAGGCTCTTAATACTAAAGCCAATGCATTCCATCGAATAGCGGCACGAATGCGCGATTCAATTGTTTGATCTGCTGGCATATGAGGCTCTTGCCCCGGAGGAATTGTATTTACATAAGCTGTTTTTGCATCAAAAGGTAGGTGTGTTCCACCTCGACGAGCACGCTCAGTTAATGCTTCAAGTAAGAAATGAGCACGTTCTGGGCCTTCATTTTCTAAAACAGCTTCCATTGACTCTAACCATTCTTGGGTTTCCATTGAATCAATGTCTAATTTTGGCAACTCTGACATATTTGTACTCTCCAGTGCTTTTTTGTTAAATTTAGATACGTCGCATAGAACGTTCTATGCGGCTATTTTCTTGTGTCATTTTTAATAGTATTTCCTCTATATAAGCTAGATGGCGGTGACTGGCACCCCATGCTTTTTGAGGTTGACCACTAATAATGGCACTGAGTAAACGTTTTCGGTAATCCGTTATTTTGCTAAAAACTTCTGGTTTTTTAGCTAATATAGTTAAATTCTTCTCAATATTATCAATTAATAAAGATGACATACTACGTGCTAAATGTAATATAACTACATTATGTGAAGCGGTACAGATAGCTAAATAAAATTCAAAAACGGCTTGTGCTTCTGTACGGTAATTATCATCTAGTTGACTACTACCTATGCTGTCATGCTTTAATTGTATATATTCAAAATCTTTTTTCGTTCCTCGCATGGCAGCGTAATAAGATGACATACCTTCCATACCATGACGAAATTCAAGTAAATCAAATTGTGATTCAGTATTATTTGCCATCAACTCGAATAGGGGATCAGCAAAGCCAGCTAATATCTTTTTACTGACAAATGTTCCACCACCTTGGCGTCTGGTAACTAAGCCTTTACCTTCTAATTTTTGAATAGCTTCTCTAAGCGAAGGTCTCGATACTTGAAATTGCTGCGCTAGTTCTCGTTCAGGTAATAATTTTTCACCTGGTTTTAAACTTCCTTCAATGATCATACTTTCCAATTGAGACAAAATGATGTCTGACAACTTTTGCTGTTTCACTTTATGCGTTTTTTTTACATTGTGTTGTGCAATAGTCATATTTTAGTAGAAACCTAATAAATCATTGGTGGTAAATTGGTATTACCATTAACAAGTTGAGCTAATAAAGTAACAAAAATAAATAATATTTACAATCTAATTTAGTTGAAAAAAATTAATTAGCAAGTTTTTTAGAACTTAAACTTGAAATAACTATTTGAAATTTGTTCATGTTTGCAATGGTATTACCATTACGAAAAAACAGTAGGTTAGTTGATAATGCCCGATAAGGTTAATATTGAAATAACGGCAAGTATTAAAAGCACAGTTCGTTTAGCTAAACGTACTAATAAGGAAGGCTCTGCAGTACA
>Ga0105357_10001197_pt1 | contig 13980 bp, 9 predicted proteins | sample GOMGulsemesocosm_4_FD_83660 | JGI IMG/M metagenome (GOLD analysis project Ga0105357, IMG submission 83660) | Methane-oxidizing microbial communities from mesocosms in the Gulf of Mexico - GOM15B Gulf of Mexico | ecosystem: Environmental > Aquatic > Marine > Cold seeps | place: USA: Gulf of...
AATGACAGATGTGGCTTTGGATCCTTTTACTTCAGATGGGCAAGATGGCCTAACCAATCAGCATGGTTATGTGGTGAATAAAGAAACGGTCGATGTACTAGTGAAGCAAGCAGTTTCTCATGCCGTAGCAGGCGCGGATGTGGTCGCCCCTTCAGATATGATGGATGGTCGTATCGGCGAGATTCGTGATGCACTGGAATGGGCGGGATATGTTAATACCTTAATTTTGGCCTATTCTGCAAAATATGCCTCAAGTTTTTATGGCCCGTTTAGAGACGCGGTGGGCTCAGCAGGTAATTTAGGGGGGGGTAATAAATATAGTTACCAAATGGACCCGGCAAATTCTGATGAAGCCTTGCGTGAAGTAGGTTTAGACTTGCAAGAAGGGGCTGATATGGTCATGGTTAAACCTGGGATGCCGTATTTAGACATCATTCGCCGTGTTAAAGGTGAGTTTGCAGTGCCTGTTTTTGCTTACCAAGTTAGTGGTGAGTATGCCATGCTAAAAGCCGCGAGCCAAAATGGGTGGTTAGATGAAAAACAAGTTGTCTTAGAATCCCTTTTATCATTTAAGCGTGCCGGAAGTGATGCAATTTTAACTTATTATGCAAAAGTCGTTGCACAATGGTTAAAGGAACAAAAATAATGGATACTTATGCTGTTTTTGGTGCTCCGATAAAGCATAGTAAATCGCCGCGTATTCATGGGTTGTTTGCTGAACAAACAAAGCAGCGGCTTGAATATACGGCTGAGCTTGTTCCCGCAGATGTTTTTGAGCAAGAAGTGAGGGGCTTTTTTAGCAAAGGGGGTAAAGGCTTAAATTGCACCGTTCCCTTAAAAGAATTAGCCTGGCAATTTGCTGATACACTGACAGAGCGCGCTAGACTTAGTAAGGCGGTTAATACACTGGCATTACAAAAAGATGGCACTGTTTTAGGTGATAATACTGATGGTATTGGTTTGGTGACTGACTTAATGGTGAATAATAGCGTTACCATTAAACAAAAGCGGTTACTGATTTTAGGCGCGGGTGGTGCAAGCCGAGGCATTATCTTACCTTTACTTGAGCAAGAGCCTATGGAGATAGTTATCGTCAACCGTACCGTGGCTAAAGCAGAAACCTTAGCGCAAGAGTTCCAGCATAAAGGCAATATCAGCGCGTCTAGCTATGCTGATTTAGCAGGGCAGTCATTTGATTTAATTCTTAATGCAACCTCCGCTAGCTTAACAGGAGAGCTGCCGCCTTTAGCAGAAGGCCTATTAGCTAAACAAGGCAGTTGTTATGATTTAGCCTATGCAAATGAGCCAACAGCTTTTGTACGTTGGGCGGCAGGGCAAGGGGCAGTAAAAAACCTCGATGGTATTGGTATGCTAATAGAGCAAGCGGCAGAAGCATTTTTTATCTGGCGTGATGTGCGCCCTGAGACGCAAAGCATCATCGCTTTGTTGGAATCTGAAAGGTAGTGAGTTGTAGGTGGAGGGATCAATAAGGGGTTAGGGCAATAGCGCATACAAGCAGCGGACGTGACTAACCTTTCCAGACACCCCCTGTAGTAGTCTAATAATCATGCGCTATGGTTTAATTTTTAGTACTAAAATGCAGAAAAAAGTATTCAAAAAACAATTATCCTCTAGTAGGAGAGTTACTTTTAGGCGCGACTTCAACTTTTCAACACTTAACGATGGCATAGCTAAGATAAAAGGCAGTAGTGACTTTTTAGTTCTCGGCATTACATACATTTAAAATACCTTAATTTTTACAATGAATATAGGATCTTTATCTGTTATTCTTACAAAATATATTTTTGTAGAGGTAAGGGGCGATGAGCAACAAGCTAGCTAATACTTTTTTACTGATAGCTTTAAATGTTTTTTTAAATTCAGCTTATGCTTTTGATGAAGTGACTGATTTGACTAGCCAGTGGCTTGCCCCCATAGAAGGAGCACCTTCCTATGGTTCTGGTGGCTCGGCGCGGCAAGGGTGGATTAACGGTTTAGACGGTTGGTTTAATGAAGAGTGGCACTTGGGATTTACTGGAACAGATAATTATGCCAACAGCCCTAATACCTTTACAGGTTTTGCTCATGTACAGAAACGCTTAACACGCCGTATAGGTGTGGGTATTGATTTACCTTTTGTTACTAGTACAGGTGATGAAACAAGTTTTGGCAATATGGGCATAATGCTCAAAGCAATGCTTTATGAAACCCAAGATACTTCTATTTCTGGTGGTTTTGATACCTACTTTCCAACGTCTAATAAAAACCATCAAATTGGAGGAAATTGGCGTGTTAGCCCTCATATTGATATTTACCAAGATCTAGGAAATGCCTTTTCTTTTCAGGGCGGGGTGATTGTAGATGTTTTACCTCAATCTAATGCTAAAGCAAATACGGCAGTGAGGACAAAATTAGGTTTTGGTCGAACAATGACTGAGCATGATGCTGTGTTTGGTGATTTAACGCCCCACTTAATAACAACGATTACTACACCGGTAGGCGGGGCAAATAGTAATGTTTTTGTTAGCTTAACACCAGGTATACGAACGCATATGTGGGGGGGGTATTTTCTTTTGGGAGTAGAAGTTCCAGTAACGGGGTCTGCAACCTTTGAAAGTCGGACTACGATCATGTATATTCGGGGTTTCTAGTGCTAGAAATTTAGTCAATAATAAGAATGCGGTAAGAGAAATATACAGATGACACTGAGACTGTTTGGTATTTTAATTTTATTAAGTGTTAATTTTTTTTCATCAGTTTATGCGGCTGATTTAAAGGCAGGGCAGCAGCTTGTAGAATCTGTGTGCGCGCATTGTCATGGCTTACATAAACCTTCTGGACAAGGTATGTTCCCTGCATTAGCGGGGCGTAATCAGCGAAGGATTCGTGATGTCTTAAGGCAGTATCGGAGCAAAACGAGGTTATCACCCATTATGAATAATTTAACGGGGTCATTGAGTAATAGGGATATTAACAATATTGCTGCTTACTATAATTGGTTAGAGCCAGGCTGATGCAGAAAAATAAGGGGATAAAGGAAAATAAAAACTTCCTTTGGCTGGCAGGCTTAATGAGTATGGTTGCGCTTGCAACCCTTGTGGTCGTGTATTCTGTTTTATGGCAAACAGCCGTTACACAAAAAAAATCAGATTTAGTTCATATCGCACAAAGTCAGGCGCGGTTAATTGAAGCAATTGCCCGCTTTGATATGCGACATAATCGTATAGATTGGGAAACTCCTATTGGTGAACGTGGCCCTACGTCACTACTTTCAGAAAGAGCCGGTGCGGATACCTTTAGTCAAATTGCTGATGCGCATAGACATTACCAAGGCTTTGGAATAACGGGTGAAATCCTTATTGCGGGTATAGAGAACTCACAAATATTATTTTTACTCCGCCATGGAAGTGAGCTGTTTGAAGAAAGCAAATCCATTCCTATGGATAGTCATTTAGCAGAGCCTATGCGCCGTGCTTTAAGTAACTTATCAGGCACGATGGTTGGTTTGGATTATGATGGCGTTCAGGTGCTAGCCGCGTATGAGCCTGTTGATGTACTTAATTTAGGTATTGTTGCTAAAGTTGACTATGCTGAGGTAAGGCAGCCATTTATTAAAGCAGGGGTAATCACGCTTGTTATTACCGTTATAATAATTTTTATTGGCGGTATCTTTTTTAGGCATTTTGCCAATCCAATTGCGCAGCAAATTATTGAGAATGAAAAGAAGCTGAGAAACTTAGTTGATAATATTTCTGAGTGGATTTGGGAGGTAGATATTGAAGGGCGGCTTGTCTTTAGCAGTCCTCAGTCGATTGAAATTTTTGGATTTAATCCTATAGAGCGTTTGAATAACTCCTTTTTTGATTTAATTAAACCCGAAAATATAAAGGTTATTGAGAAGTCATTTAAAGAGTGTCAAGACTATAAGAGGTCTATATCAGAGATTGAATGTATGTGTGTAACCAATACACAGCAGCTAATTCATTTAGAATTAAGTATAAGCCATATCGCTGATTCTGATGGTAATGTTATTGGTTTTCGAGGTGTTGGGCATGATATTTCTGAGAGAATTATAAGAGAGATTGAGTTGCAAGATTATCGAGAAAATCTTGAATTGATGGTTAAAGAGCGGACTGAAGAGTTAGAGCAAATTAATACAGAAATGAGAAATTTTGCTTATATTATTTCCCATGATTTACGTTCTCCTTTAGTTAGTATTACGGGCTTTACTGGAGAGCTAAAGGAAGATTTTGATTTGATTAGTGATTGTGCAGCAAAACAGTTTGAATTGTCTGGGGATAGCTGCCCCGAGCCAATTAAGGAAGCGATACAAGAGCGAATTCCTGAGTCTATTTATTACATAAATACTGCAACAGAGAAAATGAGTCAGTTGATTAATTCGATATTAACCTTATCTCGGGTAGGGCGCAGACAATTTTATTTTGAAACAGTTGATCTTACTGAAATAGTTAATGACTCTTTAGCTTCTTTAGCATTTCAACTTGAGCAATTTAGTGTTACTGTCAAAATTGATAGTTTACCGATTGTCGTAACGGATAAATTAGCGATGGAACAGATTATTGCTAATCTATTAGGTAATGCTGTTAAATACTTATCACCTGAGCGAGCAGGAGAAATCTATATTCGTTCTGAAATAAGTGAAGAGAAAATATTAGTCTATATCAAAGATAATGGCCGAGGAATGGCTGAAAATGATTTAGCGCATATTTTTGATTTATTTAAACGAGTGGGCAACCAAGATGTTGTCGGTGATGGAATGGGTTTAACCTATGTGCAAGCACTTATTCGCCGTTTAGGTGGGAAAGTAGAGTGCTCTTCAGAATTGAATGTTGGTAGTGAATTTAAATTCTCTATTTTAAACCAGAGAAATAAACTAGGAGATCGAGAAAATGGCTGACTCTAACTTAACTTTAGTTTTGGTGGATGATGAGCCGGCTCATAGCACCTTAGTAAAACGAAACTTGAAGAAGTGCGGTTTAAAAAATGAAATGATTATTCTCAGCTCAGGGCAGCAGTTATTAGATTATGTGTTTTCTAAAGCACAATTTGAAAACCGAGAGCCATTGCAAAAAGCGATTATATTACTCGATATAAATATGCCAGGAATGAGTGGTATTGAGGCATTAAAAACTTTAAAAACAAATGACTTAACTCGTAAGATCCCAGTTTTTATGTTGACCACGACTGACGACCCTGTGGAGGTTGAGGAATGCTTTCGTTTGGGGTGTAATGCTTATTTGACTAAACCTATTGAACATGCTGAATTTGCAACTAAAATTCAAGAATTAGGTCACTTTATAATGTCCAATCAAATACCGTCGTTTCTATGATTGAAGCCACTAAAATCCTCTACCTTGAGGATGACATTCCACTTGCTAACTTTATTAAAAGGAAGCTACAGCGTAAAGGCTATGCCGTAGAGCTATCGGCAGATGGTCAGCAATGCCTTGAGAAGTTAAAGAGTGAGGTATTTGATTTATTTATTGTAGATTTTCAAATACCCTCTTTAAATGGGCTGCAAGTATTACAAGCCTTAAAAGAACAAGCAAAGATGCCTTTAAGTATTATGGTGTCGGGAAGTAATGATGGGCGAATTGTGCTTGATGCAATGAAACTCGGCTGTTCTGATTATGTCATTAAAGAAATTGATAATTATTTTGAATTGCTTTTAGTGAGTGTAGAAAAAGTACTAGAAAAACAAAAATTGCTTAGCGCTAAAGCGATGGCTGAATTTCAGTTACGACAAAGTAAGCAAAATCTTGAGCAAGCTCAAAAATTAGCGAAAGTAGGTAGCTGGGAATATTACCCAGGTGCAGAAACAGCACTTTGGTCGGAGCAAGAATGTCAAAATTTTGATCTACCAAATACGGCTAGTGTTGGGTATCAACAATATATGCAGCGCATACATCCTAATGATAGGCTGGCGGTAGAAAAAGCAAACACACTGTGTTTACAGAAAAAGAAGCCTATCGATATAGATTTTCGCTTGCTCTTAGATAATGGAGAGGTTCGCTATTTACATGGACATACTCAAGTTGAGCTTGATAGCGAGGGTCGAATTATTCGTACCTATGGCATTACTAAAGATATTACTGAGGAAGTAAATGCGGCAGTAAAGCTTAAATTAGCATCAACAGTATTCAATAGTACCGCAGAAGCTATTTTTATTTCAGATGAAAACAATTTAATTAGCTCTATTAATCCTGCATATACCGAAATCACTGGTTATACAGAGGCTGAAGCTTTAGGTAAAGATCCTGGTATTTTAAATTCAGGGCACCATGATGCGGGCTTCTTTAAAGATTTTTGGGCAGAATTAAATGAGACAGGTAAGTGGCAGGGGGAATTATGGAACCGAGCTAAAGATGGTCGTGTTTTCCCTGTATGGCAATCGATAACGGGAATAAGAGACAGCTCTGGAAGGCTCGTACAATTTGTTTCTATTTTTAATGATATTAGTGCTAGAAAGGCAGATGAAGAGTTAATTCGTTATCAGGCAACTTATGATAGCCTCACTGCACTACCTAATAGAAATTTGTTTTTGGATAGGGTGAAAATTGCGCTTAAACAAGCGCGTAGAAATAATAGTAAATTAGCCTTGTTATTACTCGATTTAGATCGGTTCAAATGGATAAATGATACCTTAGGGCATAAAGCAGGTGATACTGTCTTGCAAGAAACTGCTGCAAGGTTAAAAAAAGCAGTTAGAGAATCAGATACTGTCGCTAGATTGGGTGGGGATGAATTTGCTATTATTTTGCCTGAAATTACGCATTATTTAGATGCTGAAAATATTGCCAATAAAATATTTTCCTTCTTTAGAGAGCCGTTGACTATTGACGGCCATGAAATCCATATTTCAGGTAGTATTGGCATTACTATTTTCCCCGATGATGCAGACAATATAGATACTTTGCAAATGAATGCTGATAGTGCGATGTATTCAGCAAAAGAGAATGGGCGTAATTGTTTTCATTATTTTACTCCCCAGTTACAAGAAAAAGCGGAGCGGCATCTACTGCTGATTAATTACTTACAGCAAGCATTAAAAAAAGATGAGTTTGATGTTTATTATCAACCTGTTATTGATCAATTTAGCAATAAAATCACTAGTGCTGAGGCATTAATTCGCTGGCAACATCCTCAGTTGGGATTTATTTCTCCAGAAGAGTTTATTCCTATTGCTGAAAATAGTGGCTTAATTCGTGATATTGGTGATTGGGTTGTGCGGCGTGTTGCGCAAAATATGCAGCGTTGGCAGCAGCTTGGTTTGAAGCCCATTCATATAGCAATCAATAAATCAGCGCACCAGTTTTCAGGTAATAGTTGTGATGAGAGTTGGTGTGATATTTTTGATAGATATCATATTGATATGAATAGAATTACTGTGGAAATTACTGAAACTGTTTTGATGGGAAAAGAGAGAAGCCATGTTGCTGTATTATCAAAAATGCAAGAACAAGGTATGAAAATTTCACTTGATGATTTTGGCACTGGCTACTCTTCATTAAGTTATTTAAAGCGCTTTCCCGTCGATATTTTGAAGATTGACCGCTCTTTTATTCAAGATGTTACAGAAAATGCTAGTGATGCTATGTTAGTAGAAATGATATTGAGCCTCGCCGAAAAAATGAATATTGATGTGGTTGCTGAAGGAGTAGAAGAAAAAGAGCAGTTGAACTTTTTAAAAGAGCGTAACTGTCGTTTTATACAGGGATATTTCTTTAGTAAACCATTACCTATAACTGAATTTGAAGCCTTTTTATCCAAATCATTATGATGAAAAAATATTTACTCATAGCTTGTTTATTATTTAATTATGTTGCGATAGCAGAGCCTATTGAATGGCCTAGTTATGGTGGAGGTTTAGGTCAGAGCCGCTATGTTGATGACAATAGTATTAATACCAAGAATATTTCAAAGCTGAAATTAAAATGGATGTTTCAGACGGGGGTTGTAGGCTCTTTTGAGAATACGCCTATTGTCAAAGACGGCGTTATGTATGTAACAACAGCCTATAACCACCTTTATGCATTAAATGCACGTACTGGTGAACGGTTATGGCGCTATAAGCACAAATTAGGAACCACCATTTATTGTTGTGGGCCCAATAATAAAGGTGCCGCTATATCAGGTAACTTAGTGATTATGGCGACGCTAGATGCCATGTTAGTGGCTATAGATAAGGACAGTGGGAAATTAGTTTGGGAAACAACCATTGCAGATTCTGAGCAAGGGTATTCTGAAACAGGTGCGCCTATTATTTATCAAGATAAAATTATTATTGGAGTCGCGGGTGCCGAATACGGTATTCGAGGATTTATTTGTGCTTATGATCTTAAAACAGGTGCACTTATTTGGCGGTGGTACACCATACCAGAGCCAGATGAGATTCAGCCGGATGGTACTAAGGGCTGGAATGGCGTCTTTGCAGAAAAGGCAGATGGTATTAATGATTTACATAGAGACATAGCTGCTGAAAAAGCCGCGGTTGCCTCGGGAGAGTTTGATAACGCATGGGAACATGGTGGTGGCTCAAGTTGGATGCCTGTGACTGTTGATACTAAAACGGGTATTATTTATGCGACGATAGGAAACCCGGCCCCTGATTTAGATGGCTCTATGAGGCCAGGAGATAATCGTTGGTCAGCTTCTATGGTAAGTTTAGATAGTAATACTGGAAAGATGATTTGGGGATATCAATATTTACCACATGATGTTTGGGATTTAGATGCAGCTTCACCGCCTATTTTAACGCAGGCAAAAAATAAACAAGGCAAGAATATTTCAGTTGTAGTACATGCCGGTAAAACGGGATGGGTATATGTGCATGATTTAAAAACGGGTGCTTTAGTTCGACGATCAGATCCGATGGTTGAACATAAAAATCTTTTTTCTCTACCTGTTCCAGGAAAAGGAACCGAAATGTTGCCAGGTGCCAATGGGGGTGTTAACTGGTCGCCAGGATCAGTAGATCCTACGACACATACGGTATTTTATAGCAACTTACATCAGCCTATGCGCTATGAAGTTAGATCAGTACCTTGGCGAAAAGGGCGCTTATGGTTAGGGGGGGCTTTTAAAGTTATTCCTGGCGAAAAACAATCGGGCAACGTGAGTGCTGTTAACCTTGATACGGGTAAAATAATTTGGCAGTACATAACAGAAAAGCCGATGATCGGAGGTACACTTGCGACAGCAGGGGGCTTAATGTTTAGTGGAGAGTCCAATGGCTATTTCTTTGCATTAGACTCACAAACAGGTAAAAAATTGTGGCAATTTCAAGCAGGAGCAGGTGTTAATGCTGCTCCTATGGCGTACCGTATAGAGGGTAAGCTGCATATTGCTGTTGCAGCAGGTGGTAATGCGCAAATTAATGCACCAAGAGGCGGGGCAGTTGCCGTTTTTACAATTGATGAATAATAGAATCCTTGTTTATTTTTTGTTGTGTTTTTTTATATCAACAAGTGCCTGTACGCAGCTAACAAAGCCAAATGTTTTTGAGCCAAGTTGGATGTCTTATGATGCGGCAAAAAAACAAGTACATTTTGAGCTTGTAGCAGCTTGGAGTGCTAATAATAATGGTTATAATTTTAACGGTTATATTGAGGATGAATTAAGCATAAATGTACCGCCAGATTGGGATGTAACAATGACCCTAATTAATCTCGATGGTAACGCACCTCACTCTATTGTGATGACAGAACCATATACTGATGATGATATGCCAGATGAACTCACAGGTGAATTTGCTATTTTCGAAAGAGCTTACACAGATGAAGCTTATGCTAATGAAAGTATGACAATGTCATTTAAACCCACAGTAGGTGATTATTGGGTGTTTTGTGGGGTTAAATCTCACGGGGTGAATGGCATGTGGGTTAAATTTACTGTCGATGCAAAAATTAATACGCCGATGATAGAAATTAAGGAAAATTTGCTGGGTATTCGCCGGTAAGTTTCTCTAAAGCCTTTTAACGAATGAAATGTTATCCATGGAGGGCGCGATGGTCCTCTAAACTGGTTTGATTAATATTATAGTGCCCTAAGAAATTGAAGCGATCTTATTCCAAAGACGGTAATATTTACGAAAATAATGAGCATAAAATGAACAAAATACAGTGCGGAATATCAAATTAAGCTGATGATAGAGGTTTGTAATGCTCACGTTTTATTAGAACCTGAGCGATAGTAATATTGCGGAAGTAATCTAGAAAAGTTGGGGTGTTTGAATATACCACCCCAACTTGATTAGGCTTTAGTTATTGGGAGCCGTGATTTTGTAGAATATTGTATATAACACGGGAATAACAACCATTGTTAAAACAGTACCAAAAGCTAAACCAAACATAATGGTGACAGCCATAGAGATCCAAAAATCATCTTGTAATAAAGGCGCCATGCCAAATACAGTCGTTGCTGCTGCATTAATCACTGGGTTAAGCCGGCTAACAGCGGCTTCTACAACCGCATCATAAGGCTGCATACCTTCCTTTAAATTGAAATTTACTTGGTCAAGTAAGACAATTGCATTTTTAATCATCATACCGGCTAAGCTCATTGCGCCGAGCACTGCCATAAAACCAAAAGGTGTTCCTGTTCCTAATAAACCTACAGTAATTCCGATGAGAGCAAAAGGAATAACCATAAAAATAATGAGAGCAGGGCGGTAAGCATTAAATAATACAATAATGATAAATACCATAATGATTAAAGCGGGTGTCATGCCAGGTTTTAAACCATTTTGAGATTCAGATGATGTATCAAACTCACCATCCCAGTCTAGTTTATAGCCGGAAGGTAGCTTTATTGCGTTAAATTCAGCTAAAACACTGTCTCTTAATGTTGGCGTGGTAACGCCGTAGTTAGGGGAGGCCTGTACAGTAATTGCTCTGCGGCGATCCCAGCGCCAAATAATAGGGTCTTCCCATTTCACATTAACTGATTTAGTGACTTGTGCTAAAGGTACCGCTTCTAGTGCCTTAGGTGACAGCACTTGTAACATTTCAAAATTAGTTGCAACCTGGTTACGTTCTTTTTCTTGGTGGCGCAAGACAATAGGGATCAGGTCATCATTTTGTCGAAACTGCCCAACAACAATGCCATCGAAGGCGCGTTTAGATGAATTAGCAAGGTCATTTCTAGAAATGTTACTCCAGCGACCTCGGGCTTGATCATAATCAGGCACAACTTGTTTAACACGTTGTCGCCAGTTTGATCTTGCCTCCATCGTATAAGGGCTTTTTTCAAGAATGGCTAAACCTTGCTTAGCTAAATCTCGTAAAATTTCTGGGTCTGCTTCAGCGGGGCCACTAAAACGAGCCTCAAATTTCCAGTCATCAAAACTACCCACTGGGTATTTTCGTACCCTGATGAATGCGTCGGGGTAATTAGCTTTAAACCAAGGTGCCATTTCATCGATAACCGTATCTACATCTGCCAATGTTTTTGTGTTAATAATTAATTGGGCATAAGAAGCATGAGGGCTTTCTGGGTTTACTGGTAAATAAAAGCGCGGTGGACCTTGGCCAATAAATGAGCTGACACTTTCAACTTGGGAGAGAGTCTGAATTTTTCCTTCAATATTAAGTAAGTTTTCTGAAACATGCTCAATACGATTGCCTTCAGGTTCCCAGTAATCAACCATCACTTGTAAACGAGATGATTCAGGGAAAAACAAAACAGGTACGTAGCGAAAGCCTATAACAGATAAGAGTAACAGGCCCACGATACCTGCCATAAATAGCCTTCTATATTCAATAGAGACAGCTAATAATTTGCGAAATTTTTGATAAAATCCGCTGCTGTAAATATCATCCTCTCCAGTATTTTTAGGGTCTGGAAGCATCGCCATACACATAAGAGGCGTAACCGTTTGTGAAAGTAACCAGCTAAACATGAGGGAAATAAAGACCACAATAAACAGGCTACCGGCATACTCACCGGTACTCGCTGTCGACGTATAGATTGGGTAAAACGCCATGCAAGCAATAACCGTTGCACCTAATAAAGGCCATGACGGGGTACTGGCTGCATCAATAGCCGCTTGCTTTCTAGCAACCCCTTGCTTAAGTTTAACTACAAAGCCATCGACAACAACAATGGCGTTATCTACCATCATTCCCATGGAAATAATGAGCGCGCCGAGTGAAACACGTTGTAAATCAATACCAACAATTTTCATAACGATAAAGGTTCCTAATATCGCAACAACTAGGCCACTAAAACCAATAATAACGCCTACACGTAGCCCCATACTAACTGCAAGTACGATGAGTACGATAATCACCGCTTCAAGCAGGTTAACCATAAAGACTTTAATGGATTCGGCAACAGAATCTGATTGCCATGAAATTTTATGAATTTCAACTCCGATAGGTAGATTGGCTTGTAGTTCTGCGAGGCGTTTATCAATAGCTTCACCTACGGTTACAATATTTGTTCCACCAATAGGAGCAAGTGCAATAGAGATGGCATTTTCGCCATTAAAACGTAATAGTTGTTTGGCTGGTTTTATATAGCCCTCATTAATAGTGACGACATCTTTTAATTGCAGTATTTCATTTTTATTATTTGGGTTGATTTGTGAGGCTGTTACATTAAGCTCACCTATATCTTGAGACTCATCAAATGCACCAGTAGGAGCAATTCGTAAGCGCTGGTTTTGTATTTCTAAGTAACCTGCATCGACAATTTTATTTTGTAGCTCTAAGGTTTTTTGTATATCTGCTGGTGTTAAGCCTAAACTTGTTAATTGATTTTCTGCCGTATCTAAATAAATTCGTTTTTCTTGAGCGCCCCATAAATCAACACGTGCAACACCTTCAACTAAACTTAGCTCTTTACGTAGGCGTTTTACATGCGTCTCCAGCTCGGCATAAGTAAAACCATCACCTGTTATAGAAAGAAGAAAACCAAACACATAACCAAAATCATCCCCTACCTCAGGTTTTCCAGCTCCAGGAGGTAACTCATGTTCGACATCACCTATTTTTTTACGTAATACATCCCAAACTTGCGGTAACTCATCTGACCAAACGGCATCTTTAATATCTATTTTGATAATAGATAGCCCAGGGCGAGATTCAGAATAAATGTTTTTAATTTCCTCCATTTCTTGAATTTTTAATTCAAGTAGATCAGTCACCTCTAGCTCGACTTCGGCAGCACTTGCACCAGGGTAGACTGTCGTAATTGCCGCTGTTTTTACAGTGAATTCAGGATCTTCTAACCAACCGAGTTGAAAGAAACTTGCAATACCGGCTAGGACAATTAAGAAGGTAGCAAAGTAGGTAACTGATTTTTTATCAATCGCTATAGCAGTTAGGCTCATGATTTATTGCTCCTTAGCAGGCATTAATCTTATTTCTTGGCCTTCTCGTAAATAGTGAACGCCTGCTGTTGCTATTTTGTCACCAGAATTTAGTCCTGCGGTAATAGTTACACCCGTTGCTGTCATTTTTCCTAAAGAAACATCTTGTTGTTTAACCGTTTTAGTTTTGTCATTAATTAGCCAAACATACGATTTCCCATCCGCTTTAGGTGAATATATAGCGGAAAGAGGGATAAAAAATCCTTTGCTAAGTACGGCCTCTTTAGTTGTTGCATCTTCCTTAACCGTACCAGTGGCATAACCAGACATACCGGGTAATATTTTTATATCTTTAGGTTGGTCTACAATAAGTGTGACTGGGTAAGTTCGTGTTGTTTTGGATGCTTCCTTACCAATTTCTTTAATTTGAGCAGGAATTTTATGTTCTGGGAAAGAGTCAAAAACAATCGTAATATCCTTTGCTTTAGGTGCCAATGAAATAAGTGACTCAGGAACGTTGATGATCATTTCTATTTGAGTAATATTTACTAAACGCGCAATATGCTGTTTTGCTTGTACAGCTTGAAAGTTTTCTGCATATAACTCAGAGATATAACCAGAAAAAGGTGCTTTTAAAATAGCATCCG
>Ga0105357_10001202_pt1 | contig 13965 bp, 15 predicted proteins | sample GOMGulsemesocosm_4_FD_83660 | JGI IMG/M metagenome (GOLD analysis project Ga0105357, IMG submission 83660) | Methane-oxidizing microbial communities from mesocosms in the Gulf of Mexico - GOM15B Gulf of Mexico | ecosystem: Environmental > Aquatic > Marine > Cold seeps | place: USA: Gulf of...
CGCATCAGTTGCTGCTGGCTATCCAGCAGGTTCTGTACCTGCTCGGCCATCAGCCCGAACTGGCGAGAGAGAGCGCCGATTTCGTCACGCCGCTGGTTGATGCGAGCCAGTGCCGCACCTTCAAAGCGGCCGTGCCCCAGCGATTGCGCTGCCAGCCCCAGTTGGCGCAGGGGCGCAGTCAGGTAACGGCTGAGCAGCAGGCTGAGCAAGGCCAGCAATCCCATGCCCAGGGCAATGTTGAGCACCAGGCCGATGGGCGCCTGCTCGGCGTTCCACAAGTTGGGCCGAGCGATATGCAGAGTTATCAGGTAGTCCTGCTGGTCGGTTTGCCAGCTGAGTTGCAACAGGCGCCCGCGCGGTGGTGGGGGCGGATGGCGTGAAGCAGAGTCGGGTGGCGGGCCGAACCGTGGCAATCGCGGCAGTGTGCCGGGTAGCAGGCTGGTTGCGTTGGAGTCGAATAGCCGCGCACGGATGCGGTACTGGCGCCGCTGTTGTTCAAGCCAGGCCTGGGCTGCAGCGGCACCTTCGGTCTCATACCGGCTGGTCAGCTGCGCGGCAAAATCACGCAACTGTGGATTCAGCTGTAGCAGCAGCCAGTCCTGTTGCAATGCGCGACTGACCAGAAAGCCCGAGCCGCCCACCAGCAAGGTGGCAAGCCAGAGTACGGCGAAGACTTTCCAGAACAGACGCATCAATTTATACCCTCAGCGCGTGATTATTTCTTTTCGCAGGGCGGGCCGTCACGATGTTCGCGACGGTCACCCATGCGTTCGCGACGCTCCTCGCGCAGGCTTTCAGCCTTCTCGCGCTGCTCGGCGGTGAGTATGGCGTCCATGCGTGCCTTGCCTTCTTCACGCAATGCTCGCAGTTTAGCGCCTTGTTCTTCGTGGATCTGACGCAGCTGCGCTTGCTGCTCGGTAGTCAGCGACAGCTCTTTGGCCATGCGCTCCATGCCGCGTTCGTGGCGGTCACCCGGGCCGACTTCGGCCAGCACGGCGCCAGACAGGGTGGTGGCGATAAGCAGGGTAGTCGCGAGTAGGATCTTTTTCATGATGATTCTCCGGTTTCGATCTGGCCGGCTTATCCGGTCATTGGCTACAGAGTTTAGGGAGTGCTGTGTCAGGGGTAGCCGTGGGAGAGTAAAGATTGTGTAAAGACCGAACTGGGCTTTGTCAGGCGGGGGGCGTTTGGACTCAAGGGCTGAACAGATAGCCCCTGCCGCGAATTGACTGAATACGCGGATGGCCCTCGGGATGCGGGCCAAGTTTGCGCCGTAGATTACTGATGTGCATGTCCAGGCTGCGATCATAGCTGCCGAGCGCTTTGCCCAGCGCAACGCGCGACAGGGTCTGGCGGTCGACCAGTTGCCCCGGTTGCTCCATCAGGGTACGCAGAATCAGCGCCTCGCTTTGTGTCAGTTGCAATGGCTGGTCGTTGAGCCAGGCCAGCAGGCTGTCGACGTTGAGTCTCAAGCTGCCGGCCTGCAGCTGGTTGCTATCGGGGGCGGCAGGCTGACTGCGACGTAGCAAGGCGCGCAGACGCGCGACCAGTTCGCGTGGATCACAAGGTTTTGCGAGGTAATCATCCGCACCCAGTTCCAGCCCTAGAATGCGATCTACCGGCTCGCCGCGGGCGCTGAGCATCAATAGTGGCGTCTGACAGCTCTGGCGCAGTTGACGCAGGATTTCCAGCCCGTTCATGCCCGGCAGCATGACGTCGAGGATGATTGCCGCGAAGTCGCCCTCGGTGGCAGTTTGCAGGCCACTGGGGCCGTCGTGTGCTGCGGTCAAGCTGAAGCCTTCAACCGTCAGCCAGTCGCTCAGGAGCTCGCAGAGTTCCTGATCATCATCGATGATCAGGACCGGGTGCGGCATCAGTTCAGCCATTCGTTACGCTTGCGTCGACCACCCTTGGCCAGCATGAAGCCCAATAGCAGGCTTACCGCGACGGTCAGGCCGCCGATCAGAAACCATTGCTGGCGCTGCTGCACCAGCTTGCTCTGCGCGCTGAGGCGCTCAGCCTGATTGGCATTGCGCAATTGCTGGTTTTCGTCCTGCAGTGCTTGCAGCTCTTCGCTTTGCCCGCTGCCAGCCAACTGGTCGGCAAGGCGCTGGCGCTCGGCTTCAACCTTGGCCAGTTCCGCCTGCAGGGTGCCCAGGTCGTGCTGCTGGGTGGCGGTTGCCGGGTCGGCCGCGGGCTGGGCTGCGGCAGGTGTCTCCTGCGCCACGGCAGTGCCGGCAAGCAGGGCCGCGCTGAGCAGCAGGGCAGGGTAGGCGGCATGTCTGAACATGAAAAACATCCTTGATTAGGCCGGAAATACGCGTTTGAAAGGTTTTACCGTGACTTGCTGATACACACCGGCGGCGACGTAGGGGTCTGCGTCAGCCCAGGCCTGCGCCTGCTCCAGGGAGGCAAACTCGGCGACCACCAGGCTCCCGGTAAAGCCAGCACTGCCCGGATCGGCGGCATCGATGGCCGGATGTGGCCCCGCCAGCAGCAGACGGCCCGCGTCCTGCAGGGTCTGCAGTCGAGCCAAGTGGTCTGGGCGGGCGGCCAGGCGATTGCTCAGGCTGTCGGCTTTATCGGTAGCCATGATGGCGTAGAACATTGCACTTCCTTGGGTCGGTGGTTATGTGTAGGGTGCCGGCATGCCCGAATCAGGTATTCGGGCAGCATCACAGCCGTTTAGGTGCTGGACAGGCTTAGGCGGCATAATAGGCGAAACACGCGCTGTCCCGTCAAGCGCTGCACCGGAAGGAGAGCCATTTGTTAGCCGATCTGCACATGCACAGTACCGCCTCTGACGGCGCGCTGGACCCCGCCGAATTGATGCGTCGCGCCAGTGCCGCCGGGGTAGAGTTGATTGCGCTGACCGACCATGACTGCGTCGACGGCCTGGCAGCGGCGTCGGAGACCGCACGCGACTTGGCTATGCGCTGGGTCAGTGGAGTAGAGATGTCGGCGCAGTGGCACGGCCATACGTTGCATATTCTTGGCTACGGCTTTGATCCGCACCACCAGGTTATGGTCCAGGCGCTGGCCGATGTTCGCGATGGTCGTTGGCGGCGCGCAGAGCAGATCAGTAAACGCCTGGAAGGTAAGCGGATGCCCGGGGCCTACGACGGCGCGGTAGCGGCTCAGCAGGCCGCCGGCGGTGATGTGGGTCAGCCACCGGGGCGGCCGCACTTCGCTGACTGGATGGTCAGTGCCGGTTACGTTGCCGACCGTGGCGAAGCGTTTCGCAAATGGCTGGGTGCAGGCAAGTTGGGTGACATCAAGCAGCATTGGCCGACCTTGCCGGAGGTGGTGCAGCAGATCCGCAGTGCCGGTGGCATGGCGGTGGTGGCGCATCCCTGGCACTACGGTCTGACCCGCAGCAAGCTTCGTGCACTGCTGCGTGAGTTCGCCGCGGCGGGTGGGCGCGGCATTGAAGTGGCCAATGGCAAGCAGCCGGTGGATCAGGTGGCCTATCTGGGCAAGTTGTGTGTCGAGTTCGGCTTTCTGGCCAGCTCTGGCAGCGATTTTCATACGCCTGACTCGCCCTGGACCGGGCTCGGTGTGATGACGGCCATGCCGCCCGACTGTCAGCCGGTCTGGGAGGATCGGTTGTTCACCGGCTAGACTGACACTAACTAGCAGCATTTCCCCAAGCACCAAGACAGAGGGTAGCGTTTTTCCATGAGCCAGTTTTTTCAAGTACATCCGGCCAATCCCCAGGCGCGTTTGGTGCGTCAGGCCGCCGACATCATTTTGCAGGGCGGTGTGGTTGCCTACCCGACTGACTCGGCCTATGCATTGGGCTGTCGGTTGGGTAACAAGGACGGGTTAGAGCGGATTCGCCGTCTGCGTCAGCTGGACGATAAGCACAACTTTACTCTGGTGTGCCGCGATCTCTCGGAGCTGGCGCTGTATGCCAAGGTCGACAACAGCATGTTCCGCCTGCTCAAGGCTAATACGCCTGGCGCCTATACCTTTATTCTCAATGCCACGACTGAGGTGCCGCGGCTGATGCTGCATCCCAAGCGGCGCACTGTCGGGCTGCGCATTCCCGATCACCAGATCACCCTGGACCTGCTGGAGGCATTGGGCGAGCCGCTGATGAGCGTGACCCTGATGCTGCCCAGCGATAACCTGCCGCTGACCGACCCTGAGCGCATCCGCGATCTGCTCGGCAAGCAGCTTGATCTGATCATCGACGGTGGCGCCTGCACGGTGGAGCCGACCACGGTGATCAGCCTGCTCAATGGCGAGGTGGAGGTGATGCGCGAAGGTCTGGGCGATCCCGAACCTTTTGGCGTCTCGCGCCGCGAGCTGCACGAAGGCTGAGCGCGAACGCTGACGTAGCCGGCAATATCGGTATAATCGCCGACAGATTACACATCACAGCCATATTACTGTTCAGGAGTTCCCCTTGAGTTCTGTTGATTCGCAGCGCCGGGTTTTGTCAGGCATGCGCCCCACCGGGCGTCTGCATCTGGGCCACTATCACGGCGTGCTGAAAAATTGGGTCAAGCTGCAGCACGAGTTCGAGTGTTTTTTCTTCGCCGCCGACTGGCACGCGCTGACTACCCACTACGAGAATCCGCAGGACATCGAGCAGAGCGTCTGGGACATGCTGATCGACTGGCTGGCCGCTGGCGTGAGCGGCAGCTCGTCCACCTTGTTCATCCAGTCTCAGGTACCCGAGCACGCTGAACTGCACCTACTGCTGTCGATGATGACGCCGGTCAGTTGGCTGGAGCGTGTGCCGACCTACAAGGATCAGCAGGAAAAGCTCAAGGACAAGGACCTGGCGACGTATGGCTTTCTCGGTTATCCGCTGCTGCAGAGCGCCGACATCCTGATCTACCGCGCCGGTCAGGTGCCGGTGGGGGCCGACCAGGTTGCGCACGTCGAGATTACCCGCGAAGTAGCACGTCGCTTCAACCATCTGTATGGCAAGGAACCGGGCTTTGAAGAAAAGGCCGAGTCTGCCGTACACAAGATGGGCAAGAAGGCCGCCAAGCTCTATAACAACCTGCGCAAGGCGTATCAGGAGCAGGGCGACGCCGATGCCCTGGACACGGCACGGGCGCTGTTGAAAGAGCAGCAGAACATTACCCTGGGCGACAAGGAACGACTGTTTGGCTATCTGGAAGGCGGCGGCAAGGTAATCCTGCCCGAACCCCAGGCGCTGCTCACGCCGGATTCGAAGATGCCGGGACTGGACGGGCAGAAGATGTCCAAGTCCTATGGCAACACCATCACCCTGCGCGACACCACGGATGAGGTGTCGGAGAAGGTTCGCCGCATGCCGACCGACCCTGCCCGCGTGCGTCGTACCGACCCGGGTAACCCGGACAAGTGCCCGGTGTATCAGCTGCATCAGGTGTACACCGACAAAGCCACCCACGATTGGGTGCAGGAAGGCTGCCGCAGCGCTGGCATCGGTTGCATCGACTGCAAGAAGCCGATCATTGATGCTATCAGTAGCGAACTGGCGCCCATGCAACTGCGCGCCCGCGAATATGAAGCCAACCCCGACGCCGTGCGCCTGATTCTCAACGAAGGTACCGAGCGTGCCCGCGAAGCAGCCCGCGAGACCCTGATCGAAGTGCGTCAGGCCATGGGCCTGCAGTACCGGCAGTGAAGCATGGCTGACCAGCCGCAGGACGCAGCGGTCGGCCCAGAGGCTGAGTCCGCCATCCGCCCCGCCAAACCGCTGGCGCTGGGTGGGGGCGGCCAGCAGGAACTGCCCTTTGCCATGGTCTATGGCCAGGCTTACACCGAGATTCCGCAAGACCTCTATATCCCGCCCGAGGCACTGGAAGTCTTCCTTGAGGCTTTCGAGGGCCCGCTCGATCTGTTGCTCTACCTGATCCGCAAACAGAACATCGACATTCTGGACATACCGGTTGCGGAAATTACTCGCCAGTACATGGGCTATGTCGAGCTGATGAAGGTCGTACGACTCGAGTTGGCGGCGGAGTATCTGGTGATGGCGGCCATGCTGGCAGAGATCAAGTCACGGCTGCTGCTGCCACGCCCAGAACTGGAAGAGGACGAAGAGCACGATCCGCGGGCCGAGTTGATTCGCCGTCTGCAGGAGTACGAACGCTTCAAGAAAGCTGCGGAAGATATCGATGGCCTGCCGCGTGAAGGCAGAGACTTCCAGCAGGCGCAGGTAGAGGTGCCGGAATACCCGTCACGTAAGCCGCACCCCGAGGTCGACATGCAGGAGATGCTGCTGGCACTGTCTGAGGTGCTGCGCCGGGCCGACATGTTTGAAAGTCATCAGGTAACTCGTGAGGCGCTCTCCACCCGCGAACGCATGGCTGAGGTACTGGATCGCCTCAAGGCCGGCCACTTTGTGCCCTTTGTCAGCCTGTTCAGTGCCAGCGAGGGCAAACTGGGCGTGGTAGTAACCTTCATGGCGGTGCTCGAGCTGATCAAGGAACAACTGGTTGAACTGGTGCAGAGCGAGCCCTTTGCGCCCATTCACGTCAAGGCGAGAGGTGAGGATGAGTCAGCCACCGATTGAACATATTCTGGAAGCGGCCTTGCTGGCGGCCGGGCGTCCCTTGTCGCTCGACAGGCTGCGTGAGCTCTTTGATGAGGACAAGCTGCCGGGCAATGAGGACCTGCGCAAGGCGCTGGCCAAGCTCGAAAAGCACTATGCCAAACGGGCGATTGAGCTGAAGGAGGTTGCCAGCGGGTGGCGCCTGCAGGTGCGTGAGGCCTACACGCCCTGGGTCAGCCGTCTGTGGGAGGAGCGCCCGCAGCGCTACTCGCGCGCGCTGCTGGAGACCCTGGCGCTGGTGGCCTATCGGCAGCCGATCACGCGCGGCGAAATCGAGGATATTCGCGGCGTGGCGGTCAGTAGCCAGATCGTCAAAACCCTGCTTGAGCGCGAGTGGGTACGCATCGTCGGCCACCGTGATGTGCCGGGCCGTCCTGCCATGTACGCCACTACCCGGCAGTTTCTCGACTATTTCAACCTGCGCAGCCTCAATGAGTTGCCGCCGCTGGCCGCTATTCGCGATCTTGATGACCTGGAGCCACAGCTCCAGCTGCACGACGAAGGTGTGGATGCGGCGGAAGACGTGGATACCCCTTGGATGCCTGTTGAACCGCTCAAGCCGCTTGAGGCCGCGCAGGGGGAAGGCGGCTTCCGGCACTTGCTGGATGAGCTGAACGCGATGGAAGCCAACCTGAAGAGCGATTTTGATGACCTGCCGGTTTCGGATCTGCAGGTGCGTTCAGAGGTCGGTGATGCTGATGAAGTGGCAGACTCTTCGGACGAGTGAACTGGCTGGCGAGCCGCGCTGGTGCTATTCTTCGCGGCCTTGATACATTCCTACACCGGGAGGTGCCCGCATGACAGAGTCAAACGAATCCCCAACCATCCCCGCCGCTGGCGAAAAACTGCAGAAAGTCTTGGCCCGCATGGGCTTGGGTTCGCGCCGCGAGGTCGAAGGCTGGATTTCCGCCAGCCGTGTCAGCGTCAACGGCAATGTTGCAGAACTCGGTTGCCGGGTCGACAGTCTCGACCAGATCAGCGTCGACGGCCGTCCTCTCAAGCGCGACCTGAATACCGAAGTCGTGCGTCGCGTCATGCTCTACAACAAGCCCGAAGGTGAAGTCTGCACCCGCGATGACCCGGAAGGCCGGCCCACCGTCTTCGACCGCCTGCCGCGCCTCAAACAGGGTCGTTGGATCAACGTCGGCCGGCTGGACATCAACACCACAGGTCTGCTGCTGTTCACCACCGACGGTGAGCTGGCCAACCGCCTGATGCATCCTTCCTATCAGATGGACCGCGAATACGCGGTGCGCGTGATGGGCGAGGTTGAGGATGAAATGATCGAGCGCCTGAAAGAAGGCGTCATGCTGGAAGACGGCCCGGCCAAGTTTACCGATGTGGTTGCCTCGGGTGGCGAGGGCATCAATCGCTGGTTCCATGTTTGCCTGCTGGAAGGTCGTAACCGCGAGGTACGCCGCCTGTGGGAATCCCAGGGGCTGCGCGTAAACCGTCTCAAGCGCGTGCGTTTCGGACCGGTGTTCCTTGGTCCCGAGTTGCCGGTTGGCCGCTGGCGCGAACTCAAGCAGAACGAGCTGGACGCCCTGAGTCAGGAAGTTGGCCTTGAACCCATTGCGCTGCCGGCGATGAAAGCCAGCGAGAAGGAAAAGCAGCAGCGTCTGGCGCGCAAGCCGTCGATGCACCAGGCACGTCAGCCGCGCCGAACCAAGGTGCCCAAGGGGCGCTGAGCGATTGCTGCAACAGGTATGAAAAAGGGCCCTGCGGTGTTTAACCGCAGGGCCCTTTTTTTTCGCTTATTGCGCGGCTTCGATACAAACCCGATTACGGCCCTGGCGCTTGGCATCGTACATAAGCTGGTCGCCGCGGTTAATCAGGCTGCTGGCGTTATCTTCGGCGCGCAGAGTGGCGAGCCCAAGGCTGACGGTCAGGGGGATCGGTTGGCCGTCCAGCTCGAATTGCATATTTTCGACCGACTTGCGAATACGCTCGGCCACCATGCGACCGGCGCCAAGCGATGTGCTGTTCAGCAGCACAACAAACTCCTCTCCGCCCAGACGATAAAGCCCGTCCACTGATCGCAGCGACTCCGTAACGCAGTTTGCCACGGCCTTGAGAGCCGCGTCGCCATAGGCATGACCATAGCGATCATTAACCTGCTTGAAGTGATCGATGTCCAGTACCAGCAAGGAGAGTGGCTGCTGACTGCGATGGCTTTGCCGGATGTCGCGCTCCAGATTCTGGTTCAGTGCCAAGCGGTTGCTGGTACCGGTCAGGCTGTCGTTCAGTGCGTCGCGCAGCGCCTCGCGGTACATGAGCGCATTGCGCAGCGGAAACAGCAGGGTGCCCAGCAGGGTTTCGATTGACAGCAGTTCGTTTTCGGCGAAGCGTTGCTGGCGGCTGAACTGCAGCTCTCCCAGATAGTTGCCAGCGTGCGAGATGCGGTAGCTACAGCGGTGCAGGGCAGGTTGGCCTACCTGAATGGGGCTAGGGTCGGCGTTGTTCTTGTATTCCAGAGCATCAACCTGCAACAGCTCCTGCAGCCCTTTGTGGAACAGGCTCAGTACCTGACCTACTTCAAGCGTGGTTTGCAGATTGTGCAGCAGCTGCCGTTGTACCGCCTCGAACTGACTGCCTTGCTTGGCCAGTTTGCGGCGCGTGCTGGCGCTTTTTGTGCTCTGATCAAGCTTCAGGCGGGCGGTATCGAAGTCGATGGTGTTTCCCTGCACATGCATCATGGCGAATCCTGATATAGGGTCTTATGCAGGATGCGAAGCAAGCAATGTGCCAGTATTTAAAATGTATTTATTTCAATGGCTTGCGATGTTCTTGTGAGAAGTGGTGGCAGCGAGGCGGCAAAAAATTGCCGCCCCGGCAGTAGGTGTTGCCGCTCCTGGGGGCTGAGTGACAAAAAACCGACTATTGCGCGTCCAGCGCCTGGCCGTTGGTGCCTCGGCTGTCAGGACCGAGCAGGTAGAGAAAGGCCGGCATGATGGCGCTGGGTTCCGGGTTGTTCTCTGCGGGCTCGTTGGGATAAGCCTTGGCCCGCATTTTGGTGCGGGTGGCGCCGGGGTTCAAACTGTTGACGCGAATCTCGCTGGTGCCGTCCTGCTCGTCTGCCAGGGTCTGCATCAGACCTTCCACGGCAAACTTGCTGACCGCGTAGGGCCCCCAGTAGGCGCGGCCCTTGCGTCCGACGCTGGATGAGAGCAATACCACCGAGGCATCGGGGGCGGCTCGCAGCAGTGGCATCATGGTCTTGGTCAGCAGAAAGGGGGCGTTTACGTTGACCTGCATGACCTTTAGCCAGGCGTCGGCCTTGACCGTGTCCATCAGCGTGCGTGGGCCGAGTTCCGCCGCGTTGTGGACCAGACCATCCAGCTTGCCGAAGGTGTCAAATAACTGGTCGGCGAGATCCTCGTAGTCTTTCTCGAGTGCTGTTTCCAGGTTCAAGGGGCACAGCGCGGGACGTGGGTGGCCGGCAGCTTCGATTTCGTCGTAAACCGCTTCCAGCTTGCTCCGGGTGCGGCCGACCAGCACGACGGTCGCGCCGTGGGCGGCACAGCTCAGAGCGCAGGCACGGCCGATGCCATCGCCGGCGCCGGTAATCAAAATGACGCGATCCTTGAGCAGGTCGGCGGGGGCTGTGTAGTCAAACATGTGATCTCTCCTCGGCGCGCCGCGCTTCCAGCCAGGGGCGAAGTGCGGCGGCATTCTTGATGCTGTGGGTGGCGTTCCAGGTGGCGGGATCGTCGCCGGCCGGTATATAGCCATACAACGCGGCGACGGTGGCGGTGCCTGCGGCTTTGCCGGCCTGAATGTCGCGCAGGTGGTCGCCGACAAAGACGCAGCCCCGTGGGTCCACGCCCAGTTCCGCACACGCCTTGAGTACGGGCTCGGCATGCGGTTTGCCGTGGGTGACCTGATCAGGGCAAACCAATGTGCGGCAACGCTCGCCCAAACCCATGGCGTCAATCAGCGGAATGCTGAAACGGCTCATTTTGTTGGTCACCACACCCCAGGGCAAACCTTCGTCGTCCAGCCAGTCGAGCAACTCGCTGATGCCCGGGAAGGGCCGGGTCTGGCCGCCCAGCTGGCGGGCGTAGCGCTGCAGAAAATCGTCACGCAAGGCGTCAAAGCCGTCTTCCTCAGGGCGCATGGCAAAGGCGGTGCACAGCATGCCAACGGAGCCGTCGGATACCTGGCTGCGCACCAGACTGGTATCGATCTCCGGGCGGCCGTGCTCGCGCAGCATGGCTTCTATGATGCCCATGAAGTCGTCGACAGTATCCAGCAGAGTGCCGTCCAGATCGAACAGGACACTGTTCAGCATCAGGCATCGGCTCCGCGCTGGCAGTGAATCATGTAGTTGACGTCGACGTTGGCTTCCAGCTTGTAGGTTTTGGTGATCGGGTTGAAGGTCAGGCCGATCATGTCGAGCAGGTTCAAGCCAGCTTCGCGAGACCAGCCCCCCAGCTCGGCGGGACGAATGAACTTGGCGAATTCGTGGGTGCCGCGCGGCAACATGCGCAGCACGTATTCGGCACCAACGATGGCGAACAGGAAGGACTTGGGATTGCGATTGATGGTTGAAAAGAACACATGGCCACCGGGCTTGACCAGTTTGGCGCAGGCGCGAATTACTGAGCCCGGGTCGGGTACGTGTTCGAGCATTTCCAGGCAGGTAACGACGTCAAAGCGGCCGGCATGCTGCTCGGCAAACTCCTCTGCGGTGCTTTGCTCGTAGGTTACGGCTACGCCGGATTCCAACTGGTGCAATCGCGCCACAGACAGCGGCGCTTCGCCCATGTCGATGCCGGTGACTGTTGCGCCGCGCTGTGCCATGGCTTCGGCCAGGATGCCGCCGCCACAACCCACATCAAGTACCTCCTTGCCTGCCAGTGACGCACGCTCGTCGATCCAGTTGGTACGCAGCGGATTGATTTCATGCAACGGCTTGAACTCACTGTTGCGATCCCACCAACGGCTGGCGAGCGCTTCGAACTTGGCGATTTCTGCCCGATCGACGTTAAGACTCATGTGTATCCCCTTTGCGAATGCGTGTGGCCAGTTCAGTGGCCTGCTGCAACATCGGACCGGTATCCAGAGAGCAGAGTTTCCCTGCGCGGAGTTTCGGTTTGCCGGCAACCCAGACGTCGGACACCTGGGCTGCATTGCAGGTGTAAAGTAGTTGTGAAACCGGGTGGTAGATCGGCTGTTGAGCCAGGCCCGACAGATCGATAGCGGTCAGGTCGGCCGCTTTACCCACTTCCAGGGAGCCGATCTCATCGCTTAACCCCAATGCCTGCGCACCCCCCAGGGTGGCCATGTGCAGTGCCGCGTGGGCGTCCAGCGCGGTTGGCTCGCCGGCGGTCAGCTTGGCCAGCAGGGCTGCGGTACGCATCTCGCCGAGCATATCCAGATCATTGTTGCTGGCAGCGCCGTCGGTGCCCAAGGCAACGTTGACTTGCTGATTGAGTAGTTGTTGTACCGGCGTGGCGCCGCTGGCCAGTTTCATGTTGGATTCGGGGCAGTGAATAACCTGCACGCCGTATTCGCTCAGAAGTTTCAGGTCTTCGTCGTTTATCTGGGTGACATGCACGGCCTGCAGTCGTGGGCTGAGCAGGCCGAGTTGTTGCAGGCGCTGCAGCGGGCGTTGGCCGGTCAGACGCTCCGCCTCTTCGACTTCAAAGGCGGTTTCATGAATATGCATGTGGATCGGCAGATCGAGTTCATCGGCCAGCGTGCGCACCCGGGTCAGGGTTTCATCGCTCACGGTGTAAGGCGCGTGGGGTCCGAAGGCAACGCTGATCAGCGGGTTGTGGCGGGTTTCATCATGCAGTTTCAGACCCTTGGCGATGGCTTCTGCGCTGTCCTTTGCGCCAGGTATCGGGTTGTCGATCACCGGGAACGCCAGTTGCGCGCGGATGCCGGACTCTGTTGCGGCGGCGGCAGCCACTTCCGGGTAGAAATACATGTCGGAAAAACAGGTGGTGCCGCCGCGCAGCATCTCGGCAATCGCCAGCTCTGTTCCCAGGCGCACAAAATCGGCATTGACCCAGCGGCCTTCGGCTGGCCATATATGATCAGTAAGCCAGGTCATCAGTGGCAGATCGTCGGCCAAGCCGCGGAACAGGCTCATCGCGGCATGACCATGGGCGTTGACCAGCCCGGGGATCAGCAGGTGATCCGGCAATTCTCGGCGTTCGCGAACCTTTAGGTCGGCGATCTGTTCGGCCGGCAGGAGAGCGACAATGCGGCCTTGGTGCACTGCCAGCGCGTGGTGTTCGAGTACCAGCCCGCGCGGTACAACCGGCACTATCCAGCGCGGGACCAGCAGCAGGTCGAGTTCGTCGGGTAGGGTAGTCATATCGAGTTCGCCTTGTTTCATGGTCGCGAGTATAACCTTAGGTGGGAGGGGCGTGCAGGGGATTAAATGCGGCAAACGCGCCGCAGCGCAGCGGCGGGAGAAGGTCCAGGCAGTCAGATCAAAATAAGGAGAGCTCGCTATGTTGCAGTCCAAAACACTGAGTGGTGAGCAAGTTTCGCTTGAATCCATTGAATGGTTGAGTAACCGCCGCCTGCGCCTGCTGGACCAACGCAGGCTGCCGGATCGAATAGTCTACTGCGAATGTAGCTCGGCGCCGGAAGTAGCAGAGGCTATCGCCAGTATGACGGTGCGCGGTGGTCCCGCGATCGGGATTGCTGCAGCCTATGGCATCGTCCTGGCGGCGCAGGCCATAGGGACGAGTGAAGACTGGGGCGCCGCGCTGGCGGCAGATTTCGAGTTGTTGGAGGGCGCGCAATCAACGGCCATTAGCCTGACTTGGGCGCTGGGCATTATGCGTGAAACCCTGCGTAAGCCGAGCCTGCAACAGGACGTGCCGGCGCGCTTGCTGCAAGCGGCCATTGCAGTGCACGAAAGTGATCGCGAAGGCAATCGCAGTATGGCGCGGCTTGGCGTGCAGGTGATCGGGCGGCGGCACAAGAAGCCGCAACGGATCATGCTGCACTCCAATGATGGTGCTTTGGCCAGTGGTGGCTGCGGCACTGCGCTTGGCGTAGTAATCGCCGCGCATGAGGCGGGCCTGGTGGAGCGGGTGTATATCAGCGAAACCCGGCCGTTGTTGCAGGGCTCGCGCTTGACGGCGTGGGAGCTGGCACAGGCCGGCGTGCCGGCACAATTACATATCGATAGCGCCGCCGCGCACCTGATGAAAAGTGAAGACATCAATTGGGTGGTGGTCGCGGCTGATCGCATCGCGGCCAACGGTGATGCGATTTGCAAGATTGGCACCTATGCCTTGGCGGTACTGGCCATGCACCATGGTCTGCGGTTTATGGTGGTGGCTTCCAGCTCCTGCCTCGACCTGGAGCTGGAGGTAGGTGACGATCTGCCGCTGGAGGAGCGCTCCAGTCGTGAGTTGTTGCTGTTGGGTGAGCGCAAC
>Ga0105357_10001206_pt1 | contig 13948 bp, 11 predicted proteins | sample GOMGulsemesocosm_4_FD_83660 | JGI IMG/M metagenome (GOLD analysis project Ga0105357, IMG submission 83660) | Methane-oxidizing microbial communities from mesocosms in the Gulf of Mexico - GOM15B Gulf of Mexico | ecosystem: Environmental > Aquatic > Marine > Cold seeps | place: USA: Gulf of...
AAATATGTGTCAGCTATAAATATTTGGCTCTATTGTAGTTAATTGCTGTCTATACTTATACATGACGCTAACTTATTGAAGGTACTAGCAATTGATACAAAATCAACAGAGTCAAATATTTACTCTTTTAACTTTTACTCTTTAAACAAATTTGAAAAACAGATAAAAGATAACATAGTCTAAGTCGATAAAAATCAATATGTTGGCAGAGGGTATTTTAAAATATCATTAGATAGCAGTGTGTAATACGCCCTACTCTAACTTTTTCAACTTTCATCATATTAACATTAAAATCGTGATTCATTTTCACAAAAAATATCTTCAGTACAAGTTAGAATAGGTGAACGAAATACTGCTTAGAACCCTGTTGTAGATATGCCAAGAAGTACTAAATCTCCTGAGTTGAGAGATTTTAAATATTTAAGCTTTGACACCATTCGCTAGCTTTCAAAAACTCTGCTTGTACAATTTTTTTATCTAAAGAGTATTGTTGTAAGCTATCATTTAAAGTGCCATTCGTTAGGAGGTTTTCATGGCCAAGTATATAGCTAGTTGTTAAATCCAGTAACTGACCAAGTAACCCATCATGTAAAACTAAGGCATTTTCAATAGGTCGAGCTAATGGCATTGTTTTAACTATTTCAGATATTGGTATTGAAAGCATCACTTCAATACCGCTGAGTAATCCGGTAATAAATGCAAAATCACTTACGGGTTTAAAGGCGCCTTTATCACTTAAAGCAAACATCATTTTACCTGTAATAATTGCTTGTTTGCAGACTTCATCTGTCGTGTCTGACGTTAAATTAGATAAAGCTAAAATAGAAACAAACTGCCTTAACTTATCTTCACCTAAATAAGCTGCCGCTTGTTTTAATGACGTGATTTCTATTCTAGTACCTGATGCTACGTTGTTTACCATCTTTAATAAACCAACGGTTAAATTTACATCGTGACTAATTATTTCAGCGACTATTTCAAAATCAAGCGGATAATTATATGTTTCACTTAAGAGTTTTAGCATTTGAGCTTTTATTGGTGCTAATGCTTGACCCTCTATTATTTCTGGCTGATGATAAAAGTAGCCTTGAAAATAGTTAAATCCCACCTCTGCAAGTGTTTGTTTTTGGTATTTTGTTTCTACTTTTTCTGCTGCTATGGCAACGTTAAATGGTTTCATTCTCGCAACAGCAGGTAATAAGCGTTTAGTGTTTATTTTATCAATATCAACTTTTACCATAAAAATGTAGGGAAATAGTACATCCCAATGTGGTGCTAAGTCATACTCTGTTAACGCAATTTTATAACCTTGTTTGTAATAAAACTTGATGATCTTTAGGAGTTTTTTTGTGGGTTTTTCCTGTCCTATCAATTCAATAACAATAGTATTTTTATCAAACATTAGTGGAAATTTATGAATTAAACAATTTTCAGTGAAATTAATAAAAGCTAGTTTTCCCATGCTAATTTTTTGTATATCACCATGAATATGATTTTGAATAATTAACTTGCAACTAGCTACATCCAGTTCAACATCAGGAAATTTGTTATCAGGACTATCTCTAAATAACAATTCATAGCCGATGGTTTCTAATTTGTCATTAAAAATAGCTTGTCTAGCTATATAGGTGTTTTTCATTTCGACTTTTATTGTAGGTAAATTAATGAATAGCAAGGTTACCATTATCGAGTAAAAAAGCTAGATTAATCTCTTTTTTCCCTACACTCAAGTAGTGTTGTTGAACTAAGTTCAGGGTAGCAAAATTTATTGTGAAAATATTCAGTGATTACCGGAATATTAGCCGGTAGTAATAGATTAGTGATTTGGGAAGGTTTTACTTAGATAGACAGTTAATAAACGAGCTGTAATTCAAATAATATTGATAAGTAAACAAATGAACTTAAGTGTTATTTTAAAAGAGAAGTATAAACTATAAAAATAATTCTTTAATATTGATTAAATCAGTTTTACCCGCAATAATTTCATCTGGTGTTAAGCCAGATATTTCATGAGGAAAAACTAACCATTTTTCAGATTCATGCACATAATAATCGGGCGTAATGTCCACTTGATTATTCGCTGGCTTATACCAGGGACAAGCCGTACGTATATCTTTAGGTAAATTTTTTCGCATTAATAATTCAAGTTGGCTGATGAGCGCTTTAATACTACGGCCTGAATCAAAAACATCATCAACAATGAGCAAGCCATCATTGGCATTGGCATTCTCGATAATATAATGTAACCCGTGTACTGTAATGTTTTTATTATTCTGGTTAATTCCATAGTAGGAAGAGGTACGGACAGCAATATGGTCTGCCTCTACTTTTTTATAATCAAAGTACTCTTGAACAGCAATACCAATGGGTGCACCACCTCGCCAAATACCAACAATAAACTGTGGTCTAAACCCATCATCATACACTTTTGCGGCTAAACGAAATGAATCTTCGAGTAACTCATGTGCAGTAATAAATTTTTTTTCCATTAACCTTAACCTTAATTTATTGTTTTTTTAAAACCTTAAATCCAAACTTAGTAATTTAATAATAAGTACATAACCAAGCCACTTTATGGTGAAGGATTAGGCGCAACGCGACCTTGAAGTCAAGCCTACTTACTGCTCGTCATTTTTAGATGAAAATAGGGGATCTGATAGGGTGATTGATAAAATCATCTTGTACGTTAATATTTTCCAGCGAGTTACTGGATATTTATCAGAATAATATTGATCAACAATATCAGCTTCGGTTATTGATGATTGTAACTTTAAAATGCCCATCTTGTTGACAGGTATTTGATCTTTTTTGGCTGTTGAATGAATAAGACAATTACAATAATGCCGAGCATAGAAAGTTAGACAACTTACTTCTACTCGAAGGTTTAGTACTATAAACCTTTTCAGCCTAGCTATATTTCAATAGCAAACTTTATTAATTCAAATAATGTTTTAAATATGGCGGTGAGATAGAGATTTGAACTCTAGAAGGGCTATAAACCCTTGCCGGTTTTCAAGACCGGTGCTTTCGACCACTCAGCCATCTCACCTAATATCTTCAGCCAGTATAGAACACCTGTTTTAGACGGGTAGATAGTAAATACTGTGAGGTTATTTGTAAAGAATTAATTGAATAAAAAGGTAAATATAATCATTTATTGCCCTATGATGAGTATTTTAGTTTATGGACTATATGTTTATATTGCTTTTGTAAACGATATAATTGTAACGCTCGCTCTGAATCAGTTAAGTTTTTATAATTTAACTGCTCAAAAATGACGGTAAATACAATAAACTCATTTGATATTTGCGGCAATCGTGCAGAAACTAACGTAGAAAAATCTAATGGAGTCATATTGACTGGTTTAGGAAGTCCTTTAACTGCTAAAACTTTCAATAATTTTTGATATAGCGCAACCCAGGGTATAACATTTTTCAACTTGAATATATTTAAATTAATTCGATAAAATAACGTCACTAACCCCATGGCAAAGATTAATGCGACAGCTACCATGCCTGCTGTTTTCCATGGCATGTGCTTTCCAAACCAACGTTTTAGAAGTTCATATTGCTGTTTACTGGAGTATCCCAACACCCAACGTGTCCACTGATAATCCAGTGCATCAAGTTGCAGTCTTAGTTCGTTGAGCCAAGTAATATTTTTAAATTGATACAACCTATTGATATCATTACTCATTGATAGTTGTTGTGATATTAATGCACTTGACCAACCACTTTCTACGCGTTGGGGATCAACAGCTGCTGTGGGATCAACTTTTTTCCAACCAATACCTTCTAGCCAGATTTCAGACCATGCGTGTACGTCATATTGATAAATACTTAAATGCCCGCCTTGCCTTTCATTTTGCTGTGGCTGCTGTAGATAAAAATCTGTATTTACATTATTATATTCTCCACCTAAATAGCCCGTAACAACTCGTGCAGGAATACCTGCAGCCCGCATTAAATAGGTGAAGCTGCTAGCATAATGTTCACAAAACCCTGCTTTGGTTTCAAAATAAAATTGATCTAAACTGTTATTGAGTAATTTTGGCGCTTGTAAGGTATAAAAATAATTACCTTCTCTAAAGGTTTCAAGTATCGCTTGTGCTCTATCTAATGGCTCAGCATATTGTTGTTTTAGTTGGGCTGCTAACTTTTCTAATTTTGGATTACTACCTTTAACAATAGCTAAGTTACGCTGCTTATCAAAATTATTTATCTTTAAATCTAAAGGTGTATGTAAATAGCTTTTTATTTGATAGTGAGTTATTTGACTCAATATATTACTGCTTTGAATAGTATAATCATTTACTAACACCACTCTTGCATCATTGCTTGTTGCCACTGCTAATCCAAATAGCCATGATTGATGGCTTGGCTCAACAGTTATATCATAAAGAACACTCTCACCTGAGATTTCTGGCTCAAAAAAGGTATTTGTCGATATATATTGCAATGATTTTTTGATTACATCAACTTTGGTATGAGTCCATTTTTTGCCATCAAAATTCTCCAGTGTCATTGCACGCCAATATAATGTTGAATAATCCGGAACTTGAGCCCCTCTAAAATCAACACGAAATGCTAAATCACTAGACAAAGCTAACTGGGCAATATCACCAGGACTGACCTCATCTGACAACCCTGTTTTTGCTGAATTTGCACTAGGCACTTGCCAAAATGGTGATAATCGAGGGAAAACAATAAATAAAGTAACCGCCAATAACGCGCTTTGTAATAAGAGTATGCAAACGGTTTTAAGTGCTGATAATAACGTCTTAGTTGGCGAAAATACTCGGTGTAATACGGTAAGATTAACTATTAATATAAAAAGAATGAATAAAGAAAAAGATAACGTTTGCTTAAAAATAAGTGCAGAGGCTATTAAAAACAAACCAAGTAATAATAATTGGTAAAAATCTTTTCTTTGCTTAATTTCAAAACCTTTTAAAGTGTAAGCAAAGGTGAGTAAATGCAACATACTCACTAAAACTCCGTGGCCTTTTGCTGAAATTGCGATGGCAATACAACCACTAACTGCAATAAACAATAATAGCATTGGTGATATCACCATTTGTTGTTTGACTGAAATATTAGCCTTAGTAAAATTTTTATTGGTACTTGATGTGTTATGTAGCAATAGTGCTTGCCAACATAAGCATAATGCAATTACTGCAATCATCCATGTACTGAGTTCTAGCAGTAAACTTGATAAATTTAATAATTGGCAACACCATAATAACCATTCATTTTCATTGGTTAATTTAAAGACTGAAACCTGCTGGTTATGTGCTTTTTTTTTGTTAGTAGTCATTAGAAAAACAGTTTACCTTAGCTAAAGCTATTAAACAGTTTTCTTGATGTTGATATCCTGAATTTGGCTCAATTTTAATTACAGCACTATTCTTAGCGTTAGCGTTCAAAGGTGAGTCGATAACTAGACCAAAATTTTGTTTATTCTTGCTACACTCAAGAATTAAGAAACACAAAAATTGTAGCTTTATTTCCATATTTGAACTGGGCATGTTACTTAACTTCAGCCATAGTAATCGTTCTTGCTGAGCTTGATAACTTTTACTAAATTTACCCTGACCTCGTGCTAATTGCTTCCATGCAATACGTGCTTGTGACTCCCCTATGACATAACTTTTTAATTCTGTGTAACTATCGCCCTCAGCCGTTGTTTGCATATAAACCCCAGAATCTTTATCACTTTCATTTAATCTTGTTAAAAATTGTTGATATTTTGTTAACCTTTTAGGGTGTGGAAAAACAACCACTTCATGAGAAAAGTCTAACAATGACCACGTAATAAAAAGTCCTAAAGAGTACTCACTAAAAACTTTCACTCGGCCTAAGGTATAAACTCCCCGATGCTTTGCATACCAAGGTAATAAAACCTCTATCGTCTGAGTACTACATTGCGTTAGCTTTACTTCTTTTGAAAAGTGTTGAGGCTTAAAAAACTTAAAATTAATATCAAAATGGGTTTTATGACCAGTAATGCTAATAGGAAAATTTATAACCTGATTAGCAAAACCGGTTTGTTTAGCTTTTGATGAAAAGGTTAACTGTGAAAAGTTATAAAAACTATGCATCATCACCGTAATGAAAAGGCTTGCTAATAAATAACTTAACAATAAGATAATATTATTTTGATAATTAGTTCCTAAAATAAATAACAAAATATCAAAAAATAAATAGGAAAAACCAAATCTTGTTGGCAGTATAAAAATATTACGACTTGATAGTCTATGTTGAAATTTACTTGGCAATCGCGCACTTAGCCAACGCTCAAAACGCTTGTTGACTATTTTTTTACTTGCTTGTTTTATCGCGTCAAACATTTAACGGATTTAAAACGTTAACAGCGTCTAATATTCGCTCGCTAATACTCGCAGAAGAAAGATGTTGGTCTGTTATATTTTGCTCTAGTCTGTGCTCACAAACGTTATAAAATACTGCTTTTATATCATCAGGTAATAAATAATCTCTATTATCAATGAACGCCCAAGCTCTCGCTGCAGCCAGCAAGGCTTTACCTGCACGAGGCGACAAGGGTTTACAGGTTATTAGCTCTTCTTTGTTAGTGATGCTTTGCCCTCGGCTAACACGACAAAGCGCGATAATGTACTCAATAATGCTTTCTGATGCATGCACTTGTTGAATATCATTTTGTATTGATATTAACGTTTCAATACTAATCATATCTAATATGGTGGTGGGTTCAGCTAGTTGGGCATTGTTAGCGATAAGAATACTCTTTTCAGCATCAACATCAGGAAAACCCAATGAAATCCTCATCATAAATCGATCCAGTTGCGATTCAGGTAAGGGATAAGTACCCGCATGACATAAGGGGTTTTGTGTGGCGATAACAAAAAATGGTCTTGATAATATATGCGTAACACCATCAATGCTTACCTGATTTTCTGCCATTGCTTCAAGTAAAGCACTTTGAGTTTTTGGACTAGCACGGTTAATTTCATCGGCGAGTACGACTTGATTAAATATAGGTCCTTTGTGAAGTTCAAACCGCTTAGTATCACTATTAAATATGGAGATACCAACAACATCTGAAGGAAGTAAATCACTGGTAAACTGGGTACGCTGATAACTTAGGTTTAAGGTTTTGGCTAATGTTTGTGCTAGTGTTGTTTTCCCCATGCCAGGTAAGTCTTCAATTAATAAATGACCTTGAGCAAGTAAGCAGGCAAGTGCTAAACGGCATTCATTCGGTTTGCCTATCACAACAGTTTCAATTTGACTCAAAATAGCAAGCAGTGTTTTTGGCATAAAAAAGTCTACCTAAATAGTTTTATTTAAGTAGACTTTTTAGCATGATTAGGTCGCTTTTAATAGCCCAATAGACATTAAACTGATGATACTTTAAATATCTGTTTAAGGGCATTTGGACCAATTCTAAGCAAGACTCCTATTTTTATTAAGCGGTTCTTTTTGCTGTTACTGCATCGGATAACTGTGCTAATAATGTTTCAGTATCTTGCCAACCAATGCAAGCATCGGTAATACTTTGACCATAAACTTCAGCTTTGCCATTAACAAGTTTTTGATTTCCTTCAACCAAGTTACTTTCAACCATTACACCAAAAATATTTTGATTACCATCGCTAATTTGCTTACTAACGTCAGTAGATACTAGCATTTGATTTTCAAACTTTTTACTTGAATTAGCATGGCTAAAATCAATCATTATTTTAGTATTTAGCCCATTTTCTGCTAATTGTTTAGTCACTGCTTTAATACTATCTTGGTCAAAGTTTGTTGTTTTTCCTCCGCGTAAAATCATATGGCAATCACTATTACCTGTTGTTTCAACAATAGCGGCATGACCAAACTTTGTCACCGATAAAAAATGATGTGATGCAGCTGCTGAGCCAATTGCATCAATTGCTATTTTTATCATGCCGTCTGTACCATTTTTAAAACCAACAGGGCAAGACAATCCTGATGCCAATTCTCGGTGAACCTGTGATTCGGTAGTTCGTGCGCCAATAGCACCCCAACACATAAAATCAGCAATGTATTGCGGAGTGATCATATCTAAGAACTCTCCCGCAGTTGGTAAGCCTAGTTCATTTAACTTAAGTAGTAATTCACGACCGATACGCAAACCATCATTGAGTTGAAAAGTATTATTCATATAAGGGTCATTAATAAGCCCTTTCCAGCCAACTGTTGTCCGTGGCTTTTCAAAATATACACGCATAACAATTTCTAAATTATCTTTATACTTTTCACGCAACTTGACTAAACGCTGACCATATTCAAGTGCTGCTTTAGGGTCATGAATTGAACAAGGTCCAATAATCACTAGTACACGGTCATCTTTATGATTAAGTATGTTATGAATTGCAGCTCGACCGGAGACAACAGATTTAGTTGCTTGCTCTGACGCTGGAAATCGTTCCAGTAATGCGATAGGAGGTAATAAGTCTTTGATTCTATTGATGCGCACATCGTCAGTTTTAAACATGATTTTTCTCTTTTTTTATCTCTTACTGAGATGGATTAGGTATAGACGTCTAGATAGATATTTTCAATATTAATTTACCAGTGTTAAGGCATTAATACTAGTATATTCAAATGAATAAAAAATAAAAAAACGATATAATTACTGAATAGTTAAGACAGTGAAGCATATTTATTGGTTTTTTGAAAAAGCTGGGTTAGGGGTAACTGTAATAAAAATACTTTGGTGATATAAAACACGTTGCTGATTTAAATAAACAACGTGTAGATAAACGCATTAGAGGTAAGTTTTTCTTCAAATAATGAGAAAAACTTTACTTTATAGCAAGATAACTTTTTAGTTCATCAAAAAAATCAGCCTAAAAAAAAGGAGTAGTATTAATGACAGAAGTTATATTATCGTTGGCAACAGGTGTAATTGTTGGTATTTTATTTTCAGTATTAAAGCTTCCATTACCTGCGCCCCCAGTCATGTCAGGTGTGGCTGGCATAGTTGGTATTTATCTTGGTGGTATCGGCTATCAATGGTTAGTAGAGCAATTTTTTAGCTAAAAACACTTTTAACAAACTTTGCAGTTTAATTTATCATTGCTAGCAGAATCTAAATTTAGATCTGGCTATAAACTTAATAAGTTACCACTTTGTACAAATAATAAACAAGGGGCATTTCATGAGCACACCACATATCTCTGCCAAAGTAGACGACTTTGCTGAAACAGTTTTAATGCCAGGCGATCCACTTAGAGCTAAATTTATCGCTGATAATTTTTTAGACAATGTAAAATGCGTCACTAAAGTACGTAATATGCTTGGTTATACAGGGACGTATAAAGGACAAAAAATTTCTGTTATGGGTTCAGGTATAGGTGTTCCGTCAATTTCAATTTATGCCACTGAGCTATATAAAGATTTTGGTGTTGAAAATATTATTCGTATAGGTTCATGTGGTGCAGTACAAGATGACATAAAAATACGAGATATTATTATTGGTATGGCGGCAAGTACTGATTCAAATGTTAACCGTCAACGTTTTAATCAGTGCGACTTTGCTGCAATGGCTGATTTTACATTATTACATCGTCTTGTTACTACCGCAGAACGTCTTAATCAAAAAGTGCATGTAGGAAATATTTTTACCGCTGATTTGTTTTACACTCCTCAACCAGAAATGTTTGCCTTGATGGAGAAATTCGGTATTTTAGCTGTTGAAATGGAAGCTGCTGGTTTATACGGTGTTGCTGCTGAGTACGGTAAAAAAGCGTTAACTGTATTAACGGTGTCCGATCATATAAAAACGGGTGAACAAACCACCGCAGATGAGCGTGAAAACACATTCAAAGAAATGATGGAATTAACACTAGAGAGTATTTTATAAAAAAATTTGTACACCATTAATTAATAATTACTCTGTAATCATGAAACTCGCATCTTGGGGTGGTATGTGAATAGGTGTCAACTTTGCGACACCTATTCTTATTTGTTAGCAAATTGAAAAACTAAATTTTTATTTCACTAATTTGAATTTGTGGCTGTGTGTTGGTGAAATTAGGAATGTCTGCCATGATTTTTTCTGCGTGAGGACCAAATGCATTTTGAAAACTCTCTACTGAATCAAACATCAAATGTCCTATTGCTATAAATGGTGCCATTTCTCCAGGTGCTCCACCAGCTAAACCAAAATCAGCGTTTGTGCCTTTAAGGGTGTCACCTAGCAGCTCTACAACCAATGGGAAATGGATATTACAATAATATTCTATGTCAAAATTTGCATCTGACGAGTTTGGGTACATTACACTTACTTTAATCATTTTTGATCACCTTTGAGTTGAATTTACATGAAGATATTTAAACTTACTAACGCCAAGTGTTTACATTAACTAATGAGATGAAAATCCACTGCAGGAAAGTCACCGTTTATTTAATTTATTGTTATTAAACGCTAACCACTCGCGAATGGCAAGGGCTTTCCACAGGGTATAAATAAGCTCATCTTGTTAAAGTTACGGGTATTAGCTACTTATATATTCTACTTAATCGTTCAAGCAGTGCTACGTCAGAGTGTGTTAACTTTCCTATACGTAACCAATTAATCAAGCTTTGTGATAAATCTATACCTACCCCAGACAACATTTGCTGTTGCATTAAGCTTACTTGTACTACTAAACGTTGGTCTGCATATTCTTGAGGTGATTGAACCTTCGCTAAAATTTCAATTTCTAAGGTTTTAATTTTACGCTCTTTTACATTAGCTTGTGCTTTAAGTGTAAGTTGCTCTTGTAAACGTTTTTGCCAAAAATTTGTTAGATGTTGATAATCTTCACTGCTACTTTCTAACAGCGTTTCGAGAGATATGCAATTTTCAACCTGAGCAACTTTGTTAAGTAAGCTGAAAAGGCTACGCCAATTTTCATGCTCAGCCTTGTTATCTTGTAACGTTATTTTTATTGTAATATCTTCAATAAATGTTTCAATTGCTGAAACAACCGATTTAATCACCGGTTTATTGCGAACTACCTCACTCAATAATTGCTCAGCTTGTGTTTTTGTTTGGGCTAATTGAGAATCAACAAGTTCAGCTTTAATTTCAGTCAATGTTTCATTAAATTTCGTGGCTAATGATGCTATTTGTGTTTGCTGTGATGATTTTAATACATCTCGCTTAGCAAACACTTGATCGTTTACCAATCTAAACTTTTGCCATAGCTTAGACTCTTGATGAGTACCCGCAAAGCCCACGTCTCGCCATTGTTGTTGCAATTTTTTAACTGTGTCGATTGCTTGGTGTATATCTTCAAGATCTAACTGTTGCTCAGCTACATCGATCAATGCTTGTTTGCGCGCGCCATTAGCATCATAAAAACTGTTAATGGCTTTTCGAATAGGTTGTAAGCTGTTTTTAAATTGTCGATAAAGTTTCTGATAATGATGTCTGTCAATGTCTCCGGCTTGTTGCCATCTTTGTTGCAGTTTATTTAGCTGCCCATCGAGTGTTTTAAAATCAATAGGAGCTACGTCAGCATCTGTTGCTGCTTTTGTTTGTGTTTCTGTTATTGACTCAGCAAATTGTTTTGCTTGTGTTATTATCTCGTTACGTGTTTGCAAATGCTGTTCACGTAATTTTTCTTGTTCTGCATAAAACAATCGACATGGAGCAAAAGCTTGTTCACAGGCAAGGTTGAACTGTTTATTTAACTCTTGATCGACGCTTTCATCAGCATGACCTAATGAGTTCCATGTTTTGCGATATTCTTTTACTTTATTCGCTTGATTATTAGGGTTATCCATTGGTGCGGTTGCCAACGTAGTAATGTCACTTAATAATTGTTGTTTACGTGGCGTTGCGATGTAGTGTTCCCAATCACTTATCTCTGCCATTTGTTCGCTAACAGTCTCAAAATCACGCTGTAATTGTTGTTGCTGATTTACAGACAACAGGGTTATTACTTGATTAACACCTTTAAATAAGCCAAAACAGACTTTGTATTTTCCACTATGGAGCAAACGTTTTAAATCAATTAGTTTTTTCTTAGTTTGAGAAAAAAGCTGTTTCTGTTCATGTTGTAACGGTTTAAGGCCATTTAGCCAATACTGAGTAATTTCTTTAAAGGCATCTTTAATTGATTGAGGTAAAATACCACACGCCTTGTGTTCAACACTTTTCCACTGTGTTAGCCAATCTTGGTAAACTTGCTGACATTCATTTAATTCAGCCAAGGCTTGCGGTAAGGCTAATTGAGATATTTTAGAAATTAACTGAGTAGCTTGACTGACTGATTGAGCAATTTCAGGTAATTGACTTAAGCGTTTTTCTAATTGTTTTATTTGTTTTGTAAAATTTTCTTGTTCTTGGTTATTTAACACACTTGTCACTACTTGCTGATTTAGTTGTTTAAGTTGATTTGAAAAATCTACTTGGTTGAGTGTGTTGTCTTCAAAAACAGCCGTTGTTATAATTTGACTTAATTCAATAATAACGTCGTTTACATTATTTATAACCTTTTGTTTAGCGAACAGTAATTGTTCAGCAATTAGTTGTTGTTGATAGGCTTCTTCTTTAGGCGCAAATAATTGGTTAAGTTGAGTCGTTATTTTGTCATACTTAGTCATTATTATTTGCTGATCTTCATCAGACAAACTTGATAATTCAGGTGTGTATTCTTGCCACTCCTGCTCTAAGGCTGTTCTTCTTGCAATGTATAGACTAAATTCTGACAGATCTTTTAACGCTAATAATTTAGACAATAACAACTGACATTGTTTAAGTAATCTTTTAGGTTTTTCTTGTTGTTCAATTAAGTGTGCTAACTTGTCATTTATTATCTGTAAAACGTCATTGTTTGCAGATTTTTTGCTAAGTTTTGTTAATAATGGTGTTTCATTAAGTTCTTTTAAATCAAGTGATAACAAAGAAATTTGTACTTTACTATTGTTTTTTTTGCTAAACGTTTGTAACAATAATGAAGAAATATTTTTCTTTTTTATAATTACTTGAAATAAACTAGTAATTATTTGTGGATCTGTTTCATGGTCAAGCCAATAATTTAATAAAGAAAAATTGATGGTTGAACTGGCAATGAGTAAAGATAGAAAATTTTGCTTTTGCTCTACTGTTAACCTAAGTGCATGAGCGCCCGCTAGAATACCTTGTACTTGAGTATAAGAAAATTCTTGCACTACTTTATTATCATTCGAGATGCTAGCACTGTAATATTCATCAAAATTATTCAGTTTTAATAAAACAGCTCTACGCACCAAATCGCTACTATCATCGTTAAGAAGTGATAATAGTGTGATTTTATTTTCACTATTATTATTATCTAATTCTTCATTTATTGCAGCAATGCGTACATTACTATCTTTGTGTTGCCATTTGTTTTTGCGTTTAAACAGATTAAAAATCATAGGACCGTTATTACTTTAGTTAAGTTAATTATTAAATTATTGATAACTGAAACAAATTACAAATTAGTAAAATGAGCAATATCACTTTTAGGTGTTATATCACTAGGTTTAGTGCATGGAATTATAGGTTTGTCTTTGGCTGCACTGGTAAACTGTTCTTTTAATTGTCGCTTATTTTTATGTACCATATTGCCATCACTACCTATGGTTAACATTTCATCACTATTTAAATGTCGTGCTTGATAAGCCATTATTAACTGTAATGCGGTATCACGCTGAGCTTGTTCTACAACAACCCCCTCTGGCCATTTTCCTGTTTCAGCAGCGCATTTCAATCTTATATACATTGCTTCAGGCATTTTTTCTATTGTGTTATCTAAATTCATGGGGCCTCCCTATTTTGTCGTTTTAAAAAAAGTAATTGAATGCGAACAATTATATATAATATAAAACCAATAACAGAACTTGCCATGGCTAAATTATATTGCCAAGTGCCCTGTTCAACGTTGTCCCAGAACATAAATAAGAAACCACCACAAAATAACAACATG
>Ga0105357_10001207_pt1 | contig 13945 bp, 13 predicted proteins | sample GOMGulsemesocosm_4_FD_83660 | JGI IMG/M metagenome (GOLD analysis project Ga0105357, IMG submission 83660) | Methane-oxidizing microbial communities from mesocosms in the Gulf of Mexico - GOM15B Gulf of Mexico | ecosystem: Environmental > Aquatic > Marine > Cold seeps | place: USA: Gulf of...
CAATGCTCTGCAATGCTATCTTTAAGGCTTCAGACAATCACTACAGAGTATATTGCACAGGCTTCATATCATGATTGTTATGAGCCGTCTTCTTGACTTATAACCAAGGTTTTAACGGGTAAGTTCTAACATAATCAAAACCAAAGGAGTTAAATGACATGAGCGATATTGATAAGTGCCCAGTGATGAGCACTAAAAACGGCCATAAACACCCACCTTCTAAAAACGAGCACTGGTGGCCGAATCAAGTCGACCTGAAAATTCTCCATCAAAACACCTCCGTCTCAAATCCACTGGCGAATGATTTTAATTATGCAGATGAATTTCAAAAATTAGATTTAGATGCTCTGATCAGTGATCTTAGCGAATTGATGACCGATTCCCAAGAATGGTGGCCAGCAGATTACGGGCACTATGGCCCTTTCTTTATTCGCATGGCATGGCACAGTGCGGGGACCTATCGCACGGGTGACGGCCGCGGTGGTGCAAGTACCGGTAATCAGCGTTTTGCGCCTCTCAACAGTTGGCCGGACAATGTTAACCTCGATAAAGCACGCCGCTTACTCTGGCCTCTTAAGCAAAAGTACGGTCAAAAAATATCTTGGGCTGACCTAATGATCCTCACTGGCAACGTCGCCCTAGAAACAATGGGCTTCAAAACTTTTGGTTTTGCCGGCGGTCGCGCCGATATTTGGGAGCCTGAAGAAGACATCTATTGGGGCCCTGAAGGTGAGTGGCTCAACGATGAACGCTATAAAGGTGACAGAGAACTAGAAGGTAACTTAGCCGCTGTGCAAATGGGCTTAATTTACGTTAATCCTGAAGGCCCCAATGGTGAGCCTAGTGTTTTGGGCTCTGCGCGTGACATTCGTGAAACATTTTCCCGCATGGCCATGAACGATGAAGAAACGGTTGCATTGATTGCTGGAGGCCATACATTTGGCAAAGCTCACGGCGCGGGAGATGCCGAGCATGTTGGTGTAGAACCTGAAGGTGCGGGCATTGAAGAACAAGGTTTTGGCTGGACCAGCAACTACAAGAGCGGCAAAGGTGCCGACACTATTTCCAGTGGCTTAGAAGGGGCTTGGACAAACACGCCAACCCAGTGGGACAACCACTACTTCGACATTCTTTTTGGCTATGACTGGGATATGGTCAAAAGCCCTGCCGGGGCCACGCAGTGGATACCCACGGATGCATCAGCGGCGAATGTTCCAGACGCCCACGACCGCAACAAACAACATTTGCCGATTATGTTTACCAGTGATTTAGCGCTGCGTATGGATCCTGAATACGGTAAAATTTCTCGCCGCTTCCATCAGCATCCCGATCAATTTGCCGATGCATTTGCGCGCGCATGGTATAAACTAACCCACCGGGATATGGGTCCATATTGCCTAGGACTGGGACCATTAGTACCCGCGCAACCACAATTATGGCAAGACCCCATTCCCGCAGTTGATCATCTGTTAATTGATGAGGCAGACATTACAGCGCTAAAAGCTAAAATTTTATCGACAGGCTTGTCTGTGAGCCAATTGGTGAATACTGCCTGGTCATCCGCTGCCACATACCGTAACAGTGATAAACGCGGCGGAGCCAATGGCGCTCGCATTGCTCTGGCACCTCAAAAAGACTGGAAAATAAACAACCCTGCGCAACTAGCAACTGTATTGACTGCACTCAGAGGCGTTCAAAGTGACTTCAATGCAACCGCCGAAAGCAAGAGAGTCTCACTAGCAGACTTGATTGTACTCGCCGGAGCTGCCGCCATTGAAAAAGCGGCAAAAGCAGCGGGCAGTGACATTAGCGTTCCCTTTGCTGCCGGCCGCACTGATGCGAGCCAAGCTGAGACAGATATAGAATCCGTCGAAGTACTCAATCCTATCGCCGATGGATTTCGTAACTACATCTCGACCAAAACTGGTTTTCAAGCGGGTGATTTATTGGTCGATCGAGCCCAGCTACTCAACTTAAGTGCACCAGAAATGACCGTATTAATTGGCGGTTTACGGGTGTTAAACGCCAATACGAATGGTATTAGCAACGGTGTATTCACTGACAAACCTGAAACATTAAGCAATGATTTCTTCGTCAATCTCTTAGATATTGGCACTAAGTGGAATAAAACCGGTAAGAACTCGTATCAAGGTAATGATCTAAGAACCGGTGCCGCAAAGTGGAGCGCAACAGACGTCGACCTATTATTGGGTTCTAACTCTATCCTGCGCGCAATTGCCGAAGTCTATGCCAGTGATGATGCTAAAGAAAAATTCCTCGCCGACTTTGTCAGTGCCTGGAATAAAGTGATGAATGCAGACCGCTTTGACCTAGCATAAATAGGCCAAAAGTTTCTTAAAACTACAAAACGCTTACTGTTGGCAGATTTAAACAATTCTCCATCCACAACTAAAGCGCTTCACCAGAAGCGCTTTTGGCTGCCTTTATCAATATGCTTTTCCCCTTAAGCAGATAGCACCTTCAATCATTTTGAGTCGCGATAAAGGCTCATCTTGCTCATCCAGAATGTAGCGATATAACAACCTGAGCCTAGTTACCAAGAAATGGCCATTGGTGTCCATTCCTCGACACTGTATTGCTACGCTTACAATGGTCGCCAACTACTGACCATAAGTAAAAAATATGACAGGGATCTTATGGCGACTCCCTAAATGTTACTGAAACTTGCATTTATCCCCTAAGCTCTTATATTGAATATAGGTATCCATAAAAAGGCTTATAAAGATGAGATACACCCTAAAATCAATCTTTCTCTACTTACTACTCAATATGTCTTTTATAGAGTCTGCAAACGCTCGGGAAATCAAGTTGGCTGTCATGAACTGGCCACCTTGGGCTATTGTTGATCAAGAGATGAATGCATCCGGTGTGGTCGTTGATATCGCCAGAGATTTAGCCCAGTTGTTGCATCTTGAGCTAACCACTATCCCCTGCTCGCGCACACGCTGCCTGCGATTGATGAAAGAGGGCAAAGCCGATTTGATGGGGACTTTGTTAAAACGTCCAGAGCGCGAATTATTTTTACACTACTTAGAGCCCGAATATAAAACCAGCGACAAACTCATTTATGTCAATCAAGCTGACCCGACACAAATTAATCAGTTTCAAGACCTCTACAATTTAGCTTCTATAGCCGTGGTAAAAGGCACAAAGTACGCGATAAAGTTTGATGAAGAGACAAACTTTCGCCGCTATAGCGTCGCTGAAGAATTACAGCAGCTTATGCTACTGGATAATAAAAGGGTGCAGGCTTTTATCATGGATGAGGCGGTAGCCGATTATCTAATCGCTAAACACCAGTTACAAGGCCACTTCAGAAAAGCCTATCGCTTTGATGATGTTAAAAAGAAATCCTATATTACGCTGTCAAGGAAGTCCGATTTTGCCGCCCAGAGAGATCAGTTTAACGCAGCTATGGCGAAAATAATTGCATCGGGTGCAGCCTTAAAGTACTTAAAAAAATACACTCAATAGAAAATGCAACTACCTGTTAGGGGTATCTCTCTCTGCCATACTTATCAGTTAAGCAACCTTTTGGTCTCATGTCATCGATTTAAAGGAGTGTCCATGTTGAATGACACAAATAACAAGAAAATTGCCGTATTGATTGACTCAGATAATACTCCTCACTCTAAACTACCCATGATCATGCAAGAGCTTTCAAGTTTTGGACAAATTGTTATTAAAAGAGCCTACGGCGATTTTTCCAGCGAGAATTTGAAATATTGGCGCAGACCTCTGAATGCATTAGCCATTCAACCTCGGCAACAGTTTGCCTATACCACTGGAAAGAATTCCACGGATTCGCTGATGATAATAGATGCCATGGATCTGTTATATCGTGATCGCTTTGATGTATTTGCACTGGTGTCCAGCGATAGTGACTTTACCAGTTTAGCGGCCAGACTGAGAGAGTCTGAAATACAGGTCATAGGTGTAGGTCAATATAAAACTCCAATCTCCTTTAGGAATGCCTGTGATAATTTTGTCGCTATTGAAAATTTAGAAAACAATGAAGAGATGCCGGAAAGTGATTTAAAATTAGCAAGCATGGATGGCAGCCAGCAAAATGGCGAAGCCAATAAAGATCTGTGGAGAATCATGCACAATGCGTGGCAAAACTATCGCGATGAAAACGGCTGGGCAAAATTAGGAGAAGTCGGCGCCTATATAAAACGCGTACAACCAGACTTTGATACTCGAAATTATAAATTAACCAAACTCTCTGATTTCTTTGAGCTATTTCCCAATCGCTACGAAACAAGAACAGAAAAACATACGGGGTTGGAGTTCCGGCTAATCATGAAGTCCACAGCCAAGTAGCTCGATTGTTATAGCTAAATTCTCTAGCTATTAGCAGAATCAGAGACCTATGAACTTCAGCAACACTGCCTGCAATTTCCCGACCCATGCCAAAATACCACATGGTATTAACAACGTTGAAACATAATCTGCATAACAGCCCTATTCCAGGTACAACTGTTTTATACGTGCAAAAGCTACCACGGGGTTCTGCGGATATATTTCATACTAGAACAGGCCAAAATTTATGGCTATTCTCAGTCTATTGATCAATAAAACAAAGAAAAGGTCTGCACAGTGGCTTTATTTATACACTTATTAGCACTAGCTCAAACCTAAATTAATCCATCACTTTGATAAGTGGGAGAAGATCAAATTCAGACTGAACTAGTACAAATATGCTTGGTAACAGCAAGCGACTTGCTCGAACACTAACTATCTTTTCGCTGTAGCAAAGGAAGCCGAGGTCATCATTCTATTCTCTTGGCTGACTAAATAGGCTGCTTCAGAGCTGATGCTCAAAAACTTCTTCCAGTCTGGATCGATTTGCATTTGTTTTCGCTTAGCAGAGCGATCTTCTACGCTGTCATATACCCAAATATGCATATAGGAATTCAACGCACCTGTTTCTGTAATCAAATACGCCAGCGGATCACCTAAGTGCTTAAACTGCACATCGCGGCCAAATTCTTCATACAGCGCAAGATGCTTATTAATGGTACCTGGACGACAAGTATATGTACGAACATCATAAATCATTGTATTAACCTTCTTCTATTATTAAACATCATCAATAACGAGAGCTTCACAATCAATCTCGCCACCCGTAAACAATGCGTGCAAATCACGCATACTATAAAAAGACATAATCAGACCCGACAGCGGAATACTGGCATAACTAACCAAAGTGGGAATTTCCAAAACGGGTGTTATCGCTCCCGCTTTTACCGTCAACATCAATCCTTGCCATGTCAATATCACCAAGAAAAACAAACAAGCTGACACAATAAAGACATCTAAGAACCACCCTAGCTTGGTATGAGCAAGCTTCTTGCTTAAATAGTCCACACGAAAATGATCATGTTTCATCCAAAGTGCCGCTGCCCCCATAAAGACCATCCAGGAAAAAATAATTTCAATAACTTCATTTATCCAGCTGAGTGTATAGAGCTCAAAGTAACGCCCAAATACGTTGATCAAAATCAGCAACAATATTGACAAGAGAGCGACAATTGAAATACCCGATAAAACTCTAAACACGTGATTTTCAATATAATTTAATATTTTCATTATCAACCTCCCATCATCATATTTGGAAGAAATGTTGAAATCGATGGCATGTAAGTCACCATCATCAGCACCACAAAGATGCCAATAAAATAAGGCCACAGCTCTTTTGACAAAACGCCTATGGATACACCTGACGCACTGGATACAGCAAATAAAACCATACCGACTGGCGGGGTTAAAAGCCCGAGCATAGAAGTCATTATCATAATCACTCCAAATTGCACCATATCTATTTCTAAACTAGTGACCACAGGCATAAACAGCGGAACCGCAATCACGATAATGGCTATGCCTTCGAGAAACATGCCAAGTACCAGAAGAATGGCGACGATAATGCCAAGGGTGATGTACTTGTTGTCACTTATAGTCAGTAATAATTCAACTAACTTATCAGGAACATTTTGCTGAATAAGTAGCCAGCCAAAGAAACCGGCAGCAGCAATGACAAACATGACTCTGAGTGTATGTCTGAGCGTTTCCCACAAGATAGGAATCAGATCTGCGACGGCAATTTCTTTATAGACATACAGCCCTAAAAAAGCCGCGTAGATACAAGCGATTGCCCCTGCTTCAGTAGGGGTAAACCCACCTCCCATAATTCCGGCAATAATGATCACCGGCGTGAGTAGCGGTAAAACCGACTCTTTAGCTGATATAACAATTTCTTTAAGGGAAGCTCTCGGTTCTTTGGGATATTTTCTGACAACAGACACGACATAAACAGCGACCATCAGCATTAGAGCCATTAACAACCCGGGAAGCACACCCGCTAAAAATAGTTGTATAACGGATACTCCGGTAATACTGCTGTAAATGACGAACGGTATACTGGGTGGAAAAACCGGACCAATGGTAGAAGATGCCGCAGTTACTGCTGCGGAGAATACTGGGTCATAGCCTTTATCATTCATAGCTTTCAGTTCCACTTGCCCTAAACCGGCCGCGTCGGCAACAGCGGAACCTGACATGCCAGAGAATATAAGGCTAGCGACTATGTTAACTTGCCCCAGCCCCCCTCTTATGTGCCCGACCAAAGCGCCGGCGAAACGAAAAATCCTCTCTGTTATCCCCCCTGTGTTCATTAAACTACCCGCCAATATAAAAAACGGGATAGCCAGGAGCGTAAAAGAAGTGGTTGCTGAGTACATGCGCTGGGGCAACATTTGCAACAAAAATGACATATCAAGTGCCAAGTAGGTCGTAACCGCTGTAAAGCCTAAACTGATTGCTATAGGTAAACCTAAGAAAATTAATAGTACTAATCCAAATATTATAGCGAGGGGAAGCATGACAGTTACTCTTACCGATTATGTAATAATGGGCTCTATAGAATAGAGCCCAGACAAGCATTTAATTATTTAATGATTGATAAGAACTTATCCATGTTCTCTTTACCGGCATACTCTGCAATGCGCTCATAAGCGGGGGTCATCTTTGCTTTAAAGGCAGCCAGATCCGGCTCTGTGATTTTCAATCCCGCTTTCTTCATAGCGGCAAGATTGTCACTTTCTTGTTCAGAGACCAATTTCCTCATTAGCTGACCAGCAGACTTACTTTCCTCCATGAGAATGGCTTGGTGCTCTTTACTAAGGCGATCAAAAGAAGACTTATTAATCACATTAACCATGCTGTTATATGAGTGACGTGTTAGCGCTAAGTGCTCTTGAATTTCAAACAGCTTATAGTGATAAATGACACTAATTGGGTTTTCTTGACCATCTACCACGCCTGAATTTAATGCCATTGGTAGCTCAGGAAAGGCGATTTGCGTAGCAGATGCACCCGCAGCTTCCATTGCAGCCACCAACTGAATCTCTGGTGGAGTACGTAACTTAATACCTTCTAAGTCTGCTGGAGCATTAATTGGGCGCTTATTGTTGGTAATATTGCGAAAGCCATATTCCCAATTAGACATTAGGACAAGCCCTTTTTTCTCTAATTTAGGAGCAATCCAATCATTGAATGGGCCATCGAGCACCGCATGTGCGTGTTTGTAGTCGCGAAAGGCAAATGGACTCATGACTGTTGCAAATGCTTTTTCGTATTTATCCAAAGCCCCTTGAGTAGGCAAGTTCATATCAATAGCACCGAGTATCGTCTGCTCCAATTGTTCTGGAGGAGAGCCTAGTGCATTTGCCGGATATATCTTAATGGTCAACTCGCCATCTGTACGAAGACTCACTTGCTCTGCCAGTTGCAGCGCTGCAATATGTGATGGGTGGGTTTTGGCTCCAAAGTGAGAAAGTTTAAGCACTGTCTCTGCACTGGCCTGATTGGCCACCAGTAATGGGCTTACTACAGCACCCGCAACGATAATCGCTTTTGTTAAATTTTTCATATACTTCATCATTTTCTCCCAACTATTTTTTATGTTTATTTATCAGGTTGTAAGACAACTATAATTAAGTAAATTCCTAGCCATCATTTAAGTTATTTTTCTTCGGGTAATTTTGCTTCCACTCCGGTTAGAGTTTCATAATATTTTATGACTGCGGTACATCCTTCGTCACCGTGCCCCATGATTGACGCCATTGCATAAGTTTGATGAACTGATTCAGCCATAAACCCGGGCAAACCGGCACTTTCAAGCCATTGAGCATAATATTTAACATCTTTCTGGGCATTACTGAGTGTCATTAAAGGCTGAAAATCTCTCTTTAACGTCGACTCACCATAAAGATCCATCATGCCACTTCTTCCACCAGCTGCAGAAATGATATCGATCACCTTGCTCATATCCAAACCTTCCTTAGCAGCAAGTGCAAATCCTTCACACCAAGAAGCAACGTTGGCGAATGCGATATAGTTGTGAATCAACTTGAGCTTAATTGCATGACCGGTTTCTCCAATGTGAAAAATATTTTCAGCATAACAATCAAATAGCGGCCGTAGATTCTCTAACAGATCACTATCACCACCAAACAATACATTTACACAGCCTTGATCTGCATGAATGGGAGTCCTAGTCATCGGTGCTTCGGCGTATTTAGCACCCTGTTTAGTGATAGCAGTGTGCAGTTTTGCTACCGTGGCCGGATTTGTTGTTGTGTGATCAACAACAATTTGTCCTTCCGATAAATACTTAAGGATCCCTTGCTCGCCTAACACCAGCCCCTCAATATCTTCAGCTGTACTAACGCAATACATCAGCACATCGACTTTTTGGCTCATCTCTTTAAGATCAGGGCAGGCAATCGCTCCAAAATTTTCCACGACATCTGTAACGGATTCTGTGCGAGTATCAGCAACATAAACAGGCATATCGTTCAGACAAAGATGTTTAACAAGACCTCTGCCCATACCCCCTAGCCCCACAAAACCTACTTTGCGATTGTCTTTCATCTACTAACTACCTCAGCATTATTTTGTCAAATTTCAACTTAGTCTCAGTACATTACATCAAGAACAGGTTGTCTGACAACATGTTTTTGTTACTAATTTCTCGATGTATGTTAATATATCCCTAAATCATTAATATCAATATACTTTTAACAACAAACCTAATTCATGGAACGCTTATATATCAATTGCTTAATTGAAAACGCCTTTAAAACAAAGGCCTTTCATCGGTTGATCTCGCTGCTCCATTCGACTTTCAAAGAGCAAAAGCTATGACTCAAATCTATGAAAAAATTGCCAGACCACGTAGATTACCCGATGAAATTGCAGAAAAACTTTCCGAAGACATTAATTCTGGAATCTTAAAAGCTGGCGATAAGATCCCTACCGAACAAAAGCTATCTCTGGCATTCGGAGTAGCCAGAACCGTCGTAAGAGAGGCGATCTCGCAACTTAAGTTTGAAGGCCTGATACAGTCAAAACAGGGAGTAGGTGCTTTTGTTACTGGCCCTGATCAAAAGTCAGTTTTTAGAATTGGTAGTTCTTGTTTTAAAAAGCGGAAAGAACTGGCAATGGTATTACAGTTACAAACCAGTAACCTTTCTGACTCAGCCGCCCTAGCAGCGCAAAATCGCACCAGTGAAGATTTATCAGCACTGGCTGATTTGCATGAAAGCATTTTAAAAAGCCCAGATCCCTCATCCTATGAAATAACAGAAGCGCTTTTGGATAATATTCGTTCTTTTTATCTAGCTATCGCCAAAGCATCCGGAAATATACACTTTCTTGAAATTATTAGAATGATAGATACACGCTTAAATGAAAACCTGCGATCTGTAGCGATAAAGAATTTAATGGCAACTGATGTGAATCTGATCCGCAGTGAGCTAACCAGTATCCATGAACAAATACTGCAAGCTAATGCCGAGTCTTCTCGTCTTGCAACAAGAAGCCATTTTGATAAATCAACAGAACGCTTACTGGCACGCGCTGACGAAAGAGACGTTTAACGCTATTCAAGGAGTGGAGAAAGGCACTATTACTGTGTGAAGCCAGATTCTTTATGCAACCTGGAATGTCCTTTGCTGGGCTATGAGCGCCCTGCTAATACCTTCTCTGCCTGCTTAAGAATTTATCGATTCCGCGAATTACTCCTTACGCCAACCCAGCCCAATCACCTGTCAATAAACTGTTTATTGGCACAGCGTGCTGAAAATCTCCATAGACAGACCCAGTAGCCTTAGTATGTTTGCAGTGTTTAACGTCACTGCTTGACTATGGCTTTCCCCACTAATGCTGGCGATTTTAACAAAAAGTCCAATGGTATTTCTTTTAGCTAACTACCGACAAGTCCTGGTGAGCATGCCTATTTGAGTTAGGCGCGATAAACGGCGCTTATATCTGCAAGCGCCGCTGCACAGTCACTGCTTCCCTAACTATCTGCAATCACGGATAATTTTTTAATAGAACTTTCTATAATCTTACTCAGTGATGCATTGGCCGTTAGCGCTTCAGGATCTACTCTCAATTCTATTAGCGAAAAACAGCTTTGATCTCGAGCCCGATTAAAAGCTTCTGTAAAGTCTTCGGTTTTATCAATGATTTCAGCATAGCCGCCATACGCTCGAGCGAGCGCAGCAAAATCAGGGTTTTGTAAATCTGTTCCTACCACTCGCTCAGGATAAGTACGCTCCTGATGCATTCGAATGGTACCGTACATCCCGTTGTTTACCACCACAACGATGATAGCAGCATTATATTGAGCAGCGGTTGCCAACTCCTGGCCGTGCATTAAGAAACAACCGTCTCCAGCAAAGCATACAACAGGGACATCTGGCCTCTCCAATTTGGCAGCAATCGCCGCGGGTACTCCGTAACCCATTGAGCCAGAGGTCGGTGCTAACTGTGTGCTATAGTCTTTAAAAGAGTAAAAGCGATGGACAAAAGCACAATAGTTTCCAGCACCGTTTGTAATGATTGAGTTACTGGGAAGATGATCAGATAAGTCACTGACGATTTTTGAGAAGTTGGCATCCCCTGGCATTGATACCGCCTTGCTATACTGCAAGTAGTTTAGTCTTAATGCCTTTGTCCACTGGACCCATCGACCCGTTAATTGTAAAGGCATAGTGGTGAGCTGGCTCAACAGAGATTTTTGACTAGCATTAATTGCTATGTCCGGGCGATATACACTACCTAATTCTTCTGAAGCAGAAAAAATATGTATTAGTTGCTGCTTAGGGTTAGGTACTTCAAGTAGTGTATAGCCACTACTGGTCATCTCGCCCATTCTTGAACCAATTAAGATAATTAAGTCGGCTTTCTTTATATTTTCTGCGAGGTTGGGATTAATACCAATGCCTACGTCTCCCACATAGTGACTATCTGCATTATTTAAATAGTCTTGGCAGCGGAGCGAAGTAGCGACTGGCACTCCTGTTTTTTCAGCAAACATCGCTAAGTCTTTAGTCGCCTGTTCAGTCCATCCCCCACCGCCCACTATAACTAAAGGCCTTTCGGCTAAATAGAGCGATTGCAGCATAGACTCAACATCTTCAATTGTCGCTTTCGCCTCAACATTGACTGCCGGTTTTGCATCGACAACTGCTGCTCGATCGAAAAGAACATTTTCGGGTAAAGCTAAAACCACCGGCCCTGGTCGGCCGCTATTCGCCACATGATAGGCTCTACTTATATATTCAGGAATACGTTCAATATCATTAATCTGCGCCACCCACTTGGCAAGCGGGGCAAACATTTGTCGATAATCAACTTCCTGAAACCCTTCTCTATCAATGGAATTGCGATCTACTTGACCAATGAACAGTATCATAGGAGTAGAATCTTGGTGCGCAATATGGACACCACATGAGGCATTTGTTGCCCCTGGCCCGCGTGTCACCATGCAAACACCCGTCTCATTGGTAAGTTTACCATGGGCTTCTGCCATGATCGCAGCGCCACCTTCTTGACGACAAACTATTACTTCAATTTCATCCGAGTCATGCAAACCATCAAGCACCGGTAGATAGCTTTCTCCAGGTACCAGAAATACTCTTGTACATCCTTGAATGGCCAGTTGATCGACGAGAATTTGTCCCCCGTGTCTAGATTTGCTCACTACAGACATGCTTAACACTCCAAAATAATATTTTACATACAATACATTAATATCATGTTGTCTGACAACATGATATTGATCAAACGTAGCATGTAGTATTAACTATGCCTGCCTAACGTCAGCTTTTAACTGCAGTGAACAATACTAACTTTTCTGTACTCAATGCCAGTTCAACTGTAAATGATAAACTCTTGTCAGTTCCAAATTGCACTTGTATTAGCGGTGTGGACTTCTAAGCTTTCACAGGACAGTTGGTTGTTTCGAAATACGCTGCTCTTTATAAAAGGGCTTAGTCTAGTGGTCGCTGTCCTAGGTTGAATAGTTTGTGGTTGGTTAGGCGCTTACGATTTACTTAAGGTATATCCAATCCGATCCCAAGTGGGTGGTTTTTGCTTTGGATAGCCTGTGAGAGAGGTACCTTTGCTATTGCTCTCCAGTGATTTCTTCAAGCTGTTGAAGGACCACATTCAAGCTAAAATCATACTTTCTAAGAGAGGGGTTGTGAACTTTAGAAAACTTCCTGAAATCAATTTTGTTCCATTCATGTTTAGCAAATGCCTTAGAGTATTCTTCGACATTACTGCTATCGATAGAATACATAAAAGTTTCAATAGATTCCGCTATAAAGTCTATCCCATGATGGTAATCGTACAATAAAACCATCGTCCAGCCGGCTTCCATAAAATGTCCACCAGCAGAAGTACTCAACTCCCCTGAAAGAATTTTTTGAATAGCTGGTGCATACCAACAACAGCCGCCAAACAATAAATCTTTTCCTGGTGTTTTACCGATTGAAACCGCGGCGCGCATAGCACCAAGCGCAGTGGTATCATTAGCTCCCCATATTACGCCAATTTCAGGATAGCGGCGAAATAGGCCCATGGCGGCTTTTTCCCCTCTCTGTGCTGTCCAATCCCCAGGAATCACTTGCAGCAACTCGACTTTATCAGCGTATTCTTCCACTACCGCTTTTAATCCTCTAATTCGCTCGACTGATGCGTGGGTGGCATAAGTTCCAGCGATTGCTCCGATATGCACCTTGCCATCCTGTGCTATTAAATTGGCTGATAACGCCTGATCGATAAGCACCTTTCCCATCTGATAGCCTGCAGAAAAATTATTGGGAATCATTTCGCCAATCCAATACTTATATTTTCCCCTGGGCCTACCATAAGCTTCAACATCTTTGGCATACACAAAGCCGTTACTAAAAAGAAATACCTTTACACCTGCTGCATCAGCAAGTTTGATAATGTTCCCAGCATTACTCTTTTCATTACCCGTTATTATGTAATCGGGAGGATTTTTTCGATTGACCACTTCTTTTGCTTGTCTAACAGTTAAATAATGCTCCCAATTGGAAGTAATCACTTCTAATTGCATATCCAAATCTTCGGCGGCGGCCTGCATGTGATTAATCATCATTTTCCAAAACCAGTGACTTCCACCTGGATTGAGCAATACCACCCGAATAGGTTCGGCAGATGCAAACATTAAAGTAATAATAAAAACCAAGGCAGTGAGCAGTTTTTTCATGGTAATTATGTCCACAGATAAAATTGGGATGCCACTATCAAGGGAATAGAACATACGATTAAGCGGAGTTATTATTGATGTTAATAGGGATAAATCGTAAACAACTACTCAATCGCTGTGCAAACTTTTCTGTACTCAATACAAGTACAGTTTGGAAATTACATACACAAACTCTCGCAATTAATTGCAGCTTCGCTCTTTACCTTTCTATTAAAATGCACTATCGTACTAGTACATGAATACAAACATAAACCAACAACTACTCAACCTCCTCTGCGATATCACTGATATTGATGAAATGCGTGCGGCTATTGAGATGATCCTGACTGACAATGA
>Ga0105357_10001213_pt1 | contig 13907 bp, 12 predicted proteins | sample GOMGulsemesocosm_4_FD_83660 | JGI IMG/M metagenome (GOLD analysis project Ga0105357, IMG submission 83660) | Methane-oxidizing microbial communities from mesocosms in the Gulf of Mexico - GOM15B Gulf of Mexico | ecosystem: Environmental > Aquatic > Marine > Cold seeps | place: USA: Gulf of...
GTAATAATAAATTACATTCAGGCACTATATTTAAGGCGTAGGTATGAGCGGGTACATTTTAGTTGTTGAAGATGAAACACCTATCAGAGAAATGATCACTTTCGTTTTAGAGCAAAATGGTTTTAATTCGGTTGAAGCTATTGATATAAAACAGGCTAAGGAAAAAATTGTAGAGCCTTATCCCGATTTGATTTTACTTGACTGGATGTTACCTGGTGGTAGTGGTGTTAAGCTGGCCAAAGAATTGAAACAGAATGAATATAGCCGAAATATCCCAATAATTATGCTCACAGCCCGTGCTGATGAAGATGATAAAGTTAAAGGTCTTGATGCGGGTGTTGATGATTATGTGACTAAGCCGTTTTCTCCTAAAGAGCTTATTGCTCGTATCAAAGCTGTTATTCGTCGAGTGTCGCCAACCTCATTATCAGAAAAAGTTGAATTTCATGGTTTGAAATTGGATCCCGTTGCCCATCAAGTCACTATTAATGACGAGTCTTTAGACTTAGGGCCGACAGAGTTTCGTTTATTACACTTTTTTATGACTCACACTGATCGCGTTTTTTCACGTGAGCAGTTACTTGATAATGTGTGGGGTACTAATGTGTATGTTGAAGATAGAACAGTTGATGTTCACATTAGACGTTTAAGAAAAGCAATTTCTGGTTCGGGACATGAGGAGTTTATTCAAACAGTCCGTGGTTCAGGTTATCGTTTTTCTGGAAAATTGACGAGTAAAGTCAAAAAATTAGCATAGTGATGGCTAGTTTTATGACAAAAACATTGTATATACTCATGTTACCTCGAAAGGCTCGCCTTGATCATGATTTACTCTGTAGTCCAGAAACAGACATTTTGAAGTATCATGAGTATATATAATGCACACTCTAACTCCTAGTAAGCAAGATCTCCGTTTTCACTCCGGTATTGAAGCATTACCCGATGCAGCGATCATTTTATCTCCCGATTTATTCATAATGTCAGGTAATAAAAAAGCGCAGCGTTTACTCGGCGTACGCTTTCCTGATGATGTGGGCAAGCACATTGAACAGTTACTTGTCGATCCAGAGTTTTCTGATTACCTTCAACAAGGTAAGTTTGAAACGCCTTGCTCTATTAAATCCCCAATTAATGATGAATTGCAGTTAGAAATATCTGTGATGTCATTTGGTGGTGAGCGAGTCATACTTATGTCTCGTGCTATAGCTAAATATCATCGTCTGAAAAAAATGCGTCGAGAATTTGTTGCTAATGTTTCCCATGAGCTAAAAACACCTTTAACGGTAGTGCGTGGTTATGTGGAAATGATCCAAGAAACAGATCACGCATTAGATCCCCATTGGAAAAAAGTGTTTACTACCATTGAAGGTCAAGTATCTCGGATGGAACGTTTAGTTGAGCAACTGTTAAGTTTATCGAAAGTTGAAAATAATCGTGATGACGAAGATATGAAACAAGTTGATATGCCTGTGTTGGTTGAAAATCTTGTTGAAGATGCTCGATGGCTTAATCAAACAAAACAACATGAACTTCGTACTCATATTACCCAAGGGGTAGGTGTTTTTGGAATTGAAACCGAATTAAAAAGTGCTTGTGCAAATTTAATTTCGAATGCCATCGCTTATACACCAGACGGTGGCATCATTGATGTGAGCTGGCAACGTAATGGCGATAAGGTTATTTTTAGTGTTAAAGATAATGGTGATGGTATTAAGGCAGATCAACTCAATAGGCTTACCGAACGCTTTTACCGTATAGATAAATCGCGCTCTCGTGATACCGGTGGCTCAGGCCTAGGATTAGCCATTGTTAAACATGTGCTACTGCACCATAAAGCTGAGTTAGTTATCGCCAGCGAATGGGGGCAAGGTAGTGAATTTGCTATATATTTTGAGGAAGGTTTAGTGTGTTAGTGGACAAACAGTAGCAAACAAAGAAAGTAGCGAGTTGCGAACCCTTTCAGCTATTTAGGATGTATTCGTAACTCGTAATTGCTATCTCGTAACGACTATCTTGTAACTATGACTTAGTAATATCCACCATGAGATCATCAGCAATACATTCTAAAGCACTAATTAACTCATCTAGGTTATCGTCTTTCATTGCTATTTGTACTTTTGCGTTAAACATTAATTGACCTGTATGTGGGGCACTTGCTTGCGAACTAACCAGTTTTATTAAGTTACCTCCTTGGAGGTGAATCACAGATGAAATTTCTTGCACTATACCCGCCCTATCACTAGCGGTTAATTCCAATACTAAGTTGGTATTGACTTGTGCTAAATCTGGCTCAGCTAATTCTATTTGACAGCGTAAACCTACTATGTTGTTCAGATCATCAGTGAGTACTTGCGTATTTGCCTTCTCTACCGCCACTTCAATTACACCAGCAAAAAAACCAGATAAATGGTGTAAACTGCTCAGTTGCCAATTACCCTTATGGTGGCTAATAATGGTAGATAATGTATCAACAATGCCGGCTTTGTCTGGACCAATACAAGAAATAATTAGATGATTCATAAGGTTTCCTTAAATACGGTAATGGGTATTATTAATATGGTTTATTGGCTTTAGTATAAGGGTGAAGCAGAGTCAAGTAGTACTAGACAACTGACTAAGTTCTTTGTTTAGCTGGTCGCTATCACCTAAATTTAATTCAATTAAGCGGCGTAAGTGCGTAACACTGTCAATATCAATAGCATTACACTGTAAACCCGTTTCGTTTTCTTCTTCATGAACAATCGCAATGTTCATGGTCACTTCTGATTCGTTGTCTGATAATAAAAAGTGCAAGATACCGAGTTTACCTTTCAATGAGCATTCACTGTCTATGGCGGTAACTAAGGCACCATTAAGTGATATATCATGAATAGAAACAGGGTATGTCTTATCTTCAATTTCTACCTCTGCACTTATTGAAAATAAAATGCGGGTAAATTGTCGTCTATCTTCCATTGGAACTATTACGTTTTAGTATTATGTGCCTTTAGCATACCCCTATTTTAGTAAAAAGTAAAAAGTTACAAGACACAAAAAAGCCAGTTAAAATCAAAATATTAACTGGCTTTTTTAGTCAATTTATCAACTAATCATAGGGAATTGACCAAGGTATTAGCAATGGCTATTTTTTATATTATCATTAACCTATTTTTTTATATCTAATTCTGTGTGGCTCGGTCGCTGCTGGCCCTAAAGTTTTCTTCAACCATGCTTCATAATCAGTAAAGTTACCTTCATAGAAGTTAATTTGACCTTCATCGCGGTAATCTAAAATGTGAGTGGCAATGCGGTCAAGGAACCAACGGTCATGAGAAATAACCATGGCACAACCAGGAAATTCTAATAACGCTTCTTCCAGTGCTCGTAATGTTTCAACATCTAGGTCGTTGGTTGGTTCATCAAGTAGTAATACGTTACCACCTGTTTGGACTAGCTTGGCTAAATGAACACGATTACGCTCACCACCAGATAAGTCACCAATGATCTTTTGTTGATCGTTACCTTTAAAGTTAAAACGGCTAACATAAGCACGGCTTGGGATTTCAAAATTACCAATTTGTAAAATGTCGTGCCCCTGTGATATTTCTTGGTAAACAGTTTTACTGTTGTCCATGTCATCACGGAACTGATCTACACTAGCAAGTTTAACTGTATCACCAAGTTCTACATTACCTGAATCCGGCATTTCAGTACCTGACATCATTTTAAACAGCGTTGACTTACCCGCGCCGTTTGGCCCGATAATACCAACAATAGCCCCTTTTGGTACGCTAAAGCTTAAATTATCAATTAATACTCTATTGCCAAATGATTTTGTTAAGTTAATAACATCTAAAACTTTATCGCCTAAACGTGGTCCAGGTGGAATGTAAAGTTCGTTGGTTTCATTACGTTTTTGATGATCTTGACTATTAAGCTCTTCAAAACGTGCCATACGGGCTTTGCTTTTTGATTGACGTGCTTTCGGGTTTGATCGTACCCATTCAAGTTCTTGCTTGATGGTTCTTTGTAGTGCGCTTTCACTTTTACTTTCCTGTTCAAGGCGGGCATTTTTTTGATCTAACCAAGAAGAGTAATTACCTTCATAAGGAATACCGTGTCCTCTATCAAGCTCTAATATCCAGCCAGCAACATTATCAAGGAAGTATCTATCATGGGTAATGGCAACCACTGTGCCTGGGTAGTCATGTAAGAAGCGCTCTAACCATGCAACAGATTCAGCATCCAAATGGTTAGTTGGTTCATCTAGCAGCAACATGTCAGGTTTTTGTAGTAATAAACGACAAAGAGCAACACGACGACGCTCACCACCACTTAATATACCAATTTTTTGATCCCATTCAGGTAAACGTAAAGCATCAGCAGCACGCTCAAGTACGTTATCAATATTATGACCATCATTGGCATTAATAATATCTTCTAATTCACCTTGCTCTTTGGCTAGCTTATCAAAATCAGCACCTTCTTGAGCATATTCGTTATAGACTTGGTCAAGGCGTGCTAACGCATTTTTAACAGTAGCAACGCCTTCTTCAACGATCTCTCTAACCGTCTTAGCTTCGTCAAGGATTGGCTCTTGCGGTAAATAGCCTATATTGGTGCCAGCTAAAGCGGTAGCCTCACCTTCAAATTCAGTATCAATACCAGCCATAATACGAAGTAGGGTAGATTTACCCGAGCCATTTAAACCTAAAACACCTATTTTAACACCAGGAAAAAATGAAAGAGAAATGTCTTTTAAAATAGTGCGTTTTGGTGGAACTACTTTAGAAACGCGATTCATCGTCATGATGAATTTATCGGGTAATGCCTGAGCCATAATGAGATCTTTTATGAAAAAATAATATATTCTTATTGTAGAGTATCTACCACTGAGTAAGCAAGTAGTGGTAGAGAGCTTAGGATTGATGGTTCTATTACAAGTAAACAACAAAATAACGGTAAGTAATGATGTTTTATGTATCGTTACACCCTTTGTGTGTAATGTTTGCATCTAAGAATGACATGTTCTGTTTTTTCTATAAATATACCTGTGTGACTTCAAAATGATAAGAATAGGCAGGGCTAAAATAAAAACCTTCAAAGGTTAGTATCAAAATGTTAGATAAATGCAAATGTTCCTTTTTTATTCTCTTTCACTGAGTACATAGCAGTATCTGCTTTTTTAATAAGCCCGTCTAATGAGTTGGCATCAAGTGGATACCTTGCGATACCAATACTTATTTTTTGTTTTATTGAAAGCGTATTAATCATTATTTTATCTGAACATTTGGCTATCAATCGTGCTGCCACTTCTTCTAACTCTAAATCATTTTGATACCCATAGATAACCATACAAAATTCATCGCCGCCAACACGAGCAATAAACTCGTTTTTTCGAACAAAAGCCTTACAGCGTTTGGCAATAGTCTTGAGTACTAAATCACCTGCATTATGACTTATACCATCATTTATAGCTTTAAAATCATCTAAATCAATAAATAATATAGCTACTTTTTCATTTTTTCTTTTTGCTAATGCTAATTGCATTTCTGCGTACTCTGCAAAGTAACTTCGGTTGGGTAAACCTGTTAAATAATCATATGCAGCTAATTTTTTTAACTTGCTCTCATATTTAAAAAGTAATAACAATGTTATTTCTATTATTATAAGACCAAATAATGAAAGTAAAATGTTGATATAAAAATTATGATAAAAACTATCAACTTGTTTTGTCACATCTTGAGAAATCAAAACAAAACCAACAGGCTCTGATTTAGCATTTTTAGTCGCAATATAATCTTTAAAAGGAAAAGAATATGTTGCTAAATACTGCCCGTTAAGTAGAGATACATTAACTTCGTTAGACTGAAAGTTTTTTGGTATAATATTATTCTTTAATAATGACTGAATGTTTAATATAGATATTGTGCTCGATTCAACAAAATAATCAATGCGTTGACTCTTTTCTAATTTTTTCTGATAAAATTCAGGCCAAACGCTTTGTTTAATATGTTCTTTGTTTAACAAAACAGAAAAGTCAGCTTCAGCGGTGCTATTTTTAGATAAAATAGTTAGTAACTGGTCAAATGAGGTACCTATTTCTAAAGCACCAACATAAACGTTTTTATTTGTTTCAGGGTCAATGCTCCAAATAGGCACCACCGATCTTAATCCGCTATATACTCTACCTGTTTCAAAGCCTGTTCTTGATGTTTTCTCTCTATTAGTGTCAACAACAGTATGCCGAACAGCATCCATTCTATCACCAAATTTACTAGGTTTATGAACACGAAGAAAACTAAGGCTACCTGGACCAAGGTGATATTGAAATTGCCTGAAACCAAACTCATGCATCATTAAATCCCAGTGGTCTTTAACAATATCTAATATTTTTTGACGTGTTTCTTGTGCTTTAATACCACCAGCACTTCCGCCTTCTTCCTCAACAGCTTTTTTTCCTTGTAAAAATAACTCATTTAAATCTTCATGTTGACTAAAATGCATAGAAGTTTGGCTCAAACTTCTATATGTTGTTGCTAACACAAGCTTAAAGTTGGCCTCTTCCTTCTTCGCCAACTCTAAAATAGATACACTTAATGCTGATTTTGAACTATTGTAATTAATACTTATAAAAATCAAATCTAACAAAATAACAACTACACTAATAATTATAAATGTCTTATTTTTATTCATTTCAGCTCAATCTAAGAAAACAAAGTACTTTTTTATTGCTAAATACAAGCAGTGGTGCCTTAATAAAAAACATTGAAATTGTTAGTTGTTTAATACTTAGCGTGATATAGCGATACAGTAATCACTATAGGGTAGGGTTTTCAGTTCGCGATAGAACCTACTGTTTTTAGACAGTAGGTAGTTCATCCTTTTTATCCTATCTTATACCGTGTTATTCCGTGTTATTTCATGTGAAAGTGAAGTAAGTAAATTCACCACTTCTATACTGGCACTTTCCATTACCGCTAAATCTTTCACTGATTGTTCCATATTACCCGCTTGCATTGCTTTTAAGGCACTTAATCCATAGCTATGAACTTGTTCATGGGGTCCATTAAGCTGTTTAAATGCGTTATAGTTTGTATATTTTTCAGCACCCGCGCCGGTAAAGTACCATTCACCTAAACGGCAATTTTTATGATTAGAAAAATCATCTATTGTTTGGTTTGAAACGCCTAATATCACTTGATACACTTCTAATTTCCATACCACATGATCCATTTTAGTTGTTTGAATAAAGGCGTCAGCAGTTGAATTGGTGATAACTGAATACATCTTTTGTGAAACGGCAACGATATTATCAGCAGTTGCTTCTATCGTTGTCGTGCTATTACTTATTTCATTACTTTTTTCACTGACCTGATGTATCCCTTCAATAACTTGTTCCATTTGCTGATTAACTTGCTCTATTAAAGTCGATATTTCATTTGACGCCTCAGCTGAGCGTTGAGCTAAGGTTCTGACTTCATCAGCAACAACGGCAAAGCCTCTACCTTGCTCTCCTGCTCGTGCTGCTTCAATGGCGGCGTTTAAAGCAAGTAGATTGGTTTGATCAGAGATACCTTTAATTATGTTGACAAAGTCATTAATGCCAGCCGTTGCGGACTTTAGATTATCAACTGAAGTTGACGCTTCTTGGCTATCACAACTGATTTTTGTACTGGCAACGGTGGTTGACGCTAGCATAGTGAGAATTTCGGTAAATAAGTTTTGCGACAATTGAAATTCGTCACGGTGGCCTATTAGCGTGGTGGAGGAAGCAGCAAGTTCTTCTCTAATATTGTTAACTAAATCAGAAGAATTTAGCAATAAACTATTTATTTCTTCTTGATGGTGATAACGCTCAGTATTATTAGACATGTCTTGCGCTAATTGTTGACTTTCATCATTAGCATTGGTGACTTCGGATTCTAATGCCAACATTTGTTGTTTTAGTTGCTGATTCTCCATCTTTAATGCAGCAAACTCTTCTTTACTAGGGAAACCAAACATATAATATATACCTTAGTGCGGTTAATTAATTAAACAAAATATAAGCTACGTTAATTATACCGAAAGCCCCATACTTAACAAATAATATTTATTGATATTGGTATGAGGTGTAAATTACTTTGATTTAAATCATAAAATTACATTTCGGTACTATTATTTGATCATCAGCACTTTATCACCAGCCATTAAGCCTGAAACTACCGTAATCATGCCGTTTTTTTCTTTACCTAATCTAACGAAGCGCCGTTGAATTTCACCATCAACATTAAGCCAAACAAAGTCTAATTGACCAACATGAGCCACGCTGTCTACGGGAATAGTTAATTTAGTTTGTTCACCTGCAGGAATTAACATGCGTGCGTACATACCAGGTAATAAATTTTCATGATAGGTAATACGTGCTTTAATTAAAAAGCTCCGTGAACCCGTGTTAGCTGCAGGGACTATTTCTTCTATTTCACCCTGAATTATTTTATTTACGCTAGGTAATTCAATCTCTATGGTTTGCCCATGGGTTAATGTTAACGCAAGTTGCTCGCGCACTTGTGCTTCTACACGTAAAGATAGTGGGTTGTACAATGATAATAATTTTACTCCAGGTTGTGCTGTATCGCCAGGCTCGGCAAAACGGTCAACAATGCGCCCATCAATTGGCGCTATCAAGCTAGCATAGCTTAAGGTGGTTTGTGCTTGAGATAACGCCTGTTTAGCTGCGATTAATTCAGCATGAATCATTTGATAAGTAGCGCGATTTTTATCTAATTCAAATTCAGAAACTAGTTTTGTTTTAAATAGTTCAACAGCGCGATCTAGGTTTTGTTTCGCTTCTATAACACGAGCTTGTATCGCAATAATATTTTGTTTGGTTTGTAATACTTGTGACTGTAAGTCGTTTTGCTCTAATTGAATTAATAGGTCACCTTTTTTTACTAAGTCTCCTGATCGGGTGTTTATTTGTTCAATACGCGCCAAAATTCTAGCGGAAATAATTGTTGCTTGTTTTGCTTCAAGACTAGCTGCGACAGGCTCAAAAACAGCCTCTTTAGTGGCTACCAATAGGTAGTGGTTGTGCTGAGCAACCATTGCCTTGTTATTAATCGAATTATTTAACGCCGGCGCTACTTTGTCATTAAATGATCCAGCAAGCCATGCCACCATTAACAGAAGAACAGTTAAGGCTATCACAGGAATAAATATTTTTTGTACTGTGCTTTTATCTGCTTTATTGTGAGTCATGACTAGACCTGCGCCTCTGTTGATTTTTTTATGGAGTCAATTGTTGTATTTTGTTTATTAGCGCTGCTAGTTTGGTTTGATTGCTCATGGTCAAAAACTAATAGGTATACAATAGGAACAACGAGCAATGTAAAAATGGTGGAAGAAATTATGCCAAAAATAATAGCTATCGCTAAACCGCTAAATACGGGATCTAACGTGATTATTAAATTACCTAACAAAGTCGTTCCAGCAGTTAATAATACAGGTCGCATACGTACAGCCCCTGCTTGAATTAATGCTTCTTTTATTGGCTCTCCCCGACGACGAGCTTGGGTAATGAATTCAATTAAAATTAATGAATTTCTAACCACTATACCTGCTAATGCAATCATTCCTATCATGGCGGTTGCCGTAAATAATATCGGGTCAGGGGCGTTAGCTATTTCACGCTCGCCAAATTGATTCAGTAAAAAAAATCCCGGCATAATACCAATAACAGTTAAGGGGATCGCTGACATAATAATCCCAGACAGTGCTGCAGAGCCTGTTTGAATTCTTAGTACCAGGTAAATAGCGGTGAGTGCAAAGGCAAAAGCGATACCCATATCGATAAATACACGTAAAGTAATACTCCATTCACCTTCACCACTCCAAGATAATGTGATGTTGTCGGGTAATTGCCATAATTGACCACCGCCACTAGATAAAAAAGTGCGATTTGTCCAATTGTTTGGCTCAGGTACTGTATTGTTGGTATTGGTGAAATTATCGTTGGTACTAGGGCTTTGTAGGTCACTACTTACATCAGCAATGATAGCTGCGGGGGTTCTTCCTGAAATATCAGCGGTAACATAGACAACAGGCTTTAAGTCTTTATGGAAGATAGCCTTATCACTCATTTGTTGCTCGAATTGCCCTAACTCGCCTAGTGAAACAAGTGACTGCGGCGCAATATCGATACCTTGAGGTGTAGTATTTTGTACAATACCCGCTTGCCCCTTGACGGTTAAACGATAAAAATCAGTAAGGGTTTCTCGTTGTTCAATAGGTAACTTTATTTTAATCGCAAGTGGTGTTGCTTCATTATCTACATGCAGGTAACCAGCAATTTTTCCAGAATTAGCGACGGCTAGTGTTTGGTTAATATTCGCAGTAGAAATACCCGATAAAGCTGCTTTTATTTTATCAGTAACGAAGCGATATTTTGGTTGGTCATCACCGACAGTTGAATCGACTTCAACTACATGGGGTTCTTGTTTTAATCGATATTTAACAATTTTTGCTGCTTGTTGTAACTCACTGTATTGGGTGAACTCATCACCATAAAGCTCAGCAACTAAGGTACTAAGTACTGGCGGCCCGGGTGGTACTTCCACTACTTTAATCTTCACGCCATTGACGCTAAGACCTGCTAAGTGCTGACGTAACCTTAAAACAATGGCATGTGATTGGTGTTCTCGTGCGTTTTTATCGAGTAAGATTATGCGTAAATCAGCCATGTAAGGAGCTGTGCGCTGATAATATTGACGTACCATGCCGTTGAAATCTATTGGTGATGGTGTACCTATGTAGCTTGCTATTGCTTTGATTTCGGGTAATTGCTGTACTTTATTTGATACTATTTTTGCCATTGCCGCGGTTTGCTCTAACGTAGTGTTTTCTGGCATATCAATAATAACTTGTAGCTCATTTTTATTATCAAAGGGTAATAGTTTAAGTGGTACTAAGCGCATAACAGGTAACATGGCAGCAACAATAAACAAGGCTAATACTATCCAAAGAACAAATTTACCTTTTTTTCTATCTTCTAATAAGGGGGTCAGCATTCGTCGATAAAACTGGCTGAAACCTTGGTTTTTTTCATTGGCATCATTCAGATCTGCCGCTGACTTTGGTTTGATCAATTTTGATGCTAACCAAGGGGTGACTAAAAAAGCGACCAAGGTGGAGCTAACCACACTTAAGGGAACATTAAATGCCATGGGAGCCATGTAAGGTCCCATCATACCGGTTATATAGGCGAGGGGGATAAAGGCCAATACAATGGTTAATGTTGACATTAACAATGGCACTCTAATCTCATTGATAGCAGCCACTATTTTGTCTTGTAAAGAGCCACTTTTATTTTTTAAATAGCGTTCAATATTGTCAACACCGGTAATAGGATCGTCGACTAATAAACCCAGAGATAAAATGAGTGCAAATAAGGTGACACGATTAATAGTGTAGCTAAAGGCTAAATCTAATGACAAGGTAATGCCATAACAAATAGGCACGGCTAAGCCGACAACAACAGCAGAACGCCACCCTAAAAATACCGCAATAAACACCACTACGGTAAATACAGCAAATGCTAAGCTTGTGGTGAGATTATTTACTTTTTCATTAGCCGTTTCACCATAGTCTCGTAATACTTCTACATGAACATTTTGTGGGAAAATTGATTGTTGTAACCCTGCTATTTTATCGTGCACTGCTTGGGCGACGGTAACGGCATTACTACCCGGCTGTTTAGCTACACTGATTGTAACCATGGGATGATCGCCATTATTACTTATGCCATTATCACTTGTACTCTTGGAGTCTACGTTATTGTTATTTGAGTAATATTGTTGTTGGTGACCATTAGCAAAGTCAATCCAAGCATAGTTGCTTTGCTCTGCTGGGCCATCGGTAATATTTGCGATGTCTTGTAATAAAACCACACCGCCGTTAATAACACTAATAGGGGCGTTTTTCAGGGTGTCTATGTCACGAAATACATCACCACTTTCCAAACGAAAAGACTGGTTTTCTAAAGCAAAATATCCATGATTTTTAAGGGCGTTAGAGGCTTGAATGGCAGTTAATACATCGGTGATAGTAACCGACCGTGCGCTCATTTGTTCTGGATCTAAGTTAACTTGTATCTCTCTTGAACGTCCACCAACAATATTCACTTCACTGGTATTATCTATGGCCTGTAAAAATGTTGAGACTTCTTCGGCTAAGCGACGTAATTCATAGTCATCTATTGTAGCGTTATCACTGCTCCACAAACCAAGCATGACAATAGGCACATCATCTACTTCTATAGGTTGCACACGCCAGTTAGTGACAATAGCTGGAATTCTATTTGTATTTGAGTGCAGCTTGTTGTAGGTATTTAGTAAGGCACTTTCACGATTTTCGCCTACATAAAATCTCAGGGTTACAACGGTTTGACTGTTATTGGTAACGGAGTAAACATGCTCAACGCCACTTACCTGTGCGAGCAATTTCTCCAAGGGAGTGGTAACCAAACGATCCATTTGTTGTACATTAACGCCTTCAGCGTTAACCACTACATCAATCATAGGAACCACTATTTGTGGCTCTTCTTCTCGTGGCGTGTAATTGAGTGCCATCATGCCTGCTAGCATGGATAAAACTAAAATAATAAAGGGTAGCTTACTGGCTAAAACGCTGCTGATCAATTTTGCAATAAAGTTAGTTGGAGTCTGCATAATCAGTTAACAGTCCTTTAAAAAATTAGTTGTGAGTTAATGGAGTAAATCAATTTAAACAACAAGGAATGATTTAAATATCTTCACAAAATTGTTGCTGTAAAACTTCTAATAAACCTTTTATTTTTGGATTGGAAATTCGATAGTAAATTGTTTGTGATTCACGTCTCGTTGTCACTATTTCACTTTCTCTTAATTTAGCTAAATGTTGAGAAAGTGCAGATTGTGATAGTTCAACCTGCTCATTTAAATCACCGACAGTAAGTTCATTGTTTGCTAAAGAGCATAAAATGATTAAACGGTAAGGGTTAGCTAATTGTTTTAAAATAGCGGAAACGTATTGTGCATTTTCTAGTAGTTTAGTTTTATCGCTTGTCATACAAGCCCAAATTGATCAGTAATTATAATTTATTCTACTATTGAACTTTAAATTAGTAAAGGCTAATATACCAAATAAGAAAAAGTTAAATTAGAACTTGTTAAATGAGCTAATAAGCAATCGTGTTTAATTAGTTTATAAGAATTAATTTGGAGAATAGAATATGACAGTCAATGAAGCACTACGTTTTGTCGCAGGAACTATGATTTTAATTTCATTACTACTTACTCAATTTCACTCGCAAAATTGGTTATGGTTTACTGCATTTATTGGCGTAAATTTACTGCAATCCTCATTCAGTAAATGGTGTTTAATGATGACGATATTGAAAAAACTCGGCTTGAAGGATAATAATTCCAGTTGTAGTGATTAGTTACGAATAATTAGTGATAAGAGAAAAAAATTAAAAAATTTAAGTAAGGAAAAACCATGTTAAAAACAATACCTGAAGTGATTGCTCAAGCAAGACAGTCGCTAAATACAATTACTGCTGCAGATGCGGCCATTAAATGTAAAGCTGAAAATGGTTTGATTATTGATGTAAGAGAGCCGACAGAGTTTGCTGATAAAGCAGGTGAAAATACGATCAATATTCCTCGTGGTTTGTTAGAAATGAAAATGCTACAAATGCACCCTGATGAAAGCTTAGCTATTTTTATTCATTGTGCTACGGGTGCAAGAGCGACCTTTGCGGCTGAGCAACTAAAGCGTGTTGGCTACAAAAATGTTTGGGTGATTACTTCGATGTTAGATGATGTTTGTTGTGTCTTCTAATTTAAAGTGTTTTATACCAATGGCAGTAAGTTAGTGATCAAATATCAATGAGGATAAATTTTCAA
>Ga0105357_10001223_pt1 | contig 13868 bp, 9 predicted proteins | sample GOMGulsemesocosm_4_FD_83660 | JGI IMG/M metagenome (GOLD analysis project Ga0105357, IMG submission 83660) | Methane-oxidizing microbial communities from mesocosms in the Gulf of Mexico - GOM15B Gulf of Mexico | ecosystem: Environmental > Aquatic > Marine > Cold seeps | place: USA: Gulf of...
ACTTAGGTAACTAAAATTAGATAACCTAAATATTTAGGTAACTAAAAGGCTGTACCATGTAAATGGTACAGCCTTTTTTGTTTGAAGAGTTTTGTCTGTAAAATTTTACGCTATTACAATCACTTCACTACCCTTGGCTTATGCCTAAATTATGCGGAGTGATATAAGTCTGTTTGTGGTACTTCAAACTTATCATTGATTTTTGCTGATAATACTCCCTTGCGATGTGCTAGTGCTGATTGTAGTTTTTTTGCAACTTTTGCAATGGCCACATAAAGTTGCTTATCAGAAGCATTTACAGTTACTTTTTCACCTTCATATAATGTGGTAACTTCAAGTTTTTGTAAATGCGGCTCAACAGTTATGGTTGAGTCTATGGTCATAATTGACGGATAATGCTTAGAGATTTTCGCAAACTTATTTTCGATAGATTGCTTGATACCTTCTGTTATTTCAACGTGGTGTCCAGAAATTTTAATCTTCATAGTTTTGCCTCTTTTGTTATCTTTACTTCAATTTCATAATCCTTCATCAGTCATAAAAATGCAACACAATAATGGTAGATAGATGCAATTAAATGTAACCATTAAGGGGAAATAATAAAGCACTACTATCGTTATAAAATTTTTATTCCATAATGCTAATGCCATAGATGCGCTCTATAGATAGTTTTAGATGCTCTGTATAGTAAGTTTTTCATTTATTTGAATGATAGTTATGTTAACTCCATCCCCAGAAAATACTTGCTGTGAGGTTTAGCTACCTGCCAGTAACAGTTAGATTACAATTGATCAATTCTTTAATCTCTGGCACACAAGAACCACAGTTGGTTCCGGCTTTGCATAATTTACCCACCGCCTGTGGCGTGGTTAATTTACTGTCTTTTATTGACGATAAAATCGTCTTTTCGCCAATGTTAAAACAAGCACAGATTATTTTACCTACATCCGGTGTACCCAAAGGGGGCTTGCCAGTTAATAAAACCATGCGCTCATTGTCCTGTAAAGGCTCAGTGCGTAATGGATCAAACAATGAACCGATCCAACCTCTATCGGGTAAGTGGCTATCAGGACTGGTGATCAATACAGCTTGTAGTTTTCTAGCAGAAAAACAGGCCGTACGAAAAAGTGATTTCCTATCATCCTGATAGGTCTGCCATTCGAGTTTATCGGTATATGGGGAAAGTAGTTTGGCCAGATGATGTTGCCAGTTGCGGATCTTTTTACTGCTGGCCAGTTCGTAATGAAAATAACCGTTACCTCTAACCAGTACAGTGTAATCTATGCCATCTAATTCTAGCGGGTGGCGGGAAATGATAAAACCATACCATTGTGCATCATAAGCTTTAATTTTAACCGGCGTATGTTTACTCTCTGGTTGTTTCGAAATAGGATCTATGACTGGGTTTACCAAAGCCCCCATACGACCTTGACTACTGAATTGAGCTGTCCAATGCATAGGCACAAAAATAACACCTTGAGGTAGCGTCTCGGTGATAACGACCCGAACTAAGATTTTTCCCCAAGTACTTTCTATTTGAGCCAACTCCCCGTGAATTATACCGTAATCGAGTGCATCCGCTGAGGTGATTTCAACAAAGGGTTCAGGTTTATGTTGATTCAAACGGGGCGCCAAAGCGGTACGTGTCATGGTATGCCATTGATCTCGTAGCCGACCGGTATTTAATACCAATGGCCATTGCTCGTTAGGTAAATTTATTGGTGGTTTGAATTCTATTGGCGTGAAGTTGGCTTTTTGTGTCTGAGTGAAAAACTTCCCTTTAGTAAAAAGACGTGCCGTACCTTGTGGTCTCTTGGCAGTAATCGGCCACTGGATTGGCTGTAGATTGTGGTAATCATCTTCACTGATGTTAGCCAATTGAGAAATATCAAAGTCACGTAATCGTTGCTTTTTGTTATTCTCAAAACCAGACAAGCTAGCGTGTTCACGAAAAATTTCGACACTTGACTGGTAAGCAAAGGCATCGGTAAAGCCCATTTTTTGCGCCACTTGAGTAATGATCCACCAGTCAGGTTTTGCGTCCCCAGCCAACGGCAGTAGCGCTCGCTGACGGGAGATACGGCGTTCCGAGTTAGTCACTGTGCCATCTTTCTCACTCCAGCCTGCTGCTGGCAATTTAATATCAGCCAGATCTAAGGTATCAGTATGATTCACACAGTCTGATACCACCACAAACTCACACTTTTCCAGCGCCTGTTTAACCTTGTCGGCATTTGGCATGCTCACTACCGGGTTAGTGGCCATGATCCAGATAGCTTTAATTTTTCCATCAGCTACAGCATCAAAAAGCTCGGTGGCGGTAAAACCGGGTTTATCGGCCATATTATCACTTTGCCAAAACCGTTTAACTCGCCCAATATCTTCAGGATTAAAATCCATATGTGCTGCAAGCTGGTGTGCCAGACCACCGACTTCACGGCCGCCCATGGCGTTGGGTTGACCCGTTAAAGACAGCGGTCCACAACCAAGTTTACCAATACGCCCTGTGGCCAAATGACAATGTAAAATGGCACTCACTTTGTCAGTTCCCGAAGATGATTGATTTACCCCTTGACTATATAAACTCAAGGTTTTATTTGTTTCTTTATACCAGCGATAAAATGTTTCAAGAATGTGGGGAGCAACCTGGCATTTTTCGGCTACGGTGGCAACATTTAGGGCGTCATTTTGTGCGGCTATAATGGTTTCTTCAAAGCCCTGAGTATGCTGCTGAATAAACTCCTGATCTAGGGCATTTTCCTGATAGAGATAACTTAATAAACCATTAAACAATGCGACATCGGTGCCAATTTTTACCGGGATGTGAAGATCTGCGATATCGCAGGTTTGGGTTTTTCTGGGGTCAATAACCACTACCTTTAGCTTCGGGTTACTTTCCTTAGCAGCCTTAATGCGTTGAAAAGAAACTGGGTGACACCAAGCGGTATTAGATCCAACCAAGATAATTAATTCGGCCTGTTCAAAATCGTCATAACAGGCTGGCACGGTATCTGAGCCAAAAGCCCTTTTATGACCAGCCACTGAAGATGACATACACAGGCGGCTGTTGGTATCGATATTGGCTGAACCAATAAATCCTTTCATCAGTTTATTGGCAACATAATAATCTTCAGTTAATAACTGACCCGAACCATAAAAGGCTATAGCGTCTGAGCCGTATTGGTCAATAACTTGATTAAATTTGTTAGCTACGGTCTCTAGCGCAGTGTTCCAATCTACCGGTTTACCATATACCTGGGGCTCCAATAAACGGCTAGACAATTCCAGTGTTTCCCCTAATGAAGAGCCCTTAGAGCATAAACGTCCAAAATTGGCTGGGTGATCGTCATCTCCAATCACAATAACTTCACGGGTATCACGATTGACCTTGGCGGTAATCCCGCAGCCTACCCCACAGTAAGAGCAAGTAGTTTTGACGGTTGTGGCAATCAGGTTTTGTTGTTTATGATTTGACATATTAAACCTCTGTTACCAAGTTTGGTTGAACATAAGTTTGCCCAAAAATGAGCGATTCACGCATGTCTTCAATATTAGTTCGTTGTTCGAGTAAACTTTGATACCAGGCGCTATCCCTAGTGTCACCAAAAAGTACCAGGCCGATAATATGTTTGTTTTTGATCACCAATTTTTTATACACGCCGGCACTGGGATCGCTAAAAAGAATAATTTCACAGTGTTCGTCACCATTAAATTCACCCAACGAAAATAGATTAATACCGGTAACTTTTAGTTTGGTCGCGCTAGGCAGGGTTTTATATTGGGCAACCCCATGACCACATAAGTGGTTAGCACATACTTTTGCTTGCTCAAACAACGGTGCGACCAAGCCAAAGGTATCGCCCCGATGTTGAATACACTCACCAACGGCATAAATACTTGGATCATAGGTTTGCAAGGTATCACTGACAACGATGCCCTTATCGCAATGAATACCTGCACTTTCAGCCAGAGCCATATTGGGCCTAATTCCAATAGCCATAACAAAGAGATCACAGGGCAACTCACTGTCATCGGCAAAGAGCACAGCTTTAACATGACCTTTGCCATCATCAACTAATGATAGGGTTTTTGCTGGCATTTTGAACCGTACTCCACGCCGTTCTAATGCTTGCTGCAACAAATATCCTGCGGTACTGTCTAACTGACGGTTAAGCAAGGTTACATTGCTGTGCACGACAGTCACTTGCATACCTCTTTTCGCTAGCCCATTAGCGGCTTCTAACCCTAGTAATCCCCCTCCCAGCACCACGGCATGTGTTTTTTGTTTGCTATAGTCGAGCATTGTATTCACATCATAGACATCACGAAAGGCAATCACCCCTTGAAGATCATTGCCTGCAACTGGCAAAATAAAAGGCCTAGAACCAGTAGAAATCAATAATCTGTCATAGTGAGCCTGAGTGCCATCTTTGCTTATCACAACTTTACGAATGCGGTCTATACTGATTACCGCCTTGTCAGGTCCTGCATGCAATATTATGTTGTTGTCTTTATACCATTGACGATCATTAATCATAATGTCTTTGATAGACTTCTCGCCACAGAGTACCGGAGATAACATGATGCGGTTATAGTTTCCGTAGGGCTCAGCACCAAAAATAGTAATAGAAAACTTTTCAAGGCAGGAGGATAAAAGCTCTTCCACGGTTTTCATTCCGGCCATGCCATTGCCTATTACCACAAGTTTCTGTTTCATTTGGACTCCATAAATAGATATTTAAACTGTGCTAGAGCACATCATCTTTTGCCAATTTATATACCCTTTATCTTTTCACAAATAATCTTTTGTAATCCTTAATTTTACTGGGTTTATTGCTAGTGGTTTTTTTGTATAGAAGAATTTAAATGTTTTCTTGGTTTGAGCGTTGACTTAAATTTGATTATATTGGCAATTGCTAACCATTAGAGTGGGCTATATCTGCTTCAAGGAATTGAATCCACAATGAATCCACAATATAACCGAGCACTCTAAATTTTACTCAAATTGGTACCAACAAAACAGGGCATTCTGACTTCTTAATAATAGCTTGGCTAACACCACCCAGTAATAAACTAGTAATCATTGTATGGCCATGAGTCCCCATGACAATCAATTCAGCACTAATTTTCTGTGCCACATCGAGTATTGACAGGCTAGGAACACCTTCTATAAATATGGCATGCGTTTCTATGTCTTCATCTCGAACCCTCTGAGCAAGTGCCTTCAACTTTGCTGTTTCATCGGGATAATGATTGCTCATTTCATCAATTGGATCGCCATTATCTCGACCACTACAATCTTTAATGGGCTGTTCTACATGAACAATATAAATAGAACTAGAAAAAGCCTTTGCCATTTGCATTGATTTTTGGATTATTTGCTCAGTGTCATTAGAAAAATTTATTGGGACTAAGATTTTCTGCATATTTTAATATTCTCCATTGAGACGTGAACGTCTCAGACAGCAAGCAAATTAAGGTAACAAGTTTTAAAAAGTATTAACAAGGAAAGCTGCACTAAAAGTTATTAATAAGATTAGTTAAAAACTGAATACTACTTACCTTAGGTTTTAATCTAGTCGATTTTCATTATAAGTCAATAATTACCAAATAATTGAATTGAAGATATTGGCAGAGTTGTATGCATTAAATATAAAAGCTTGGTGCTCAAAACTTAATAAAAGCAATACTATTTCCCTAAGATAAATTTACACTGACTATCAGTAATGCTATTTAACGCCTATACTCAAAACACTGTATTTTTTGGCTCTGTTGTAGTTTGTTGTTGTCGCTAAGATTAAAGTTAACGCCAAGCGGTATGTAGCGTGTGATTTGAGCTATTTGAGTTAAAAAACTAAATTCCCTCACAGTCTTTTAAACTCACAGTCATTTAAACTCACAGTCCTTTAAAAATAGAGTGATCACAGAACGAGAACAGTGTTCTACAACAGAGCCATTTTTTTAGACATAGGAAATAAATTTATGAGCCAGAAAAATATCATTGTTATCGGAAACGGTATGGTAGGTTTTAAATTTTGTGAACGACTAAGCAATAAAGATACTAAAAATAAATTTAAAATCATAACCTTCTGTGAAGAGCGGCGTCCTGCGTACGACCGCGTTCGCCTCTCTGCTTATTTTGAAGGTAAAACCGCCGAAGATCTCAGTATGGCAAGTATTGATTGGTATAAAGAGCATAAAATAGAGCTCTACCTCGAAGACAAAATTATCAGTATTGATCGCGGAAATAAAACAGTTACCTCAGAAAAAGGTATTACACTAACCTATGACAAAATTGTGATGGCTACGGGTTCAAGCCCTTTTGTTCCTCCTGTTCCGGGTATCGAAAAACAAGGTATTTTTGTCTACCGGACCATTGAAGATCTCGAAGAAATTATTGCCTATGCAAAAAACTGCAAAAACTGCGCTGTCATAGGGGGTGGCCTGCTAGGCTTAGAAGCGGCTAAAGCGGCTCAAGAACTAGGGCTGAAAACGGATGTGGTTGAGTTCGCATCAAGACTTATGCCAAGACAGGTGGATGACGCTGGCGGGGAAATGCTCAAGCAGCTAATAGAAGCTCAGGGCATAACGGTTAATTTAAACAAAAACACTAAAACTATCGCCGGATATACTAGTGTTACGGCAATGGTGTTTGACGATGATAGCGTGATAAATACGGATATGATCATCATTTCTGCTGGGATTCGTCCTCGTGACGATCTCGCTAAAGCAAGCGGCCTAGCGGTAGGACCTCGTGGCGGTATTTTAGTCAACTCTTCCCTAAAAACATCTGATGATAATATATACGCCATTGGTGAGTGCGTACTTTACCAAGACATTATCTATGGCCTCGTTGCGCCCGGGTTTATGATGGCAGATGCCGTAGTTGAGCAACTTACCGGCAACTCAGCAGCAACATTTACTGGTGCGGATATGTCGACCAAGCTCAAGCTGATGGGCACAGATGTTGCTAGTTTTGGCGATATAGAACCACAGGATAAATCCTGCAAAGATATTGTTTTGAATAATCCACATACGGGAGTTTACAAGAAACTGCTGATCTCAGAAGATGGAAAAACGCTACTCGGTGGCGTTCTTGTTGGTGATGCGTCAGAATATGGTACTCTGCTACAAATTTACCAAAACAAAATGCAGCTTCCAGTTGATCCCATGAGCCTTATTATTCCTAGAAATGATGATGCTGAAAGTGGTATTGGCATTGGTGACCTACCCAACACGGCGCATATCTGTTCTTGTGAAAATGTGACGAAAGGTGACGTGCTTGATGCCATTGAAAATCAGAGCTGCGATTCGGTAAGTGCGATCAAGTCATTCACCAAAGCCGGTACCGGCTGTGGAGGTTGCGTACCAATGCTGACTGACCTTTACCAGTTTAAAATGGTTCAAGACGGTATAGAAGTCAGCAATGCGCTTTGTGAACACTTTGAATTAAGTCGTGAAGAAATGTATCAGGTTGTCCGCGCTACCGGAATTAACACTTTTGATGTTCTAATTGCTCAACACGGGAAAGGCACGGGATGCGAAATATGCAAGCCAACGGCAGCGTCTATCTTCGCCAGTGTTTTCAATGAGCCTATCCTCAACCAACCATCACTTCAGGACAGCAATGACGCTTTCCTCGCCAATATTCAGCAAGATGGCACTTACTCAGTAATTCCCGGTATTCCAGGCGGTGAGATCACCCCTGACATGCTGATGGTTATTGCTCAAGTGGGTAAAGACTTCGATCTTTATACCAAAATTACCGGTGGTCAGCGCATAGATTTACTTGGCGCTCGGCTAGAGCAACTGCCTGCTATCTGGCGAATATTAATTGATGCCGGTTTTAAATCAGGTCATGCCTACGGTAAATCACTGCGTACCGTTAAATCTTGCGTGGGCTCTACCTGGTGCCGATATGGTGTTCAGGACAGTACTAGCTTGGCGATTGAGCTTGAAATACGTTACCGTGGCCTGCGTTCGCCACATAAAATTAAGGGGGCCGTAAGTGGGTGTACCCGTGAATGTGCTGAAGCGCAATGTAAAGATTTTGGGGTTATTGCCACGGACAAAGGTTGGAACCTTTATGTTTGCGGTAATGGAGGTATCAAGCCTCGTCATGCTGATCTGCTAGCCTCTGATATCAACAAAGAGTCGGTAATCAAATACATCGACATATTCCTGATGTACTATATTAAAACCGCTGACCGTCTGCAGAGAACAGCAAACTGGATGATGAAACTTCCGGGGGGGCTCGATCATCTAAAAGCCGTTGTTATTGACGATTCACTTGGAATAAATGCTGAACTCGAAACGCAAATGCAGCATGTAGTCGACACATACGAGTGTGAATGGACGAGTACTATCAACGATCCTGAAAAACTCAAACGCTTTAAACACTTCATTAACTCTGATGATCAAGATGAAATGGTGCAGTTCACCAGAGAGCGTGAGCAAATCCGACCACTGAAGCACAGTGAAAAAGCCTTGATAGATGTTAACAACTTAACAGAATAAACTGAGATGTTAAACACTGGCATCATTAGTAGAACACAATTACAGAGACTGATATTATGAACAAAGAATGGATTAATGTTGGCGCAGTTGTAAACTTTGCCAAAGACCTAGGTTCGTGCGTAAAAGTTAACGGTTTGCAAATTGCTATTTTTAACCTGTCGAAAAATAACCAATGGTTTGCAGTGCAAAATCTTTGCCCGCATGACAAGCGGATGGTTCTTTCTCGTGGCATCATAGGTGATAAGGAAGGCGAGCCTAAAGTAACTTGCCCCTTACACAAAAATAGCTTCTCCCTCAAAAGCGGAATGCGCATCAGTGAAGGTGATGTTGACGATATCACTACTTACCCAGTAAAGGTCAAAGACGGAGACGTATTTTTGGAAGTCTCTGTATAAAGTAAGCTTTACAGGCTGTCTTCCATACGTTTATTAACTTAAGTTTTAGCTCTGTCAAATACCTGGTGTAATTCACTTACGCTAGACACTGGAATAATGGTCACACCAGGGGTTTCTAGTCGGGGATTGTAATTTCGTTTTGGTAAGATGATTGTTTTGAAATCATTACGAACAGCTTCTTTTACCCGTTCTTCACCTGAAGGTACCGGGCGTATTTCGCCAGATAGCCCTATTTCACCGAATGCTACCGTGCTAGAAGATAATATAGATTCATTGTTTGATGAAATCATCGCTAAAACAAGCGGGAGGTCTGCACCAACATCTTTCGTTAAGTTTACCCCTGAAACTACATTAACATAAATGTCATTTCCGCCAATATTGACGCCCATTCTATTTTGAAGTATTGCCAATAACATCGACATACGTTTGTAGTCAAAACCGACACCTCCTCGTACGGGGTTTTCACCGTGAGATTGTGTAACGAGCGATTGAATATTGATAAGTAAGGTTCTACTACCATCGTTCGATGCATACGCCATGTTGCCGCTTGACTCTATGCCTCCTTTCTCTAAAAAGATAGCTGACGGGTTTACAATATCCTGCATTCCTTTTGCGGTCATCGCGAATGTCCCTACTTCAGTTGTGTCACCAAAGCGATTTTTAGATGCACGCAATGTTCTATATTTACTGTCGTCCTCACATTCAATTTTACACATAGTGTCGCCGATATGTTCTAACACTTTAGGGCCGGCCATATCACCTGATTTTGAAACATGGCACACGAGAAGCACGGTCACGCCATGTTCTTTGGCCAGTCGGTTCAATAGTGATGCAGACTCTTTAACCTGTGTTACGCCGCCGGGTGCGTTAGGGAGTGAACTAACAAATGCGGTTTGGATCGAATCAATAATTAAAAATTTGTATTCTTCTGCTACTACAACATCACAAATTAATTCGACATCACCTGAGTTCATTATATCAATACTACCAATATCAAGCTGTAATCTTAAGCCACGATCACGCACTTGGCTTTTAGACTCTTCACCTGAGGTATATAACGCTTTTCCAATTTTACTGAGATTAGAACACGTTTTTATTAGTAATGTACTTTTGCCTGCACCGGGATCACCTGCGACCAAAACGACTGATGCTTCAACAATACCACCACCTAAGACACGATTGAATTCAGAACTTCCCGTGTCATAACGCGTTAATTTGGTATTAGATACAGCACTAAGGTTTTCAATTTTAGCGTCTTGTTTTGAATAACCTTTATGTTGTCTTGCATTGGGGGTGCGTTGAGTAACTATGTTTGTTTCTTTGAACTCTATTATTGTATTCCAGGCTCCACAAGAACATTTCCCTAACCATCTTTGGTGGGTTTCACCACATTCACTACACAGGTATTGAGTTTTTTCTTTTTTGGCCATTTTTATCTCGTGATATCATCTTTAGGTTGACCTGACAGAAACAGTTTTTTGTTACTGCAGTCTTGTTAAGGTTAAATAGAGTTTTAAAACCATCTTGACTGTTTTTATATACAGTATATCAATGTGTCATTGATTTGCAATAGATACTAAGCTACAAAATTGCCGTTGGTGTACGTTAGTCTGTAGTACTTAGCGAGACTAAACGTTGTTTACGCTCTAACTTTAAACTCTTCGGGTAAATTCCCCGCAGCTTGATATAGGGTTTTTGTCTATAAATCCTAACAAATTATTATTTCTAGTTATTGAGGTTAACTCGCTGTGTTTTAATCCTATGAAGCTTCACCAAAGAATCTATTGAAATAAAACTATTTTGATTTACACTCCGCATACTAGTTAAAATATTGAGGACCTTTATTGTTGTTTATTAACCTAAATGTACTAAGGAACCTTATCCTGATATTAGGCATAATTTTTTCAAGCCAAATTTGGGCCGCCGAAGCCGAAAAGGTAATACTTCAACTCAAATGGCTGCACCAGTATCAGTTTGCCGGCTATTACGCCGCTAAAGAAAAAGGCTATTATGCCGAAGCTGGCTTCGACGTCACCATCAAACCAAGAAACCCTACAGTGACACCCATTGATGCAGTTTTAAGCAAAAGCGCTGATTACGGCGTGATGGGCTCCAGCATTATTCTCGATCGAATGCGGAAGAGACCAGTAGTTGCCCTTGGGGCGGTATTTCAGCATAGTCCCTTGGTGTTATTGACCCGTAGCTCTGACAAATTCCTTGGTCCCTATGAATTGAAGGGGAAGCGGGTGATGTATAGAAAGAGTTATGACGACGCTACCTTTATCACAATGTTTTCTGAATTGGGCATTAGAGATTCTGACTTCGAGTATGTTCCCCACTCCTTTGATCCCGACTCTCTCTTACGAGGAGAGGTTGATGCTATCTCGGCCTATCTGACCGATCAACCCTATTACTATCAGGAAAAAGGCCTCGATATTCAGGTTATTAACCCGATCAACTATGGTGTTGATTTTTATGACGATATTTTATTCACTAGCGAAGAAACGGTGCGCCGAAATCCAGAGCGGGCTCAGCTATTCTTCGAGGCAAGTATGAAAGGTTGGCGATATGCCCTAAAGAACAAGAGTGAGGTCGTCGGTTGGTTAAAAAGCAAATACCTTTCGGATAAATCAACAGCGCATTTATACTTTGAGGCGGAACAGACTGAAAAAATGATCCTTCCCAATTTGGTTGAAATTGGCCATATGAGTACTGCCCGTTTCCAGCGTATCGCTGACATATATAAACAACTGGGTCTTGTGCCCGTAGGGGCAACTTTTGAGGGGATAGATTTTAAGGATTACCAATACAGCAATGCTCCTTTACCCTTTTGGATGAAAGGGTTGATTGTTTTCGCTGGAGCAAGCTTGCTGATGCTTATGACACTCTTTGGCTTAAATCGTCGACTTAACCACATGACTAATGAACGAGCCCATGAACTCAGTGTCGTACAGGCCAATCTAGCACGTTATACCGACATTTTAGACCGTAATGTGATTTCTTCCCAGACCGATCTCAACGGGTTAATCACCGAGGTCTCTACTGCTTTTTGTGAAATATCAGGTTACAGCAAAGAGGAACTGATCGGCCAATATCATAATGTTGTGAAGCATCCCGATACACCCGATTCATTCTATAATGAACTATGGAGCACTATTACCAAGGGAAATACATGGGCCGGAGAGGTGAAGAACCTAGCCAAAGACGGTTCATGTTATTGGGTTGATGCTAAAATAGATCCCGTTAGAAACGCTATAGGTGATATTTTCGGTTACATTTCTATCCGGCAAAATATTACCGACAAAAAACGGCTTGAAAAACTGTCGATAACCGATAAGTTAACCGGACTATTTAATCGTTTGCGACTAGACGAAATAATACATTATGAATTCAATCGAATGAAGCGCTACTCCCTTGAGCTATCGATCATTATCTGTGATGTAGATTTTTTCAAAGAGGTTAATGATCGTTATGGTCATCTGGTTGGCGATCAGGTGTTAATCGAGATAGCTGATATATTACGCCTTAATTGTCGAGATGTGGATTACGTCGGACGATGGGGAGGCGAGGAATTTCTTATAATTTGCCCCGACACCAAAGCGGATCAAGCCTTTATTGTTGCCGAAAAATTAAGGTCGTTAATTGAGGTCTATGATTTTTTTGAAGTGGGTCATAAAACTAGCAGCTTTGGTGTAACTTCGGTAATGTCCAATGAGAATATTAAAGATGGATTACATCGAGCTGATAAGGCCCTGTACCGAGCAAAAGAAAATGGCAGAAACAGAGTTGAACTCCTGTTGAGTAAATCGACATAGGCTCAAGAGCATAAGAATAATGGAAACATTTTAGCTTTGTATAAACAATATCAGTCTTAGTAATAGCTCAAAATTGACAAGAAATTAACGGTATACATTTAAAATGTTTAAATCAAAAAATTGTGCCAACATTGGCGAATAGAGATATTTATATCACATCTGAGTCAACATTTATCGATTGATACGTTGATTTTTAGGTATAAAAAAAGACACCCTAGGACGGCTTTGATTATGAGTTTGGGCGGGGGACGCCTGAATCGAGCAATTAACTAATTGTTAAATAATGACTAAGTCGTATTGGTGTTTCTTTGGTACTGCACTGTCATTTTATCACTCCTATATGACCATAGAAAAACCTTTAAAATTTTTAATACCTAGTGATACGTGAAAAACCTTTAATTCTTAAAATCAGCCATGAAATGTTCGCCAAAAGTTGTTTTCATTTGTGTAACCGCCATAGGCCAGTATCTATTTTCTAACTCGGTTATCTTATCTCGCTTTTGTTCAAAAATTTTCCAGCGCATAAACTTGGGCTTAGGCCAAAAAATATTGAGTGCTGATCGCGACTACAGCAACAAGTTCAATTTATAATGATCTTGCCCTAGCTGAAGGAGGCGCGTAAGCATGTGTTTTTATGGTAAAGCTTGTTTTTATGACGGCTCAGATATATAGTTAGTCGAAGAAATTTTTGGCTGTTAGCTAAACAGCTTGTATGAATTATTCAATTACGTTATTGAAATTAAACTTTGAGAGTGAACGCATGTTTTTTAGAATGTTTTGTAAAACACTTGTAGCTAGCGCTACTATTGCTGCTTTAAGTGGTTGTTTGGGTGGTTCGTCATCAGCTGACAGTAAAAAAGATATTATTATCTCTGGAGCAGCGGCAAAAGGGATTGTAATGGGTGGGATTGTTAATGTTCATCCTATTATTGATGGCTTTGTTTCTGATACTATATTAGGTTCAACAGTAACCAGTGATACAGGTGCTTATTCTATCACTATTCCTACCCACGACGGTTCGCCTGTTGTTGTAAGAGTTTCGGCTGCTAACGATGATTCTACGACTATGCTATGTGATTTAGCCGCTGGCTGTGACGATAATACTGCTTTTGGTCAGCCGTTTTCTTTAACTTCTGATTCT
>Ga0105357_10001226_pt1 | contig 13856 bp, 11 predicted proteins | sample GOMGulsemesocosm_4_FD_83660 | JGI IMG/M metagenome (GOLD analysis project Ga0105357, IMG submission 83660) | Methane-oxidizing microbial communities from mesocosms in the Gulf of Mexico - GOM15B Gulf of Mexico | ecosystem: Environmental > Aquatic > Marine > Cold seeps | place: USA: Gulf of...
ATCAGCGCCATGCCGGCTATCAGGGCGATCTCAAACGGATTCATCCGCACCTCCTGCCAGCCTGTTGGCATCCGCACTCCAGCGCTCCGCCCAAACGCCCACGAGCACACCCGCCAACGCCGCGAGCATCAGTCCCAGCTTGTATGGCAGACCGTTGGCCGCCACCGCCACCACTGCGGCAACCACTGCCGCCAGCAACATCGGCCGGGTACGCAACAAGGGCACTACAATGCCGATAAAGGTTGCCACCATCGCAAAGTCGAGCCCCCAGCCGGCCATACCAGGCAAGGAGCTGCCCAGTAGCGCACCAATCAAGGTGCAGACAAACCAGTTGCTGTACATCGCTAGCGAAGAACCGAGGAAATACCAGTGCTTGAGCTCCTCAGGGGCGCTCTGATCAAGGTAATGCCGGTGCACCACCGCGAAGGTTTCGTCTGTCAGCCAAAAGGCCAGCGGCACTTTCCAGCGCTGTGGCAGGTGCCGCACATAGGGCAGCAGGCTGGCGCTGTAGAGCATGTGACGTAGATTGAGGATCAAGGTAGTCGCCAGCAACACCGCGAGCCCGGCGCCGGAGGCTACCAAGCTGACCGCAATAAATTGCGCTGAACCGGCAAATACCAGCGCCGACATCAGCAGGGTGGCGCTCATTGACAGCCCGGAGGCAATCGCAAGAGTACCGAAGATAATGCCGAACGGCAGCGCACCCAGCAGCATGGGCAGGGTATCGCGGGCGCCGCAGGCGAAGGCTTTCAAGTGCGCCGACATAGCAGATAGTCCGTTGTGCAGGCCGCCACGCGGCCAGAATCCAACCGCGCACGCTAGCGCGCGCCAGCCGTACTCACAAGATACAGTTACGCTGCAACAGTTGCCGCTGCGGGTATCAGGCCAACGCGATATGCCGGCTGATCAACGCGCGCAACGCAGCGGGCTTGACGGGTTTGGGCAGGTAGTCCAACCCGGCCAGTTCGATCTGATTGATCAGCTCCTGGCGCCCGTCGGCACTGATTACCACGCCCGGCAGGTCGACGCCCAGCTGCTCACGCAACCAGACCATGACCTGGGTACCGGTATCGCCGGCATCAAGATGGTAGTCCACCAGAATCAACTGCGGCACGAAACCGTCCGCCAGCACAATACGCACCTCTTCACGGTTGCGTGCCACGGCCACGCGGCACTGCCAGCGCCCCAGCAGGCTCTGCATGCCGGCCAGAATGGTACTCTCGTTATCAATGCAGAGCACCGGCGCACCCTGCAGCTGGGGCTGCATTTCGCCGGGGCTATCAGCCACCCTAGGCAAACGGCTTTGCTGGGCGATGGGCACAGTGACGCTGAACACGCTGCCACGGCCCGGCCAGGAGCGCACATTGAGCGGGTGGCCGAGGACACGGCACAAGCCATCGGCAATTGCCAAGCCCAACCCCAGGCCTTTCTCGGCCTGGGTGCGGTGGCTGTCCAAGCGTTGAAACTCCTCGAAAATTACCTGCAACTTGTCCTGCGCGATGCCCGGGCCCTGATCCCAAACTTCCAGGCGCACCGTGTTGCGCTGAAGGCGTACGCCAAGCACCACACGGGCCGAGCCGGCATAGCGGAAGGCGTTGGTCAGAAAGTTCTGCAGCACGCGGCGCAACAGACGAATGTCAGAACGTACCCGCAGGTGGCTAGGGTGTACGCGCAAGTCCACGCCCTGCTCTGCCGCCAGCGCCGTGAACTCGATGCGCAAGGGCTCGATCAAAGCGCTCAGGGCAAAGTCGCTGAGCTCCGGGCTCACCCGCCCGGCCTCCAGGCGCGAAATGTCCAGCAGGTCAGTAATCAGCTCCTCCGCCGAGCTCAACGCGCTGTCCAGGTGCCGCACCAGCTCCGGCGCCTCGCCAGGTAGACCTGGCTGATGCGACAGCGAGGCAGAAAATAGCCGCGCCGCGTTCAGCGGCTGCATCAGATCATGACTCACCGCAGTGAGAAAGCGACTTTTCGACTGGCTGGTGCGCTCGGTCTGGGCCTTGGCCTGAAGCAGCGCCTGGTTGAGCGTCGACAGCTCTTGAGTACGCTCAGCCACACGCTGCTCCAGGCGCTCGTTGGCCTCCTGCAGCGCTTTCTCGGCGTGCCGGAAATCCGAAATATCCGTGAAGCTCATGACAAAGCCGCCACTGGGCATAGGGTTGCCGATGATCTCGATCACGCTGCCGTTAGGGAACATGCGTTCGGAACGGTGCGCGGTGCCCTGCTGCATCCAGGCTATGCGCTTGTCGACATGGGCCTGCGGGTCGCCCGGCCCGCAGAGTCCGCGCTGGGCGTTGTACAGAATTATGTCGGCAATCGGTCGGCCAATGGTAATCAGCCCTTCGGGGTACTCGAACATTTCCAGATAGCGGAAGTTCCAGGCCACCAGCCGCAACGATTTGTCGACCACGCTGATGCCCTGGCTAATATTCTCGATGGCACCCTGCAGCAGGCCACGGTTGAACTGCAGCACCTCGGCGGCTTCATCAACGATGCGCACCACATCATCAAACTGCATGTCGCGGCCTTCAATTGCGGCCTTGACCACAATGCGCGCCGACGAGGCGCCCAGTACACCCGCCAGCATGCGCTCGGTGAGCGTAATCCAGCCGGAGTCTGCGGTCTGGCTGCCGGAAAAATTGCTACCCTGGCTGCGAGCGTAGGCATCAAAACTGGCTTCAGCGCGCTCGCTACCAACAAAGCGTGCGGCCAACTCCAGCAAATCCTCCAGGCGCACGCGCAGCAGCACGCGGCTGGGGCTGTCGCTCCACGGCTCGGCGTCCTGACTGACAAAGCGGCTGGCCTGCCAGTGCTCCAGCACGCGGGTACGGCTGAACAGTGAACCGCCGACGAACACGGCAAAGTTGCAGGCCAGCGACAACAGACTGCCCAGCGTGATCACATCCAGATCCCACCGGCCGGCGGCCGCCCGCATGCCCTCCACCAGAGGCCAGCCACCCACCTGCCAGTGCAGACCCGCACCCACCAGCGGCAGCACCAGCAGATACAACCATAAGCTGATGCCAACCATCAGCCCGGCCAGCACGCCAGTGCGATTAGCCTGCTTCCAGAACAGCGCACCGAACATCGCCGGCGCCAGTTGCGCTATAGCCGCAAAAGCGACTTGGCCGATGCTCGCCAGACTGGTGTCAGACCCTATCAGGCGGTAGACCACGTAGGCGAGCAAGAGGATGATCAGAATGCTGGTGCGACGCACATTCAGCAGCCAGCCACGGAATTGCTCGTAAGAGTGCTCAGGCCGAGTCTTGCTGCGCAGCAGCACCGGCAGCACCACGTCATTGGAGACCATGGTGCTGAGTGCGATGGCGGCCACAATCACCATGCCAGAGGCGGCGGAGGCACCGCCCAAGAAAGCCAGCATGGCCAGTTCAGGGTGTCCTTGCAGCAGCGGCAGGCTGATAACGTAGGAGTCGGCAGACAGGCCGGAGCCTAGTGTCATCTGGCCTGCCAGGCTGATAGGAATCACAAAAAGCGCAGCGAGAATCACGTAAACGGGGAATACCCAACGAGCCAAGCGCAGATCGCCTGGCTCGCTGTTTTCGACCACCGCAACCTGAAACTGGCGCGGCAGACAGATGAACGCCAGCATGGCAATAAAGGTCTGGAACAACAGGCTGAGCACCGGCGTGTCACGCTGCCAATAGCTCGCCAGCGCCGCATTATCACGCGCATTGCTGAACAGCTCGGCGGCGCCACCAAACAGACCGAAGGTGACGAATACGCCCACCGCCAGAAAGGCCAGCAGTTTAACGATCGACTCGAAGGCAATGGCCAGCATCATGCCGCGGTGATGCTCGGTTACATCCAGGCTGCGAGTGCCAAACAGCACAGTAAACAGCGCTAGCACCAGGGTGACGATCAAGGCCGTGTCTTCCGCGCCTACCGCGTCGGTGGGTACACCGCCTACCAGCGGCGCAGCGCTGAGCAGATTGTAGCCAAGCACGATGCCCTTGAGCTGCAGCGCAATGTAGGGCAAGACACTGACCAAACAGAGCAGCGAGACCACAACCCCCAGACTCTGTGACTTGCCATAGCGCGAGGCAATAAAATCGGCGATAGAGGTGATGTTTTCCTGCTTGCTGATGGCGATCATGCGTGCATAAAGACGCCAGCCAAATAGGAACAGCAACACCGGGCCAAGATAAATCGGCAGAAAGCCCCACAGCTGATCCGCCGCCATACCCACGGCGCCAAAGAAGGTCCAGCTGGTACACCAAACGGCCAATGACAGGCTGTACACCCACACACGCAGGCGTGGGTTCAGCTCGGTACGGCGCCGGTCGCCCCAGAAGGCGATGACGAACAGCAGCGCCATATAGAGCAGAAAGATCAGGGCGACCAGGCCGCCGGAGAGGATCATTGCGGGGTTTTCATCTCGTTCTGTATCTGCGCTCCAGTCTGGCAGCGCGTCGCGCCTTTGCCCAGCACCCAACGATCAGACTTCAGTCGTAGAGGCCCTGGCGGAAGGGCGGCGTAAGCTCGTCGGCACCGCCGCAACCCTTCAGGCGGTCCTGCTCAACTCCATCTGCTGAAGGGCCAAGGCCGCTTGGGTGCGGGTGCGCACCTCGAGTTTGCGGAAGATGGCGGTAACGTGCGCCTTGATCGTGGCTTCAGACACGTCCAGTTCATAGGCGATCTGCTTGTTGAGCAGGCCATCGCAGACCATAGTCAGCACACGAAACTGCTGCGGCGTGAGGCTGGCAACGCGGGCGCTGATGTTTTGCTGCTCGGGCGTCATACCGGTCGGATTGTCGATGCCGGGGGGCCAGCAAACGCCCCCCTCCAGCACGGCCTGCACCGAAGCCTGGATATTTTCCAGGGTGGCGGATTTGGGGATAAACCCACTGGCACCAAAATCCTTGGCACGGCGCACCACCGAGGCTTCTTCCTGAGCCGAGATCATGATGACGGGAATCTGCGGGTACTGGCCGCGCAATTGCGCCAGACCGGAGAAGCCATAGGCGCCAGGCATATTGAGGTCGAGCAGAACCAGATCCCAGTCGGCCCGTTCGGCCAGCTGTGTCTGCAGGTCGGCGATACTACCGACTTCATGCAAACTGATGGCATCGCCCAGCCCGGCAAACAGCGCCTGACGAAGGGCGCTGCGAAACAACGGATGATCGTCAGCAATCAGGATGTCGTAGCTAAGACCCATGCGGTTTTGTCCCAAGGCATCGTTATTCTTATGATTTTGTATCAGGCTGAGACTGCCAGCCGGCGCTGTTTCAGTCAATGCTGCTTTGGCCTAACTGCAGCACAGTAAGCGCGCTCAACTGTATCTGGCTTTCCACTTCACCGAAACAGGATAATGGTGGTTTTTCCTGCCGAGCCGCCTCCATGAACTTCCGTCACTACCGCGCCGACGCGCTGATGCTTCTAACTGCCATGATCTGGGGCAGTACCTTCGTGGCTCAGCGCCTGGGTATGGACCACATAGGCCCTTTTCTTTATACCGGTTTGCGCTTCATGGTAGGGGCGTTGGCGGTCATGCCGCTGATCTGGTTGCTGCGTAAACCCGCCTCGGCGAACGCGCCCTCACGCCTGAGCAAACCCATGCTGCTCGGCAGTCTTGCATTGGGCGGCGCCCTGACTCTGGGTATCAACCTGCAGCAGATAGGGCTGATGTTCACTACCGTCACCAACTCGGGCTTCATCACCGGGCTCTATGTGATTCTGGTGCCCGTGTTCGGCCTGTTTATTGGCATGCGCACCCACAAGGGCACCTGGGCAGGCGCCTTGCTGGCGGTCGTCGGCATGGTGCTGCTGAGCGTCGGCCCGGGCTTTACCGTCGCCTCAGGTGACTGGTTGCAACTGATTGGCGCGGCCTGCTGGGCGGTACATGTGCTAATGGTGGGGGCGCTGGCCAGTCGTTACGACCCGATTCTGGTGTCTTTCATTCAGTTCATGGTGTGCGCTGTGGTGAGCCTGACCCTGGCGCTGGTGTTTGAGCCAATCCAGTGGCCGATGATTCAGCAGGCGCTGCCGGCGATCCTGTATGGCGGCGTGCTGGCGGTGGGCGTTGCTTTTACCCTGCAGGTGGTTGCCCAAAAAGATGCTATCACTTCGCACGCCGCGATCATTCTTAGTCTGGAAGCGGTATTCGCAGCCCTGGCCGGCTGGCTTATCCTGGGTGAAACCCTTAGCCCAAGAGGCTTGCTCGGCTGCGCACTGATGCTTGGCGGTATGCTAATCGCCCAACTGGTGCCCATCTATCTGGAGCGGCGCAAACAGCCGGCGCCGGTGCAACAGGAGCCGGCGGGCCACCACTGAACCACTAATCAGGCTGCTGGCGCTGCTCGGGCCTGAGGCGAATCGCGCTCAGATAAGCGTCGCTGAAAGTCTCGAAGTAGTGGTTGAGTTGCAGAGCAGCCGACTCATCTCCAGCCAGCGCCAGAGCAGCAATAGCTACCTCGACCGTGCACAGGTGATCATCCCGTGAGGAGCGCCGCAGCCGATAGCGTGACAGTTGCTCTGTCTGCATGCTCAACACGGGCAAGCTGGCCAGATAGGGGCTTTTGCGAAACATCTTGCGCGCCTGAGTCCAGGTCGCATCCAGGATGATCAACAGCGGCCGACGACCCGGCACTGCTTCAATCGTCTGAAACACCCTTTGCCCTGGCAGCGCATACTCGCCCGGGAACACAACATACGGCTGATTCTCAGGGTCGGCCAGCAGTGCAAGCAACTGCGGATCAACCTCGGTTCTGGCCCACACGAACGCCTGGGTATCATCCAGGCACTCGGCAATCAGCCGCCCGGTATTGGTCGGCTTGAGCGGCTCCAGCGAGTGCATCAACAGGCAAAAGGTAACGCTGGCGTCGAGCTGCGGGCGTTTCGCACAAATGCAGACCGCCAAGGCCAGCTGACAGGAAGCACACCGTTTGACCCGCGCACCGCGCGCCAGAAAGGGCCGCGTGGAGCGCGCGATGGCGTCCTCACGTAAACGCTGCACTGCGTTGTCTTGCTTCGCTGTCATTGCTTGGTATTCTCCAGAGGCGTGTCGGCTCGCCTGTTTGCCGGCGCCATTCTAACCGTGGATGTGCAGCGATTCAGTACAAGTTATTCAGCGGATGCCGAACCAGAGTCTACCCGCGCGGTCAGAAGCGGTGAGTCATGTCATATTGTCATCTGAACTGGAGAAATTACATGCGTTGGTTACCCCTGCTGCTCGCCGTCTTTTTGACTGCCCCCTCGCAAGCTGCGTCCTTGCGTGACATCCGTCTCGAAGAGACTCTGAAGCAAGTTGCCGAGGAAAGCAGCGAAGGCACCCCCCGCACCATCAACGACAACATCACCGACATGGGCTTTGAGGCCCAGGGCGACGAGCTGATCAATCGACTATCAGTCGAAGCGGCCTATGCCGAGCGTATGCAGGAAGATCCACTGCTGATTCGTACCCAACTGCAAGCCAGTGTGTGCACCGACCTGCGCTTTCGTCGGCTGCTCGATATGGGCGCAACCCTGACCTACCATTTCATGATCAAGGACAGTGATCAGCCGGTACTGACCCAGAGCTTTATCGCCGAACATTGCCAAACGCTGTAACGGTAAACGCCGCGCCACTTGCTCGACCGGAGGTTGGACATGAGCGACGATCAGGAACCCGTCGATTACCTTGCCCGCCACTGGCAAACCGGCAGCAGCCAACTGCCGGAAAAAATCGAAGAATTGGTTGCCCTTTGCGCCGGCAGTAGTGAAAACGCGCAACTGTACCGCGATATGTTGCTTGAAGTGATCCGCATGGCCCAGGCGGACCGCAACCGCTGGGATGCAAAGATACTGCTGCAGACCATCCGTGAGCTGGAACGCAGCTTTGCCCGACTGGCCCTGTTCAAGCGCCGCCGCAAGGTCACCGTGTTCGGCTCTGCCCGCACCGCCCCCACTCACGCGCTTTACCAACTGGCCAAAGACATGGGCCAGACCCTGAGTCAGCATGACTACATGACCATTACGGGCGGGGGTGGCGGCATCATGGCAGCAGCCCATGAAGGCGCAGGGGTCGACAATAGCCTTGGCTTCAACATCACTCTGCCTTTCGAGCAACGCGCCAACGCCATCGTCAGGGGCACAGAACACGAACTGGCGTTCAAATTCTTCTTTCTGCGCAAACTGTTCTTCGTCAAGGAAGCAGACGCGCTGATTCTTTGCCCCGGTGGATTCGGCACCCTGGACGAAACCCTCGAAGTGCTAACGCTGGTGCAAACCGGCAAAAGTCCGCTGGTACCGATAATTCTGCTCGACGAGCCCAACGGCCGTTACTGGGACAGCCTGCTCAGCTTCTTTCGCGAACAGTTGCACAGCGCAGGCTACATACAGGCAAATGACTTCAACCTGCTGACGCTGGTCAAGAGTCCGGCTGCAGCTATGCAGGAGGTTCTGGGCTTTTACCGCAACTTTCACTCGGCACGCTGGCTGGGCAAGGACTATCTGCTGCGCTTGAACCAGCCACTTACTAGCGAAGCGCTGGCGCAATTGCCGTCGACATTCGGCAGCCTTTGCAGACAGTACGGGTTTATTCAGGAAGAACAGGGCATTGCAGGAGACGAGCCGGAGCTAAGTTCGCTGGCGGGGTTGCGGTTTGCTTTCAATGGCCGCGATCAGGGTACCTTGCGTAGTCTGATCGACTTCGTCAATCAACCTGAAAACCTGAAAAGCCGCGATACTGCATAAAACGCAATTGCTTGGCGCGTTCAGCCGCATCACACGCTTCGCCCTCGGGAAAGCGCTTACTGAACACCTGTTGGGCCAACGCCTGCCAGTCCCATTGCGCTTCAGCCAAGGTTTTCTCTACCAGGGACTCAGCTACGCCGCGTTGCCGCAACTCTTCACGCAACCGGGCTGGACCGTAGCCCCGCTGACTGCGCGAATAAACATAGGCTTCGCAAAAACGCTCGTCACTAAGCAGGCCATCGTCCACCAGCCGATCAAGCTCAACCTCGGCTGCTGCAGTCGTTGCGCCGCGCTGACGCAGCTTGCGCAACAACTCACGGTAACTGTGCTCGCGCCGCGCCAGCAGGTCCATCGCTGAGCGGCGTATTGCAGCAGGGGTTTCCAGAACCGTGCGCGATAACATGGCCTGACGGTATTAGCCTTCCAGCTCGGCGTCGGCCTCGGCTTCTACCTTCTTAGTAGGCTTGGCCAGCAACTTGTCACGGATGGCCTTTTCAATTTCATCCGCAATCGCAGGGTTTTCTTCCATGTACTTGGCCGCATTGGCCTTGCCCTGACCGATCTTGTTGCCCTGGTAGCTGTACCAGGCACCCGATTTCTCGACCAGGCCGATTTGCACGCCCAAGTCTACGATCTCGGCATTGTGGTAAATGCCGGCACCGTAAAGAATCTGGAACTCAGCCTGACGGAATGGCGGAGCCACCTTGTTCTTCACGACCTTGACGCGGGTTTCGCTGCCAACTACTTCGTCGCCGTCCTTCACCGCACCAGTGCGGCGAATGTCCAGGCGTACAGAAGAATAGAACTTCAGCGCGTTACCACCTGTGGTGGTTTCCGGATTACCGAACATGACACCGATCTTCATACGAATCTGGTTGATAAAGATCACCAGGCAGTTGGCGTTCTTGATGTTACCGGTAATCTTGCGCAGCGCCTGCGACATCAGACGTGCCTGCACGCCAACGTGGTGATCGCCCATCTCGCCTTCGATTTCTGCCTTGGGGACCAACGCCGCAACCGAGTCGACGATGATCACGTCAACTGCATTGGAGCGGACCAGCATGTCGGTGATTTCCAGCGCCTGTTCGCCAGTGTCAGGCTGAGAGACCAGCAGATCATCAACATTGACGCCCAACTTGCCGGCGTACTCGGGATCGAGCGCGTGTTCGGCATCGACGAAGGCACAAGTTGCACCGTTCTTCTGTGCCTGGGCAATGACAGACAGGGTCAGCGTAGTCTTACCAGAAGACTCTGGGCCGTAAATCTCGACAATCCGCCCCTTGGGCAGACCACCCAGGCCCAGCGCGATATCCAGACCGAGTGAGCCGGTGGAAATCGACGGAATCGCCTGGCGCTCGTGATCACCCATACGCATAACCGCGCCTTTGCCAAATTGACGTTCAATCTGACTCAAAGCAGCGGAAAGCGCCTTTTTCTTGTTGTCGTCCATTGTGCATCCTCTTTGGCTTGGCGGGGCTATGACCCCGAAAAGTGAAAGTACTGTATATTTGGTCAGTATTGTTCCACAGAAGTCTGGCGTTGCCTACCCCCTTTTTCGCTCAGACTGATAACCGGTTCGCAGCCCTTTTTTCTGCCTCGTTTACCAGCCGTTCAAGTGCATGCAGGACGGTTTGCGCGCGTACTTCGCGGCGACCGCCCTGAAAGCGCTTGCGCTCGGTAAGCACACTGCCATCGTCCAGCGCCCAGCCAAACCACACAGTCCCCACGGGTTTTTCCGGCGAGCCACCATCAGGGCCGGCTACGCCGCTTACCGCCACCGCAAACTGCGCCTCGGCCGCGGCTAGCGCACCACTGGCCATGGCGCGTACCACCTCTTCGCTCACTGCACCGTGAGAGTCGAGCAACTCCGCACCAACACCAAGCCAACGTTGTTTGCTGCGATTGGCGTAGGTTACAAAGCCGGTTTCAAACCAGGCCGAACTCCCCGCAACACGGGTAATGGCCTCAGCTATACCGCCACCGGTACAGGACTCCGCCGTTGCAACCCGTGCCTGCAGATGGCCGAGGACGCGGCCCAGGCGGGCCGCCGTGGAATCAATCAGCGGATCATAGTGCGACATGACTACCTCCCGGAAAAAGCCAACTATCAAGCATGCCATGGGTAACGCACGCTGCGAATACCCTGCGACCCCGGAATTGGCAACGGGTTTCAGCCATTTGGCCGCCCATTTCCAATGTGCGACTGCTGGCGCCCGCAAGACTGGTTTATCCCAGGCGGGCCACTCTGCGATTCGCCTGAAATTGCTTTACAGAACCTGCAGCCGGGCGGACCGACATGATAACCTTGCTGCCAATTCGACAGCGCGCGACATCCACCCCCGCTTGCGCCCAACCTCATTGACGATACTCGCTACAAACCCGATGAAAAAAGACAAGACCGCCGGCCAGCACACGCCCATGATGCAGCAGTATTTCAGCATCAAACAGGACCACCCCGAGCAGCTCCTGTTCTACCGCATGGGCGACTTCTACGAGCTGTTTTATGACGATGCCAAGAAGGCCGCACGCCTGCTCGACATCACCCTCACCGCCCGCGGGCAGTCCGGCGGTCAGCCGATCCCGATGGCGGGTATCCCCTACCACGCCGCAGAAGGCTATCTGGCCAAGTTGGTGAAACTCGGTGAGTCGGTGGTGATCTGCGAACAGATAGGGGACCCAGCGACCAGCAAGGGCCCGGTGGAGCGCCAGGTGGCACGTATCATTACGCCTGGCACTGTAAGCGACGAAGCCCTGCTGGACGAGCGTCGCGATAACCTGCTGGCCGCCCTGGTGGGCGCCGAGAAGGGCTTTGGTCTGGCCACTCTGGATATCAACAGTGGCCGCTTTGTGGCCATGGAGCTGCGCGGCTGGGAAACGCTGCTGGGCGAACTGGAGCGCCTGGCGCCAGCCGAGCTGCTGATCCCTGATGACTGGGAGAGCAACACTCCCATCGAGCGCCGTCGTGCGGTGCGCCGCCGGGCGCCCTGGGAGTTCGATCAGGACAGTGCGCACAAGGCGCTCACCCAGCAGTTTGGCACCAAGGACCTGGCAGGCTTCGGTTGCGCCTCGCTGTCCCTGGGCCTGGGCGCTGCAGGTGCCCTGCTGAGCTACGCCAAGGAAACCCAGCGCACTGCTCTGCCCCACCTGCGCAGCATTGCTCAAGAACGCTTTGAGGACAGCGTGATTATCGATGGCGCCAGCCGTCGCAACCTGGAGATCGATCAGAACCTGGGCGGCGGCCGTGACAACACGCTGCTGGAAGTGCTGGATCACAGCGCCACCGCCATGGGTAGCCGGCTGCTCTGCCGCTGGCTGAATCGACCGCTGCGTGACATGCAGGTATTGCAGGCGCGTCAGGCCAGCATCAGCACCCTGCTCGACCAGCAGTACTATCTCGATCTTCAACCACGCCTCAAGGGCATCGGCGACATTGAGCGCATCCTCGCCCGCGTAGCCCTGCGCTCGGCACGCCCGCGCGACTTGGCACGCCTACGTGATGCGCTGTTGGCATTGCCGGAGCTGCAAGATTGCATGCAGGGTCTTGAAGCCGAGCACCTGGTGAACCTGGCCGCACGGATTCAGACCTATCCCGAACTCGCCGAACTACTCAGCCGCGCGGTGATCGACAATCCGCCCGCGGTGCTGCGCGACGGCGGCGTGATCAAAGCAGGCTTTGATGCCGAACTGGACGAACTGCAAAACATCAGCGAAAACGCCGGCCAGTACCTGATCGACCTGGAGACCCGCGAACGCGAACGCAGTGGCCTCAGCAGCCTGAAAGTTGGCTATAACCGCGTACACGGCTACTTTATCGAGTTGTCGCGCAGCCAGGCTGAGCAGGCCCCAGCGGACTATATTCGCCGACAGACACTCAAGGGCGCCGAACGCTTCATCACGCCCGAGCTCAAGACCTTCGAAGATAAGGCGCTATCGGCCAAGAGCCGCGCCCTGGCACGTGAAAAACAGCTGTATGAGGAACTGCTGGATCGTCTCAACCAGAACCTGGCCGAACTGCAGACGACCGCCGCCAGCCTGGCTGAAGTCGATGTATTGGCGACCCTGGCTGAACGCGCCGCGACGCTGGGCTACAGCCGCCCACGCTTTGTTGAAGACAGCCGTATCGATATCCGGCAGGGCCGCCACTCAGTGGTCGAACAGGTGCTGGAGACGCCCTTCGTGGCCAATGACCTGACGCTGGACGATGCCACCCGCATGCTGATCATTACTGGCCCGAACATGGGCGGTAAATCGACCTACATGCGCCAGACCGCATTAATAGTGCTGCTGGCACATATTGGCAGCTTTGTGCCGGCGGCCGAGGTCGAGCTGTCCTGCGTGGACCGTATCTTCACCCGGATCGGCTCAAGCGACGATCTGGCCGGCGGGCGCTCGACCTTCATGGTCGAGATGAGCGAGACCGCCAACATCCTCAACAACGCCACCGAGCACAGCCTGGTGCTGATGGATGAAGTCGGGCGCGGCACCAGCACCTTTGACGGCCTGTCACTGGCCTGGTCGGCAGCAGAATATCTGGCCAGGGTACGGGCCTTCACCCTGTTTGCGACCCATTACTTCGAGCTGACCAGTATGGCCGACACCGATCCGGGCGTGGCCAACGTGCACCTCAATGCCACCGAGCACAACGAGCGCATCGTCTTCCTGCACAAGGTACAACCCGGCCCCGCCAGCCAGAGCTATGGCTTGCAGGTGGCGCAGCTGGCGGGTGTACCGCGGCCGGTGATACTGCGTGCACGTGAGCATCTGGCCAAGCTGGAGCAAAGCAGCCTGGAGCAGCAAAACGGTGCGCGCGCTGCGCAAACAGGCCAGCCCATTCAGAATGATCTGTTCGCCAGTGCGGCACACCCGCTGGTCGAGCAGTTGCAGGGCCTGAATCCGGACGACCTCAGTCCTCGTCAGGCACTGGATCTGCTATACCAGATGAAGAAGGAATGGCTTTAACTTTGGCCAACACGCAGGTAAATGATACTTATTTTCATTAAACGTGCCGCAAACACCGCTTAATCTGTACAAAGCACGCGAGCGCTCTGTACCGGCACGCAAAAGCTGATAGACTACGCGCCAGATTTTGTTCGCCTGATTCGATGGAGACCCCACCATGACTTTTGTTGTTACCGACAACTGCATCAAGTGCAAGTACACCGATTGCG
>Ga0105357_10001230_pt1 | contig 13846 bp, 13 predicted proteins | sample GOMGulsemesocosm_4_FD_83660 | JGI IMG/M metagenome (GOLD analysis project Ga0105357, IMG submission 83660) | Methane-oxidizing microbial communities from mesocosms in the Gulf of Mexico - GOM15B Gulf of Mexico | ecosystem: Environmental > Aquatic > Marine > Cold seeps | place: USA: Gulf of...
CGACTTTGCCAGCAATCTGGCGATGATGCTGGCCAAACCGGCGAAGATGAATCCGCGCGATCTGGCCGACAAACTGGTTGCCGCCCTGCCCGCCCACCAGGCCGTCGCCAGCGTGAACATCGCCGGCCCCGGTTTTATCAACTTCTTTCAGGACAGCGCCTGGCTGGCTGCGCAACTGCAAAGCGCGCTGGATGATCCGCAGCTGAACGCCCGCGCGACAGGCGAAGCGCAGCGTGTGGTGGTCGATTACTCCTCGCCCAACCTGGCCAAGGAAATGCACGTCGGCCACCTGCGCTCCTCTATCATTGGCGATGCCGTGGCCCGCGTACTGGAATTTCTTGGCCATACCGTCATCCGCCAGAACCACGTTGGCGACTGGGGCACCCAGTTCGGCATGCTGCTGGCCTACATGGAAGAAAACCCGGTGGACGCCGAGGCAGAACTCGGCGATCTGGAAAACTTCTACCGCCAGGCCAAGAAGCGCTTTGATGAAAGCGACGACTTCGCCAACCGCGCGCGTGAACGCGTAGTCCAGCTACAGGCCGGCGATGCCCAGTGCCTGGCGCTGTGGAACCGCTTCAACCAGATTTCCCTCGGCCACTGCCAGGCCGTCTACGACCGCCTTGGCGTCAGCCTGACGCAGGCCGATGTGCGCGGCGAAAGCGCCTACAACGACAAGCTGGCCGGCATTGTCAGCGACCTGCGCAGCGCAGGCCTGCTGACCGAAAGCGAGGGCGCCCAGTGCGTTTTCCTCGATGAGTTCAAGAACAGCGAAGACAAGCCATTACCGGTGATCGTGCAGAAGGCCGGCGGGGGTTACCTGTACGCCACCACCGACCTGGCTGCCATGCGCTACCGGCACGAGCAGCTGCACGCCGACCGCGTGCTGTATTTTGTCGACCAGCGTCAGGCCTTGCACTTCCAGCAGGTCTTCGCCGTCGCCCGCAAGGCTGGCTTTGTACCGGCCGACATGCAATTGGAGCACATGGGCTTTGGCACCATGAACGGCGCCGATGGCCGCCCGTTCAAGACCCGCGACGGCGGCACCGTCAAACTGACCGACCTGCTGGACGAGGCCGAAGAGCGCGCGCACACCCTGGTCGCGGAGAAGAATCCCGAGTTGAGCGCCGCCGAGCTACGCGAGATCGCCCGCGCTGTGGGCATTGGCGCGGTCAAGTACGCCGACCTGTCCAAGCACCGCAGCAGCGACTACAGCTTCAACTTCGACTTGATGCTCAGCTTCGATGGCAATACTGCGCCCTACCTGATGTACGCCTACACCCGGGTGGCCAGCGTATTCCGCAAGCTGGAGCGGCCGATGACGCAACTCGACGACCTGGCACCGCTGGTGCTGGAAGCCCCCGCCGAGGTAGAGCTGGGTGCGCACCTGGCACAATTCAGCAACACGCTGAACTATGTTGCCCGCGAGGGTACTCCGCACGTACTCTGCCATTATCTGTACGAGCTGGCCGGGCGCTTCTCCGGTTTCTACGAACAGTGCCCGATTCTGGCGGCTGACAGTCAGGCCCAGCGCGACAGTCGCCTGCGTCTCGCCGCGCTGACTGGACGCACCCTGCAACAAGGCCTTAACCTGCTCGGCATCACCACACTGGAGCGCATGTAACCCGCATGGCAAAAGGACGCAAAGCCCCCCGCCGCGGCGCCAGCCGCGCGCAACCCGCAGCCAGACGCAAGGGAATACCCGGCTGGCTGTGGCTGGTCAGTGGTCTGGTAATCGGCCTGTTTGTAGCCTTCCTGTTCCAGCTGGAACCAGGCCACGACAACGTCAAGCGCAGCCCCGCGCCGCCCAAGCCAGCAACAACCCCGGCCAAACCGGCACCCGCGCAACAGCCGACCTACGACTTCTACACCCTGCTGCCCGAATCCGAAGTGGTGGTGCCGCAGAACACCGGCAAGGTCGAGCCACCCGCTACGCCGGCAGAGCCCGACAAAGCCGATGACAGCGTGCGCTACTACCTGCAGGCTGGCTCGTTCAAACAACAGGCCGACGCCGACAAGGTGCGCGCGCAGATCCTGCTGCTCGGCATGGATGTGCACCTGGAAAGCGCCAAGCTCAACGACGGCCAGACCTGGCATCGCGTGCAGGTCGGTCCGTTCAAGGACAAGAGCAGCCTGGCCCAGGCGCAGAGCACCCTTAGCGGCAACGGCTTCCAGAACCTGCTGCCGCAGCAACGCACCCAGTAAGGCTGCACCTGCTGCCCCGGCACCGTCCGGGGCAGTTCATCTGCCTGTCAGAGCAGGCTGCCTTGAAATCCCCACACCCGCCCCCAGATAGTTTTCAGGCAAGCTTTTGCCTCCCCTTTCTCCACAGCCAACCAGGAGTTGCGCGTGACTACAATCGTATCCGTTCGCCGGCACGGCAAGGTCGTGATCGGTGGCGACGGCCAGGTTTCCCTCGGCAATACCGTGATGAAGGGCAACGCCCGCAAGGTACGCCGCCTGTACAAGGATCAGGTTATCGCCGGTTTCGCCGGCGGCACTGCCGACGCCTTCACTCTGTTCGAGCGCTTTGAAGCGCAACTGGAAAAACACCAGGGCAACCTGGTCCGGGCCGCCGTCGAGCTGGCCAAGGACTGGCGCACCGACCGCGCCCTGCGCAAGCTTGAGGCGCTGCTGGCCGTTGCCAACAAGGATGCTTCGCTGATCATCACCGGCAACGGCGATGTGATCGAACCCGAACACGGCCTGATCGCCATTGGTTCAGGCGGGCCTTTTGCCCAGTCTGCGGCCACCGCCCTGCTGCGCCACACCGAGCTGTCTGCTCGCGAGATTGTCGAATCCAGCCTGGGTATCGCCGGTGAGATTTGCATCTACACCAACCACAACCAGACTATCGAGGAGCTGGACGCCAATACCTGAGGCGTTCGGAGCAATCAGCATGTCCATGACCCCACGTGAAATCGTGCACGAGCTGGATCGCCATATCATCGGCCAGCAGGATGCCAAACGCGCCGTCGCCATTGCCCTGCGCAATCGCTGGCGGCGCCAGCAGTTGCCCGAAGCACTGCGCGCTGAAGTAACCCCCAAGAATATTCTGATGATCGGCCCGACCGGTGTCGGCAAGACCGAGATCGCTCGCCGCCTGGCCAAGCTGGCGCAGGCCCCTTTCATCAAGGTAGAAGCGACCAAGTTCACCGAAGTCGGCTATGTTGGCCGCGATGTGGAATCCATCATTCGCGACCTGGTCGACGCGGCCATCAAGCTGCTGCGCGAACAGGAGATGGTCAAGGTGCGCTTCCGCGCCGAAGACGCCGCCGAGGAGCGCATTCTCGATGCTCTGCTGCCGCCTGCACGCCAGGCCACCGGCGACCAGCCCGAGCGCGCGGAAAACAGTACCCGTCAGCTGTTCCGCAAGCGTCTGCGTGAGGGTGAGCTGGACGACAAGGAAATCGACATCGAAGTGGCCGAAACCCCCATGGGTGTCGAGATCATGACCCCGCCCGGCATGGAAGAAATGACCAGCCAGCTGCAGAACATGTTCTCCAGCCTCGGCAAGGGCAAGAAGAAAAGCCGCACGCTCAAGGTCAAGGACGCGCTCAAGCTGGTGCGTGACGAAGAAGCGGCGAAGATGGTCAACGAAGACGAGCTCAAGGGCCGCGCCATCGAGGTCGTCGAGCAGAATGGCATTGTCTTCATCGACGAGATCGACAAGGTCAGCAAGCGCGGCGACAGCGGCGGTGGTGCTGATGTGTCACGCGAAGGCGTGCAGCGCGACCTGCTGCCGCTGATTGAAGGCTGCACGGTGAACACCAAGTTCGGCATGGTCAAGACCGACCATATCCTGTTCATTGCCTCCGGCGCCTTCCACTTGACCAAGCCCTCGGACCTGATCCCCGAGCTGCAGGGCCGCCTGCCGATTCGCGTGGAGCTGCAATCGCTGACACCCGGCGACTTTGAACGCATTCTCACCGAGCCCGATGCCTCGCTGACCGAGCAGTACCGCGCGCTGATGAAAACCGAGGAGCTGAACATCGAGTTCACCGCCGATGCCATCACCCGTCTCGCCGAAATCGCCTGGCAGGTCAACGAGAAAACCGAAAATATCGGTGCACGTCGCTTGCACACGGTACTCGAACGCTTGCTGGAAGAAGTCTCCTTCAGTGCCGGCGACCTCGCCTCCAAGCACAGCGAGCAGCCGCTCAAGATCGACGCCGCTTATGTAGACGAGCACCTGGGCGAGCTGGCGGTCAATGAAGACCTGTCGAGATACATTCTTTAAACCCGCCGTAAGCTAAAAGCGGCAAGCCCAAGCAGGTCGAGTCCAAACACCGGCCTGCTTTTTCGCTTGAAGCTGAGGAATCGTCAATGCCCGCGCCCATCCCCACCACCATCAAGTTGCAAAAGGCCTCGCGCAGCCTGCGCCTGGGTTACGCCGATGGCCGCGAGTTCGTCTTGCCGGCGGAATACCTGCGGGTACTGTCACCCTCGGCCGAGGTGCGCGGACACGGCAAACCTGTGTTGCAGACCGGCAAGCAGCATGTGGCGCTCAGCGCGGTGGAAACCGCCGGGCGCTATGCACTGAAACTGACCTTCGATGATGGGCACGACAGTGGCCTCTACACCTGGGACTACCTGTATCAGTTGGCCACCGAACAGGAAGCGCGCTGGCAAGCCTACCTCGACCAGTTACACGCCGCCGGGGCGTCCCGTGACCCACACACTACCGCGGTGCGCTTCATTCCCTGAGCCTCGGCAACTCTTTTGCAATCTTTATCTGCTGTAGTCCCTGACTATCGCACGCTAGGCCGTGCGCCACTGAATAGTGGCCAGCCACAGTCTGTGCCATCGCACAAAAAATGTTGGCATATCCCGTGCAGGTTTAGCGTTGAAGGGCTGTTGAATCACAACTGAAAAGCCGTCTTACTGTTTTGCAGACTTCGCTTAACAGCCTCTGACCCTCGTGCTAACTTGTCTCAAGGGTGCGACACCAGAAAGCCAGAATGCCTTGCTGATGATCCGCCGCACTGGCTTCCCTGCCTCAGATTGGAGCGTTGAAAATGGGCAATAAAATAAACAGTGACGATTTGAGTCATAAAACCACTGAAAGCATCCTTGGCCCCAACCCGGTCATCGGCGCACCCACCCGCGACCTGATCAGTACCGCGCGTATGGTCATGCGTCAGACCGTGAAGCAGCCGGTACACAGTCTGAAGCACATCGGGCGCCTGGGCCTGGCGGTCAAGGACGTCATGATCGGCCGCTCCGAGATAGCGCCAACACCGGATGATCGCCGCTTTATCGATCCTACCTGGAGCCAGAACCCCATTTATCGGCGCTACATGCAGACCTATTTGGCCTGGCGTAAAGAACTCAACACCTGGATTACCACGGCAGACCTGCCCGAGCAGGACGTCAGCCGTGCGCAATTCGTCATCGCGCTGATGACCGAGGCGATGTCGCCGACCAATACCGCGCTCAATCCGGCGGCACTGAAACGCTTCTTCGAGACCGGCGGCAAGAGCCTGCTCGACGGTCTTACCCACCTGGCGCAAGACATCGCCCATAACGGCGGCATGCCCAGCCAGGTCAACATGAATGCCTTTGAGGTCGGCGGCAATCTGGCCACGACCAAGGGCTCGGTGGTCTTTCGCAACGAGGTACTGGAGCTGATCCAGTACAAGCCGCTGACCGAAGAGGTCTACGAGCGGCCGGTGCTGGTAGTGCCGCCCCAGATCAACAAGTTCTACGTGTTTGACCTGTCCCCGGAGAAAAGTCTGGCGCGCTACCTGTCGGTCAGCCACATGCAGACCTTCGTGGTCAGTTGGCGCAACCCGACCAAGTCGCACCGCGAATGGGGCCTGAGCACTTATATTGAGGCGCTCAAGGAAGCCATCGACGTGGTGCTGAAGATTACCGGCAGCAAGGACCTGAGCATGCTCGGTGCCTGTTCCGGCGGCATTACTACTGTCTCACTGCTGGGCCACTATGCGGCACTGAAAGAGAAGAAGGTGCATTCCTTCACGCTGCTGGTGAGCGTACTGGATACCCAGATCAAGACTCAGGTGGCGCTCTTTGCCGACGAGCGCTCGATCGAGGCGGCGCGGCGAATGTCATATCAGCACGGCGTGCTGGAAGGCCGCGACATGGCGAAGATTTTTGCCTGGATGCGCCCCAACGATCTGGTCTGGAACTACTGGGTTAACAACTACCTGCTGGGTAACGAGCCGCCGGTCTTCGACATCCTGTTCTGGAACAACGACACCACCCGGTTGCCCGCCGCGCTGCATGGCGAGTTCCTGGAGATGTTCAAGTCCAACCCGCTGACCAAGCCCGGCGCGCTGGAAGTCTGCGGTACGCCAATCGATCTCAAGCAGGTGAAAAGCGACTTCTTCGTGATTGCCGGCCTCAACGACCACATCACCCCGTGGGAGGCCTGCTACAAATCGGCGCGTCTGCTCGGCGGCAAGTGCGAGTTCGTGCTGTCGTCCAGTGGGCACATTCAGAGCATTCTGAACCCACCGGGCAACCCCAAGGCGCGTTTTTTCACCAATAGCGACATGACCGACGACGCCAAGAAATGGCTGGAGACCGCAACCAAGCAATCCGACTCCTGGTGGCAACATTGGCGAGATTGGTTGCACACACGCGGCGGAAAGCGTAAACCGGCACCGGAATTGCTTGGCAATGAAGCGTACCCGGCGCTGGAACCTGCGCCCGGTACCTACGTTCACGAACGCTGATACGCGTCACCACGGGAAGCGCCCATGTCGCAGAGTTATATCTTCCGCACCATCGAGCTGGATGGCCAGTACCTGCGTACTGCCGTGCGACCTGGCACCAGTAGCCTGCCGCCACTGCTGATCTTCAATGGCATCGGCGCCAACCTGGAGCTGGTCTTCCCGTTCGTCGCAGCGCTTGACCCAACGCTGGAGGTGATTGCCTTTGACGTACCCGGCGTAGGCGGCTCCTCTACTCCGGCCACGCCGTTCCGCTTTCCTGGCTTGGCCAAACTGGCAGCGCGCATGCTGGACTACCTCGATTACTCGCAGGTGAATGTCATTGGGGTGTCCTGGGGCGGTGCTTTGGCGCAGCAATTCGCCTATAGCCACCCGGAACGGTGCAAAAAGCTGATTCTGGCCGCCACCTCGGCTGGTGCCGTCATGGTGCCTGGCCGCCCGAAGGTATTGCTGAAGATGGCTAGCCCGCGGCGCTACCTGCAGCCGTCGCACGGGGTCGCCATCGCGCCGGACATCTACGGCGGCGCCTTCCGCCGCGATCCGCATCTGGCTGAAGCACACGCGAACAAGGTGCGTTCATCCGGCAAGCTGGGTTACTACTGGCAGCTGTTTGCCGGTCTTGGTTGGACCAGCATCCACTGGCTGCACAAGATTCGCCAGCCCACGCTGATTCTGGCTGGCGACGACGACCCGCTGATCCCGCTGGTTAACATGCGCCTGCTGGCCTGGCGCATCCCCAATTCCGAACTGCATGTGATCGACGATGGTCATCTGTTTCTGATTACCCGAGCGCAGAGCGTAGCCCCGTTGATCATGTCTTTCCTGTCGGAGGAGAAGCAGCCCGCAGTGATCCGCCACCAACCCACCAGCGCCCTGATCAAGAGCTGAAGTCGGCGCCAGCGCACAAAGCCGAGCAGCCGGCGCACACAAGGGCTGGTACCCGCGAGCTCTTGGGTTAGACTGCAGAACAATGAGCCCACCATCTGGACCGGAACCCCTGGATGCGCGCAAGACCCCACGGACAAGCAATCGCAGGATCCCTGAGCGCGGATCTGTCCCGGAGTCTTCTCGCCCTTTTGCGCTCCACACTGAACCAGCCGCGTCATCACCGACACTACCTGTGCCGCGTTACTCGCCTCAGTCTGCTTGCCCTGCAGGGCAAGCTCGACTGCAGCGCGCTGAACGACGACCCGCGCTTTCAGCATCCCGGCTGGCAACGCCCGCTGCAACAGCGCCTGCTGCAACTCTGGCATGCCTGGCAACAGCCACTGCAGACCTGGCTCAACGGGCTCGACCTCAGTGAGCCCGAACGCGCCAACCTGCACTGGCTGCTAAGCCAGCTGAGCGCTGCCAGCTCACCATCCAATGGACCATTCAATCCGCAGATCATCGCCGCCACGCGGCAAAGCCGTGGGGGCAACCTGCGCCGGGGTTTGCGTAACCTTTTGGTCGACCAGGTGACCCGACGACCGCTGGCCATGCCGGAGGCCGAAGACCACTACCGCCCCGGCAAACAGTTGGCACTGAGCCCCGGCGAGGTGATACTGCGCCAGCCCAGCTTCGAGCTGATTCACTACACCCCAGCCACCGCACAGCAATACAGCAAGCCGCTATTGATTATTCCGCCACCGATCAACCGCTACTATCTACTCGACCTCACCCCCGCCACCAGCCTGGTGCAGCACGCACTGCAGCAAGGCCTGGCGGTGTACCTGATCAGCTGGCGCAACCCCAACCCCAGCCACTGCAATTGGGGGCTGAACCATTACGTGCGGGCCTGCCGCGAGGCGTTGACCACAGTACTCAAGATCAGCGCCAGCGATCAGGCCAGCCTGCTTGGGGTATGCTCCGGCGGCATGCTCGCCACCCTGCTGGCGGGCTGGTTGCAGGCACGCGGCCGTGCCGACTGCCTGAGCGCATTGAGCCTGCTGATCACGCCGCTGGACGCACGCCTGCAAACCGACCTGCAACGCCTGGCCGGCAGCGCCACCCAGCAACGGCTACGTAGGCAGGTCTGGCGCCAGGGTTATCTGGATGAGCGCAGCCTAGGCAGCCTGTTTACCTGGATGAAGCCAGAGCAGCTGCTCTGGCAGCCCGCCGTGCAGCGCTATGCGCTGGGCGAGGCGTTGCCAAATTCGCCGGTACACACCTGGAGCCACGATAATACCCGCCTCCCCGCACAGCTGGTCGAGGACCTGCTTGATCTGCTGACTCGCGACCCTTTGAGCCGGCAGGGTGCCCTGCAACTCGACGGCGCACGCATTGATCTAAGCCAGCTGTCACTGCCCAGCTGGCACCTGGCGGCCGAGCGCGACCACATCGTGCCATGGCGTAACGCCCTGCCCGCCGGGCGGTTAGGCGGCGACTGCCAGTTCACGCTGTGCCGTGGCGGCCACGTGCAGGGGTTGCTGTGTCCACCGGGCCAAGGCCGAGCCGGTTATCAGAGCGCGCCCATCGACGCCCACGACACCGCAGACAGTTGGGCCAATCGCGCGACCGTCACCGAGGGCAGTTGGTGGCCCGCCTGGACCGGCTGGCTCATCCGCCACAGCGGCGCGCTGCAAAACGCCTCCCATCCCGTGGCCGACCCGGCGCTGGGCCCCGCGCCCGGGCGCTATGTACATCAGCTTTGAGGAGCCCCATGAAAACCCGCGACCGCATCCTGCTCTGTGCTCTGGAACTGTTCAACGAGCAGGGTGAACCCAATGTCACCACGCTGGACATGGCCAATGAGCTGGATATCAGCCCCGGCAACCTGTACTACCACTTCAAGGGCAAGGAAGCGCTACTCGAAGTGCTGATCGATGACTTTTTGCTCAGTACGCGCAACCTGCTGAGCCCGGCGGAAAACCCCGACGAGGTATCGCCCGAAGACCTCTGGCTGCTGTTGCATCTGCTGTTCGAGGCAGTCGCCACTTACCGCTTCCTGTTTCAGGACCTGTCCAACCTGATGAGTCGCTACCCCTTCATTCGTCAGGCCATGCAAACCTGGCTGCATCAGCTACGGCAGTGCCTTGCACACATCCTGCTGGTCATGCGCGCGGGCGGGCAACTGCATTGCGCAGAAGAAAGCCTCCAACGCCTGCTGGACGCCTTGTGCCAAACCTGCCTGTTCTGGCTCGACTACCAGCGCATCGCCAGCGCCGAGGAGCCCGACCCGGCCGCTGGCGTGCAACAAGCGCTGGGCTTGCTGCTGCCATACATGGATGAAGCCACCGAACCGTGGATGCAGGCGCTGATCGACCGTTACAACTGAGCGGCGTAGTTCAATCGTGCGCTGGGGAAGCCATATCCCGGCCCGCGCTGGGCAAAGGGTAACGCTGGTAGATAGATAACCCGGAGCACCAAGCATCGTCGGCAACCGCCATTACCAGAGCGTGCAGTTCCGCGTGGGGCATTGCGCGCCAGCGATAGCCCTCTAATGGCATGCCAATAAAAAACCCCGGGCAGTTTTACCTGCTCGGGGTTTCTGTTTTACGCGGTACAGGCCGGCGAATCAGGACTCGCTGGGCTTGGCCGCTGGCGCCGGTGTTGCTGCCGCTGGCGCTGCCGGCTCGGCCGCTTTCACGGCGGCTGGCGTTGCCTTGGGTTTTGCCGGAGCCTTGGGCTTGGCTGCTGCCTTTGGCTTGGCCGGAGCCTTGCGCGCGGTTGCAGGCTTGGCAGCCGTGCTACTGCTCGCACTGGACGCCGTTTTAGCCGCCGGCTTTTTTGCCGCAGGCTTGGCAGCGCTGGTGCTCTTGGCCGCAGGTTTAGCTGCTGGCTTGCTGGCTGCTGTCGGCTTGGCAGCCGCGGGTTTAGCCGCCGCCGTTTTCGCCGTGGTAGCGCGCGCACGTGGCTTGACCGCCGGTTTGGCTGCAGCAGGCTTGGCTTTGGGCGCAGCCTTGCCACCAGCCAGTTGCTCGATCAGCTTGGTCAGTTCGTCAACCTTGCTGTTAAGCGCTTTGACCTCATCACGTGAGGGCACTCCGAGGCGGGCGACAGCGCTGTTGAGGCGCTTGTCGAAGGCTTCTTCCAGCTCGTTCCACTTGCCGGTGAGGCGACCCTTGGCCTTTTCAGCCTTGGCCTTGCCTGCATCGAGTGGGTTCTTGCCGGACTTGGCTTTGCCTTTCAAGGCGTCGACCTGTTTATCGATCTCGACCTTGGCCTTTTTCTCGGCCGCTTCACCGTCCTTGATCAGGTTTTCGAAAAGCTTTACGCCTTCCTTCCCGACCTTGGCGTAAGCACCCAAGCCAGCCAACCAGATCTGACGTGAGTAACTTTCGATATCGGCGACCCAGCCAGGATCCTTATCGTCCTTTTTCTTTCCCGCCATGGAGCAACTCCTCTGTGACCGTTACTTGCTCTGCAGTGACTTGAGTGCAGCACTCAGATCATCAAGCTTAGCAGACAACTGGTCAATGTCCTTCTTGCTCGGAATGCCGATACGGCCCAGGGTAGAGGCAACGCGTTCGTCGAACACTTCTTCTACCTTGCTGAAGCGACCGCCGGTCTTTTCCTGCACTTTTTCCTTGAAGGATTCGATGCGGCTGTTGGCAGCTTCAACCTGGGTTTCAACCAGTTCCTTGCCCTTCTTCTCAACTTCTTCGCCTTCGGCAACCAGCTTCTTGAAGTAATCTGCACCTTCTTTACCGGCTTTGGCGTAAGCACCCAGGCCAGCCAACCAGATTTGGTGAGTGTAGTTCTTCACGTCGTTAGCGAAGGTAGTAGCGTTGTCTTCCAGTTTCTTAGCGGTAGTAGTCTTGGCCATGTTGGTAGCTCCTGATTAAGTAGGGATACTGCAATGGACCGATTACCGATCCTTGCTCAGCAAGCTACGCTTCGGAATTAGAAAAGACATACTAAAAAACCGACTTTTTCGTCTCAGGCCAAATATTTTTGCAGCGCCTTCTCGATCTCGCCCTTAACCATGCCCTGCATGGGCGACAGCATCAGGCCCAGTTTGACCACCACGCGCACGTCCGAATCGGACACGTGAATGGAGCCATCAGCGCCACTGCGCTTGAAGGTCAGCTCATCGCCTTGCCAGGCGCACTTGGCATCCAGTTTCTGCGCCAGTTTATCGGCCAGCAACTGCGCCTGCTCCTTGGCCTTTTCCTTGCCCAGATTGTGCTCGCGGGTAATGTCTACGGTCGCCATCGGCTACTCCATGGGGTGTATCTGTTGGGTGGCCCTGTAGCATGCCGCAAAGCCTCGGGAACGTCACCCCGGCAAATGCGTCTTATGCTGCATCAGCGGCTGCAAGCCGCACAGCTAGCAAGCCGTTGAAAAGCGTTGCCGACGACTGCATGGATGCAGGAGTTAGAGCGAAGCAGGAAGCCCGAGCCGAGGCCGCCAGCGCAAGGCAAAAACAGTCGAAGAAGCGCAGTTTACGAGGTGTAAATGAGCATTCTGAGGTTTTTTTAACGCCGCGATGGCAACGCAGGTAGATTTTCAGCAGCTTGCTAATTCTCCGCCGGGCCTGAAAAAGTGGTTAGAATGGGGCCTGATTTTGCCAGGGCAGACTGATTCCATGAGCGACAAGCAGAACACCGACAACACCACCCATTTCGGCTTTCAGACCGTGGCCGAATCCGAGAAGGCGCAGCGCGTCGCCGAGGTGTTTCATTCGGTCGCAGCCAAGTACGACATCATGAACGACCTGATGTCCGGCGGCATCCACCGCATCTGGAAGCGCTTCACCATCGAGCTGTCGGGTGTACGTCCCGGCAACCGGGTGTTGGACATTGCCGGTGGCACCGGCGACCTGACCCGCCGCTTTGCCAAGCGCGTGGGTCCCGAGGGCGAGGTGATTCTGGCCGACATCAACGCCTCCATGCTCAAGGTCGGGCGTGATCGCCTGCTGGATCTGGGCGTGGCCGGCAATGTGCGCTTCGTGCAGGCCGATGCCGAGGCGCTGCCCTTCCCCGACAACTACTTTGACTGCATCACCATCGCCTTTGGTCTGCGCAACGTCACCCACAAGGACGCGGCCATCGCCTCCATGCTGCGGGTACTCAAGCCAGGCGGGCGTTTGCTGATTCTGGAGTTCTCCAAGCCCAAGAGCGAACTGCTGTCCAAGGCCTACGACCAGTACAGCTTCAAGCTGCTGCCGTTCATGGGCAAGCTGGTGGCCAACGATGCGGACAGTTATCGCTACCTGGCCGAGTCCATTCGCATGCACCCCGATCAGGAGACCCTTAAGGCGATGATGGTCGAGGCCGGCTTTGCTCGTGTGACCTACCACAACATGACCGGTGGCATCGTAGCCCTGCACCGGGGGATCAAACCCTGATGTTGCCGGCGGCACTGCTGGCCGCCGCGCAGCGCAGCATCGAGGCTGCGCTGCAACGCGACGCCCTGACCGCACGCCGCCTGGCTGCGCTGACCGGCAAGGTCATTCTGATCAGCGCCCGCGAGCCCGACTGGCAGCTCTATCTGCTGCCCGCCGAGGGGCGCATGCAACTGCTCAACGCCTATGCCGGCGAGGCCGACTGCCAGCTGAGCGCACCCAGTGCCGTGCTGGCGAAGTTACTGGTCAGCCGTGACCGCAAGGCCCTGCTGCAACATCCTGGGCTGGAGCTGACCGGCGACAGCCAGGTGCTAATCAGCCTGCAGAACATATTCGGCGACCTGCGCCTGGACGCTGAAGCCGAGCTGGCCCGCTGGTTGGGGCCGGTGCCCGCGCATGCCATTGGCAGCCTGCTGCGCCGCAGCCACCAATGGGGCAAGGACAGCCGCGAAAGCCTGCGCATGACCCTGGGCGAGTACCTGACTGAAGAAAGCCGCCAGCTGGTTGGCAATGCCGAAGCCCGCGCCAGCGCCGAACTACTCCATGAAATGCGCCTGCAGCTTGACCGGCTCGAAGCCCGCGTCGCCCTGCTCAGCCCAACCGACCCGGACACACCAGACGCATGAGACTCACCGCTTTTACGCGCCTGCTGCGCATCCTGCACATCTTCACCCGCTACCGCCTTGACCAGATTCTGCTGGAACTGCCGCTACCGGCGCTGGCACGGCTGGGCCTGAAACTCGGCCCCTGGCGCTTGCGCCCCGCGCCCAAGGACCTCAGCCGTGGCGCGCGGCTGCGCCTGGCCTGCGAAGACCTGGGCCCGGTGTTCATCAAGTTCGGCCAGATTCTTTCCACCCGCCGCGACCTGATGTCTGACGAC
>Ga0105357_10001232_pt1 | contig 13827 bp, 12 predicted proteins | sample GOMGulsemesocosm_4_FD_83660 | JGI IMG/M metagenome (GOLD analysis project Ga0105357, IMG submission 83660) | Methane-oxidizing microbial communities from mesocosms in the Gulf of Mexico - GOM15B Gulf of Mexico | ecosystem: Environmental > Aquatic > Marine > Cold seeps | place: USA: Gulf of...
ATCATCATAATGTTATCGACATTATTGTCCGGTCCTTTCACTCTGTCGTATAGCTTCTTTAAGCGACCAGTGGCTGATTCATAAGAGACCGTTTTTATCCAACTCATATATATTCCTTTAATTTAGTGGGTTTTAAAACGCCAAAACATGCTGTTTTAGGCGTAAGATAAAACCAATTATTTAATCGATGAAATCAGCGTAAATTGATTTTTATTCAAATCATTTTCACGCCTACTCTCCTTATATTCCTCAGTCTTATGATCAGCAGCACACAAAGATGAAGTGCTGCTCATATTAAGCACCTAAACACTACCACAAACTAAAGTTACTCGTTTTGAGCGAGGAAACACTATTTGTGTCTTCATAAAAATTAGCGTGTAAACTTCAGGAGCAACTTAATCTACCTAATTTAGTTACAATAAACAAACTTGATTTTAGTATGAAAATTCAAGGGGTTCCTCATCACAGCTTGAACTAAAACATTTAAAATTCCACTCCATGATTTCATATGAAAGGCTGTGTTAATGAAGTTAATAGCAGGAAAACCACTGACTATTGATCATAAAAATCATGCTGTCAAAAGGCCTTTACCAAGGGGATTAGTGTATTTATTTAGAATGAAGCCTATAGCTTATCGATAGTATTACTGTTCACAATGATTGCTTAACTGGTCATTAATTAAATCCGTGACATTAAGTTACAAGTAGCCTGCTGTTAGTTTGAGATAAATAACACAGTGCATGCTTACAGTATTCTAAGGGGAAGTATTTATACACAAACGGTTAAGATCGCTTACTTTTGGAGCAATTATGCTCTCTAGTTATGCACATGCCTGCGAATTGACAATGGGGTGTAAAGACGGTGCTAAGGGGCCTTTATGCATGAGGCTCCTGACAATAGAGGCGCTTTTGCTGATATTTACACTCATGCAGCGAATGCAATTGGCTGTACATTGAAAATCGTAAGATACTCTAAGCGCAGAGTGCATAAGTTATTGCAGCGAGGTTCCGTGGATTTTTACCCTGGAGCCTCTTATTCCGTTGAACGAGCTAAATATTTACATTTCAGTGAAATCGGCTTGATGTCAGCAGAATATGGCTTAACCCCGCTAAATATGGTCAATATTCTCCACTATAAACAGGTTAAAGAGCTTGATCTTATTTGGCTAATGGAATTAGGTAGTTCGAAGAGGGAAATTGCGGATCGATTAGGCATCAAAGTTGATCAAACACAAAATTTGACAATAGAAAAATTGATTCGTTATTTTGAAACCCGCGATGCTAATTTTTATGTGATAGACAAAGAGCTAATAGATTTGTTTGTGCTCAACAAGTCGCAAGGTTATCTAAAATCAGTGGGACTTAAATTACATTAAATAGGTTGTGGTGGCGTCACGCCAATGTATGCGGGTATCTCTAAAAATTCTAAGTATTTTATAAATGCAAATGTTAGTGTATTTGATTTTAGCATGATGCTAGTAGGGTAAATCAGACATCTGCAATCCACCATCTCAGTGTTTTACATCGCCTTATGAAAAAACTGCGGAAAATGCAGAGGGAAGGTCTCACGGAGAAAAGTTACTTGGAGCATTTGCACAAACACTAAAGCTAACAAAACATCTGTTAATTTTGAAGGGATCATATTGCTGCTTTAAATAATCACACAGTTTTCTCGTCGATAAACTCACTATTAATCGCTTAGCAGTGCCTCTACATCAATATATTAAATAGAGCCCTGTTATAGCCCATATATGTATTTTTTTAACTCGAATAGGATAGATACTCGATGCTTTTAACACCGATAATATAGGGGCATGACAAGGGCGTAGCAGGCAAAAAGCAAGATCTGCCCTTATCTTTAAGTTAAACCTAGATTCGGCAGTTGAATCACGATAGTAAGCACAAGCTCTTAATGCACCTAAAAACGATAATATCTTCTCATCACCAACAAGGTGACCACGAAATTTTTTAGTTTCCTATGCACCTCAATTACTTGCACTCCTTTTTCACGCTCAATCGCCGAACCTAGGTTAAAAGGCAAGGCCTCTTCATCGCCACTTGAGCAAAACGTCTAAAAGGTAAACTCGCTCTACAGATATCACTAGCCTACCAATGCAATACCTTGCTCGGCAATACTAATAAACACTGTCTCACCAACACTAACGACCTGATTTGACTGATAGTCCACTGCAAACAACTCGCCTAATTTAGTCTCTAACAAGTATTCTACATAGCCGCCCAAATAGACGGATTTAAGTACGACACCTTTAATACAATTATCAGAATGCTGGGTTGAAACACGGATGCAATTCGGCCGAATGGCAATATTGAGATTGTTTTCAAGTCCCTTAAGCCCCCTATGAGGTAAGCGCGCACTGATAGTATCAAGCTGCACTGTAACAGAATCAGCATCTTGCCTGACAAATTCACCTTTCACTAAAGTGGCGTCGCCAATAAAATCGGCGATAAAGACATTTTTTGGCTGTTCATAGAGTTGATGCGGAGATCCATGCTGCGCAATGACTGATTCATTCATCACTATTATTTGATCAGAAACAGCCATCGCCTCTTCTTGATCATGGGTCACATACAAAGAAGTAATACCTAACTCTTGTTGTAACTCGCGGATTTCCTCTCTTACTTTACGTCTAAGTTTTGCATCCAAATTAGACAGTGGCTCATCAAATAGTAACACTTTGGGTTTTAACACTAAGGCACGAGCAACAGCCACGCGCTGCTGCTGGCCACCCGATAACTGATTGGGCATTCTACTGCCAAACCCTGACAAACCCACCATCTGCATGCCAGCTTCTGCCTGTGAGTATGCTTGATCCTTTTTTAAACCTTGTTCTCGCAAGCCATAGGCCACGTTTTCCAAGACACTCATATGAGGAAACAATGCATAAGATTGAAACACCATGCTCACATCACGCATCATTACCGAGGCTTTAGTGACATCTTGCTCGCCAATAAATATTTGCCCACTGGTTGACTGTTCAAGCCCTGCTACCATCCTCAATGTGGTCGTTTTGCCACAACCACTAGGACCTAACAAGGTAACTAAATGCCCCGCTTCAACTTTAAATGAAACATTATTAATCGCTTGTACATCTCCATAACTTTTACAGACATTACGAAATTCTACCGAAGCCGCAGTTGACTTTTTATTCATTAATTAAACCCCTGTTAGCATTAAATAAAGTCATACTTAATTCGATTCATTGTGAAGTTTCCTCTTACCGATCAACAACTGCATTAGCATAATCACCGCTAACATAATCACTATTAACACTGAGGAATAAGCAATTGCGATCCCGTAGTCACCGTGTTCAACGCGACCAATAATATAAGACGTTGCCATATCGTAGTCGGCACTGACTAAAAAGATAACGGCACTGATTGAGGTAATAGCACGTACAAAGCCATAAGTGATGGATGAGAAAATGGCCGGTCGTAACAATGGCAATATGACCCTTTTCATCGTTGTAAAACTATTGGCGCCTAACATTAAAGAGGCTTCGTCTAAACTTTTATCAAGCTGGCTCATGGCTGCAATACCGCCGCGCACACCCACTGGCATATTTCTGAAAACAAAACAAAGCACCAATATAACCCCTGTACCTGTCAATTCTATAGGAGGCACGTTATACGCTAATACGTAACTCACCCCTATCACCGTTCCGGGAATGGCAAAACTCAACATAGTGCCAAACTCAAAAACTTGCTTGCCAAAAAACTCTTGACGCACCAGTAAATAAGCCACTAACAAACCTACTGCGGCGGTTAAAGGGGCTGAAATTAATGCGATATAGAGAGTGGTGGAAAAAGAATTCCAAGCAGCACCGCTAAACACCAGGCCATGATTGCCACTAGTGATAGCAAAAGCTTCAATATAATGTTTTAAAGTAAAGCTGTGATCTAGCCCCCAAGTCTCAACAAAGCCACCGAACATCACCATTGAATAGATAACGATAGTAAATACCGTCCAGGGCAGTACGATACTTAATGCCGTATATTTCACTCTTTTTGGCAACTGTGCAGGGTTTCCAGAATCCCCTTTACCGGTCACTGTGGTATATGACTTATTACCAAGCCAGCTGCGTTGAATAAAAAAGGCTCCCAAGGTAAAAATTAATAATACAATCGCGAGAATAGCCGCCACCGATTGATCATTTTGCGCGCCGACAATGGCATAAAATATCTGTGTAGAGATAACCTCATAATTGCCACCTAAAACCAGTGGATTACCAAAATCTGCCATACTCTCAATAAAGGCCAGTAAAAATGCCGCGGCTAAGCCCGGTCTAATCAACGGTAAAGTCACTGTTCTAAACGTTCGCCAGCGGGAAGCTCTCAAAGTTTGTGACGCCTCTTCTAAAGAGGGGCTGATACCATCTACAACACCAACCATCACCATAAAAGTGATAGGGGTAAAGGCCAGTACTTGGGCGAATAATATACCGGGCAACCCATACAACCAGCGACTTGGTTCTATACCAAATAGTATATCTAAAGTTTGGGTAACGACCCCTGCGCGACCAAATAGTAAAATTAACGCAAGGCCAATCACAAAAGGTGGAGTAATTATTGGCAGCATACTTAAAGCGCGAATCGGCTTTTTAGCAATAAACCCAGTACGGGCCGCGACTAGAGCAAAAGCCAGCCCAAAGAGAGTAGATAGCGTGGCTGCTGACACCGACAGCACTAGGGAGTTGATGGCTACCCCACAAGCCCCTGAACTCACTAAGCAATTGACTCCCCAGATTTTGCCGGAGAATAGTCTATCAAAGAAGGGGCCAATGGCTAACGCGCCATCAAGGTCAACAAAGGCACTGGTTAAAATGCCTAGCACAGGGTAAAAAACAAACACCATCACAGTGGCTATCACAAAACCTATCGCGCCAACGACAAATATATCCCCCTTCATCACCCCTTTTGCCGCAAGGCCGGTGGTAAATAAGAACAAAAAGCAACAGAGCACCAGTAAAGCACCAGCCCCCAAACCATACTGGCGTGTATCAAGTGGCCCATACCAATTTTCTAAAAACTGCATCTCCCAACCTGAGATCCCCACTGCAAATCCTTGGCCGAATACATAAATCAGTCCTAGAGCACCACTGACCAGCAAGCCATTATAAAACAGCGGTGAGTGTATCTTAGCTTTGATGACACCAAGAGGGGCGAGCAATAAAAGTCCAATAGGCCACAACCAACTTCTATCACTCACAAAAGATTGAGTAGCCCCTGAGGCGTATTCAGCGTCGAGCAGCGACTCTTCAAATAACCACTCTAGTCCCCAGAAGCCATCTTCAATGACATACCAAGGCAGAGCCACAAAGCCAAACAAGCCGACTATTAGCCAACAAAGTACAACTTTGCGCATAAATAGTTTCCCATTAGAATAATTAGACTCCCCTCAGAGGGTATCGCAAAAGGTAGCGAGCGATAACAAGGCAAGGAAAAAATCTGCGAAATAGCGGAGTCAGTGTGCCCCTTCTTATGGGCATGACTAAAGTAAATGAGCATATTAAGCATATTTTTGACGCCGTATTGTTGAGCGCAGTCGTTTTGCGACTCTCTCTAGAGTCTCTATATTTTGTGTGTAACCAAGGGGGTTAAAACACCCTTGGCAATTTAACGTGCTATCTCAACTAGCAACACCACCCTCACTTAATGAGAGGGGTTACTATTGAGCTTGAGTTAATAAGATTGAGATTAACGAGACAATACTTTCACTTCGTTATCCCACTTAGCCAAAAGGCGCTTGCGGGTTTCAGAAGATCCATAGGTTTTGAAGTCATAATCAATTAATTTTATGTCTTCTAAACGCGGTGCTTCTTTAGGCGCTGTCGCTGATAAATTAGAGGGCACTTGGAAAGATTTCACAGACGCTGCTTTTGTTTGAATATCAGCGCGCAGTGCAAATTCGTACCATTTCTTAGCGTTTTCTAAGTTTCTGGCACCTTTTACAATGCTCATAGAACCCACTTCATAACCCGTTCCTTCGATAGGAGCCACTGTCGTAATTGGAAAACCTTTCACAGTTTGCTTCACTGCATCATGCATGAAAACAATACCTATAGTGTTTTCACCTCTGGCGGCTGCTTTCACAGGTGCTGAACCTGATTTGGTATATTGATTAATGTTTTGATGCAGCTTTTTCATGTATTCAAAGCCTTTGTCTTCACCAAAAACTTGCACTATGGTTGCCAATGTCGTGTAAGCCGTTCCCGATGAATTGGGGTTAGCCATTTGCACTTCACCTTTATAGACAGGGTTGGTTAAATCCATCCAGCCTTTAGGCTCCGGCAAACCTTTCTTCTTTAAAATATCTTTGTTAAAACCAAACCCTAAACCACCTGCATAAATTCCCACAGTACGAAAACCTGACTGCTCTGCCTGTCGTACCGCCCAATCTTGCAGTTGATTGAGGTTAGCTGATTTATACTCTTGCGTTAACCCTTCTTCGGCCGCTTGTAAATGTGGATCTCCGGTGCCGCCCCACCAAATATCAACCTTTGGGTTTCTTTTTTCAGCCCGTAATTGAGCAAAAGTCTCTCCTGAGCTTTTGCGGGCCATCTTCACTTTTATGCCGGTTTCTTTGGCAAAGTCATTCACCATTAATTGGCACCAATCAATGTTTGCACTGCAAATTACGTTTAGTTTTTCTGCCGCCATAACAGTGCTAGATAATGACAAGGTCATCAGCGCAACACTGAACCCGAATTTATTTATTATTTTCATGCTTATCTCCAATAAGGAAAGTCGCAGGGCTTATGCTTAGGAACATACAAAAAAACCCAAAACATCAGTGCGCTGATCAAAATGGCCAACTACTTCTACACAGGGGAGCAAGTACTTAGATTGCGTTTAAAGCCATCAATCCAGCTCAGCTAGTTTGATGTAAACGCTATACTTCGCTTTCTTTTGCGACACCCTATTTATGAGTATTAGCCGTTTTAATATCCGCAGAGAAAATATTGAGTTTAAGTGCCTGCTCCCCTACTGACGAATGACAAATATCAACAGTAGGTAATGATAAACATAGCGACTAGTACAGAAACGAATATTCAATTGCCGACCAACAATAGAACATACGTTTCAAAAACTCAATTTAAATTTATTAAGAAGTGCAAAACCAATAAGTTATCAGGGCCCCATTAGCAATAATTTCAGTGCTGAACCACGATAGAGCTAATTCATAGAACAACCGCCCAGACTCAACTGGCAACTAGCAGCCTATAGACTATGATTAATATTCGATGGCGATGTAACCCCCGCTAATTTTCAGAGCCAATTAGGGGTTATTTAAAATGAAACTGATTCCCTATATCACCATTTTACAATGGCCAATTTTACACTCTGGATAACTTATTAAAGGGATATATATGAATGACTCAAGCTTGAACTTACAGGTTGTCTTGGTTGCTACACTGTTCTCTTTAGCCAATAAATAGAACATTGGAGCAACTAACAAGAAGACCCTTTAACTTCACTGCTGTTACCAGTTTCAGTGTATTGCATGGCAATCCTTTATATTTTCCAGAATATATTCAACATTGCTAAAAAGGACGGTGATATGTTAAATGGACTCTTACTCAGAACAGCTTTTTACTTAGCCCTTGCTTTTTTCTCTGTGAATATTTTAGCCAAAGATACCTTAGTGATTGGCACTGTATCGATAAATCCCAAAAAACATTTCCACACTTTAAAACCGATGGCTAATTATGTCGTTAGTAAAATGAAGGATTTAGGAATTAAGAAAAGTAAAGTCATAATGGCACGTGACAACAATCACATGATCCAACTATTGAAAAGTGGTGAAGTCGATTGGGTGACAGAAACCCCCTTCTCAGCGATAGCTTTTGAGCAACAAGCAGCAGCAGAGCTACTATTATTAAAGCGAAAAAAAGGTGTTTTATTTTATCACACTGTTTTTTTTACGCGAAAAGATAGCGGGATTAATGCGCTCGAGCAGCTAATAGGAAAGTCTCTAGCCTTTGAAGACAGTGGTTCAACCTCAGCCTACTACGCCCCAGCTTCAGAGCTTATTAGCCGTCAGCTGCCGCTGTTTTACATGAAACAACCCAGAGAAGATCCGCCCGCTAATAAAATTGGCTATTCCTTTTCCGGGTCTGAGATAAATACTGCTAGCTGGGTTCATATTGGAATTGCAGATGTTGGAGCATTTAGTAACTTAGATTGGGAAAAAGAAGAAAGCATGCCACTGAAATTAAGAAATAATTTCAAAATAATTTATCGTACGAAACCATTTCCCAGAGCCATAGAATTAGTCAGAAAAGAATTACCCGTCTCAATTAAGCGTCGACTTAAACACATTCTATTAAATGCTCACTTTGATAAAAAAGGTAAAAAACCACTCTATATTTACCAAAAAACTAGCCAGTTCGATGTAATAAATGCAGATACAAACGCGACTCTCGATCACATTCGAGAAACCTTTGAACTTGTAAACCAACACTTAAAGTAAGGGAACAAAAATGCGTTTACAAACCCGTTATTCTTTAATCATTGGCAGTGTTGTTTTAATCGTAGTGTTCACCATGGCTAGTCTGCTATTAATACAATTTGAAAATGAAAAAGATGTTGGACTTAGCGCTACCGAACAAGCAATGAGGTCGAGCTTATATCATCAAATTAGAAATGAAGGATTGAGCATTAATCGGGTATTGGCAAATAATTTAATAAATCCTCTCTACAGCTTAGATACTAGTGAGCTTAACGATCAGCTCCTTTCCGTTCTCAATTTATCCGATGTAAATTATGCCATTATTTTTGACATAAATGGAGCAATTGTTCATGAAGGGGAAGAGAGCATTTCTCGCTTTGGCAAGGTTCCCAATGACCTGTTCCATAAAGCGGCTACAACTAGTCGATCACCACTTATTCAGCAGTCAGCTGCAATCATGGACTTCTCTCATCCTTTATTCATTGGTGATGAATATTTAGGCGGTGTTCGAATTGGCTTATCGCTTGAGTTTGCCAATAGTAATATTAAAACAACACATCTTGAGCTTAGTAGGATATTTGCTGAAGGGTATCAGCAAAATTTAGTGACCGTCGCCGTCACTTCTCTTTTAATGTTAGTCCTTTTTGGCGGTCTTCTGGCTGCTTGGGTCTCTAGGAGTATCAGCTTACCTATACGCCAACTAGTTGCCTACGCATCTCAAGTTGGAAAAAGCGCTAAAAAGAAATCTATATTGGTAATTGAAAGCCGCAATGATGAATTGGGTGAACTCGCTCGTTCATTTTCTCATATGGTAAACCGCCTTGAGGAAAGTAATAAAAAAATAACTTATCAAGCTAATCATGACCCATTAACAAATCTTCCTAATCGATTACTTTTGAATAATTTTTTAGATGAAACTATAGAGCGTTCAGCAGTTAAATCTGAAAATTTAACTGTGATTTTCTTGGATATTGATAATTTTAAAAATATCAACGACAGCTTAGGCCATACTGCGGGTGATGATCTACTAGAGCAATTTTCAAATAGATTACAAAAATACATACGTGAAGATGATTTTTTTGTCGCCCGATTTGGTGGGGATGAATTTGCAATATTACTAGAAGGCGTTAACACCGATATTGAAGCCACTAAAGTAGCAGAGAGAATATTACTGCTCTCTGAGGCCCCTTTTATGCTTAAAGGAGGGCAAGAAATTGTCGTTAGCGCGAGTATTGGAATCACCTTTTTCCCAAAAGACGGCACGACACGACCGCAATTATTGAGTAATGCTGATGCTGCAATGTACACCTCTAAATTAATGGGAAAAAACACTTTTACCTTTTTCACTAACGCTATGAATAACGAAGTAAATCAAAGATTAACGATTGAAAGAGACCTTCGTAAGGCAATGAAATCTAACCTGCTGGAAGTTTATTTTCAGCCATTATTCGACAGCCATAATCAACAAATTATTGGGGCAGAAGCTTTACTACGCTGGCCCTTAGCAAGCAATGAATACGTTCCAGCAGATCTGTTCATACCTATCGCAGAACAATCATTTCTTATCGTAGAAATAGGAGAATGGGTGCTGCAAACGGTATGCAAGCAATTTAAAGCGTGGCAAGACAAAAACTTAGCGACTATTTATTGTGCCGTAAATATTTCAGGTGTACAGCTAGGAAAAAAGAAATTTATAAACGTCATTAAAAAGGTTCTTAAAGAGACCGGACTCCCTGCTAAACATCTGCATTTGGAGCTAACTGAAACGGCTATTTTAACCAATGAGAACACCGCTGGCTCAACACTATCAGAGCTAACAGCTTTAGGTATTGACATATGGATGGATGATTTTGGTACAGGTTACAGCTCTCTTTCACTACTAAAGAAATTCAACGTCCAAGGCGTGAAAATAGATCGTAGTTTTGTTAATGACATGAAAGAGAACAAAAACAGTCGCGCTATTGTATTAGCTATTATAGCTATGTCAAAAAGCTTGAATATACGCACCACGGCAGAAGGTATAGAGACACTTGAACAATTTACATCGCTGCGTGATCAAGGCTGTAATGTTTTACAGGGCTACTATCTTGGCAAACCTATGTCCATCAGCGCTTTTGAAACGCTGATGTTAGACCAGCCTGAGCTCTTCAGTCTAAATACGAGTCCAAGGCTTGTAAAAAACAACCATAAATTCTAATAGATTGTGCGTAAACTTCAAAAAACACCATTAAAGTGTAGTTAGCAACATTGGCATAGCTTGCGCCTACCCACACGGTACTTGAAGCCAACGATCAAAATTTACGTGGCCCCCAATAGAAGCTGTCGATAATTCTATAAAATATGCCTGTTCCCTGTAGTCTATAATTATAGCTCTTATGCGCAAAAAGTATCACATCATCTCTGTCATTGTACGTTGGATTATTCTCCAATGTCTGCGACACTCTTCGTTTCTGAGCTACCTGTATTTACGATAGAGCTTTTTTGTATCTTTACAGGTGAACCACTTTTTATGATAGACATTATTGGTGTAAACTCCCCTTCCGTGCACTCCGTCACTAATTTCCGAGATTGAAGAAGGTAATTGGTGTATTACTGGAAAAGGACTAACCGCTACCAATGTACACGATCTGGTAATGGGTAAAACGATAGCATGAGGTGAGTTAGATCTGCCTTTTAACTTCGAGACAAAGGCCAGATCAGAACCCGTGACTTCTGATCTGTAAGCCCCTGATGAGCTGCCTAACAGCCATCATTCACCTGCAATCTTACTTTCAACAGCTGTGAAAATTATCACAAAGAGCGCCCATACTCATGAAAGCTCAGCCTTTCAGTTTGGCCCGCAGACGTAACATGCCCGGTAACAGCACATAACTAATAATTGGCACAATGCTGGCTGCCGAGATTAACGTCACCCAGGCATGGTGATCACTAATGTGTACCGCCACCCAAGGTGGAATAACATACACTAACGGCAACAGCGCCAGAAAAGTCAGCAAGGCCATAACATGCTTGCTGGGAGGCTTTATAGTGGTTTGATTCAAGGATTTTCTCCCGTTCTGATTAGTGTGTTAAGTAAATTAAAATAAGCTGACTGTCTTCTCCTGCTATGAACTTCACACCGCTGTCGCTGCGCACCAAAGTACGACCATTTATTGCCTCGCCATTGATGGTGCCCTTACCACGCGTCAGTCACAATACCTGCCATGATGATTTTTTACGGCCGGATTTTTCGATAGCGGCTCTAAATTCAGGAGGCTCCCAAGCATTGATTTCACCCTGACGATTTACTAAAGTCGCATCAGCCAAGATATCGCTAATTTCTGACATGACTGGGCCATTTGGTCCCTGTGGGTAACTGGCGGTAACTACGCTGGGTAAGTTAAGCACTTTAGCCATCTTGCTAAGGGGTGCAGCGAACAAGTCCCAGACGGCCCTGGCGTACAGGATTGTTTGTGATTGAGGCAATGGTAAGGCGGACTGGTTGCCCGGTGAAAACCATTAACAAAGAGAACGAACTACCCTGTACACCCCGAAGGGTGCTAACGTTTCAAAAGAAAGCTAAGCGGCCAATAGAGATGAAATCTTGTTCCATCTCTATTTCCTTTGTCAGAACGCTTGTAAAGGACTCGCCATTCGCGTCCATGCTTCCGCGGATTTACCCGCTTAGACTTACCTAACTAAAAAGCACAGGGAACATATATGGACTTATTCGCTACTTCCCAAGCCCTGAATATTATTTTTCAATTGGGCAGAGTGCATGCCACGAACCCCCACCATCAAGCCGATTTGATGGTCGATCATAGCCAAGATGGCGTTTCTGGGGTGAGTGTCTGGGCAAAGCGTTCGGGGTTGGGGGTAACGACGCTACTAACACTGAACAACAAGGCCGCAGTTCCCTAAAGGAAAGATATTTTGCTTAAACTTTTCATCTAAACTCTCTGTATGTGTAATGTGGGGCCATAATTCGAATCGAAGCTAAACAGATAAATAAGCAATAAAGCCACCGTTTGTTCTATTACAAGCAACAGTTATAAAGGTTCATTAAGCGCATTTAACGATATTGTTATTTGGCTTGCTGATCGGATTAAAAATAATAGAAATTGTAGCTTCACCAGCAACCTCAATTGCTAGTGTTTTACAGAGAGTTAGGGCTATCCTATACTGAGATGTGAATCACCTCCAGGAAATATCCATGGCAAAATACTCAGTGCAAGGAACAGAAGGAAGCTATCAAGCAGGTTCTAATGGTCTAGTATTAGCCAACAAATTAGCTATCACCTTGCCAGAGGAGATGAATGAAGCTGAAACTCACTTATTATCATTACTCTACAGCGAAGTTCTGTCATCAGGCACTAAAGACCTAGCGAACCTATCTGTAAGTGAGCTTCAATATTGGCATTATGCTTGGCTGGGTGAAGTCTACGACTGGGCGGGTCAGTTTCGCACTGTAAACATGTCTAAAGATGACTTTGCTTTTTGCGGAGCAAAATTCATTGAGCCGCACTTGGTGTTGTTTGAGGATAAATATTTAAAACAACTCCCCTATTTAAGTGCTTTATCAACAGAAAAACTGGTCGCCTTTTTGGCTGAAAGTCATGTGGAATTTATTTTAATTCACCCCTTCAGGGAAGGTAATGGCAGGATCGCGCGTTTATTGTTAGATGTGATGGCCTGTGCTGCTGGATATGCGCCTTTGGATTATAGTCTTTGGTTGCAGAACAAAGAGTATTACTTTAAATCTATACAGGCAGGAGCAGGAGGGAGTTACGAATATATGGAGAAACTCGTTAAGGATGTATTACTTAGCGAGCTTTAAGTGTGAAAATTTTCCAGAGCAAGTTAGGATTCGTTTTTCTATACTCTTAACCGTTTCATTCGTTTCAATCGCACTGGAGCTAGCGACAGAACGTAATAACATACTGGGAGTAACAGTGATTTTGTCACGTTTAACCATCTATAATCTGCCTCATATTTTGTCTTGAAAACAATGCTCGCGCTGCGATCTAACTACAATTTTAGTATAAGTAAATATCAGATTTTACGCAACTTTTGCCGTATTAATACAATAAGCGCGCTGCTACAAAAAACCAACGCAATCACTTTTTATCTATATCCCCTCCCCAAGCTTTTATGTGAGTCCACTGGCTTAAATAATAAGCTTGAGTTATTACTTTCACACACCTTATTTAATCACTATTAATCGAAGCTAAGATCTAAGTCCACCAACTTAGCCAAAGACATCTCATTGGTTTATTCACTTATACCCGCTTGTAATCTCTCTTCTTTGCGAAACTGTTTGGGTGTTTTTGCATAGGCGAGTTTGAATTTTTTTGCGAAATAAGCGGCACAATTAAACCC
>Ga0105357_10001233_pt1 | contig 13820 bp, 13 predicted proteins | sample GOMGulsemesocosm_4_FD_83660 | JGI IMG/M metagenome (GOLD analysis project Ga0105357, IMG submission 83660) | Methane-oxidizing microbial communities from mesocosms in the Gulf of Mexico - GOM15B Gulf of Mexico | ecosystem: Environmental > Aquatic > Marine > Cold seeps | place: USA: Gulf of...
GTTAAGTCATATAAATGTTGGTACAGGTGTTGATTGTACAATCAGAGAATTAGTTGAAACAGTTGCCAAAGTAGTTGGCTTTGAGGGTGATATTAAATTTGATGCAACTAAGCCTGATGGAGCGCCTAGAAAGTTGATGAATGTGGATAGGCTTAAATCATTGGGTTGGCAATACTCTATAGTTCTAGATAAAGGGCTAGAATTAGCTTATAAGTGGTTTCTTGATAACCAAGAAGAATTTAGAAGCTAGTGAACTCTTTAATAGCAAATTAATAAAAAGGTAAAATGAATGAAAAAGTTGGTTGTAGATTTAGATGGGACAATTACATTAGCCAATACAAGTGACTATAAAAACGTTCTTCCTAATGTTGAGTTAATAAAGAGACTAAGAGAATATAAAAAAAATGGTTTTACTATTGTCATCTCAACAGCTAGAAATATGAGAACCTATGAAGGGAATGTTGGGAAAATCAACATTCACACATTGCCAACTATCACCGAATGGTTAGATAGGCATGAAGTCCCTTATGATGAAATACTCGTAGGCAAACCTTGGTGCGGCCACGATGGCTTTTATATTGATGATCGAGCAATCCGTCCATCGGAGTTTACTGCGTTGAGTTTTGAAAAGATTACAGCTTTGATTGAGAAAGAGAAAATATGTTCTTGATCATGTCAGGCTCTTATGTTCAATCAGAGTTAAATGCTGAATTTGGTCATATTCCACCAAGTTTTTTACCGTTAGGTAATAAAAGACTCTTTCAACACCAAATTAAGTTAGCCCCTAATGGTTGTAAAATATACTTATCCGTGCCTGAAGGTTTCACCATCAATGCAGTAGATTACGACTGGTTGAGCAAACATGGCGTATCTTTACTTCAAACTCCTCATTCGTTAAATGTAGGTCAGGGGTTAGTTGCGTGCTTAAATCTAATTGACGAACCAATTAACTCACCATTACATCTACTTTTTGGAGATACTCTTTTTACTGAGTTACCTGAAGGTAGTGATATTTTAGCTGTATCAGAGGTTAAAAGTAATTATCAATGGTCAAGTGTTGATAATAATGATATCGAATGGTTGGCGGATTCAGACAATAGTTCAAATGTGGTGTGCGGTTATTTTAAATTTAATGAACCGCGTAAACTTATACGTAATATTACTCAAGAGAAATGGGATTTTATTAAAGGAATTGATCGCTATAAAAAAGAAACGGGATTATCTAATATAGTAGTAAGTGACTGGTATGACTTTGGGCATGTGAACACCTATTATCATTCAAAAGCCGCCTTCACTACACAGCGGTCATTTAATGAGTTAAATATTAACCCTAGGTTTATTGAAAAATCTAGTCTTAAAAGTCAGAAAATAAAAGCTGAAGCTAATTGGTTTGATACATTACCTGCCATGATGAAAAATTATATTCCGCAGTATTTAGGGCATGCAGAAACATGCGAAGGCAAGTTTAGCTATCGTTTGGAGTACCTTCATCATACCGCACTAAATGAGTTGTTTGTATTTTCAGAAATGCCAAATATTATTTGGAATAATATTATAGAACATTGCTTGAACTTTATTCAGGATTGCAATGCTGAAATTGCACCACAACAGGCGATGAGCCAAGATATAAATCAGTTATTTGGTGCTAAAACCTTAGAACGTCTAGAGGAATTTAAAACCACTAGAGATTTTAATATATCTGAAAGATGGCAGTTCAATGATGACTTATCTGTTTCTATTGAACAAATGTTAGCTGACAGTGAAAAGCATTTACCGAATACAAACTCATTATCAACACTTATGCATGGTGATTTTTGTTTTAGTAATATTCTTTATGATTTCAGAGCAAACAGAATCAAAACAATAGATCCTAGGGGAATAACGCCGTCTGGAGAAGTTACAATCTATGGCGATACCCGTTATGACCTTGCGAAACTTAGCCATTCTATCTTGGGTATGTATGACTGGATTGTTGCTGGATACCACCAAACAAATGTAGATTGGAGAAATAAACATATTCAATTATTAATTTCCGGTGAAGTAAAGCATAAAGATACCCAGAGTATGTTTATTGAAATGGTAAATAATAAATATGAGTTAACAGCAGTTAATTTATATGCAATGCAGTTACAACTTTTTTTATCTATGCTACCGCTGCACGCCGATGACTCATATCGTCAAGAAGGACTTTTTGCAAACGTATTTAGACTATATCAAATTATGAAAAGGTACGAAGAATGATAGTAATACCAATGGCAGGGTTGAGTTCACGTTTTTTTAGAGCCGGATACACTAAACCTAAGTACATGCTAGAGGCTCATGGGAGAACATTGTTTGATCATTCTGTGAGTAGCTTTGAACGGTATTTCTCTTCTGAGAAATTTTTATTTATTGTCCGAAATGATTATAATACACCTGAATTTGTAAGAGCTTCGGCGAAGGCACTTGGAATATTGAATTTTGGGTTGTTTATTTTAGAACAAGAAACAAGAGGACAGGCTGAAACAGTGGCTATTGCTATAGCGAACGATACTTATCGGGGCTCTCTAACAATTTTTAATATTGATACTTTCAGGCCAAACTTTGAATACCCTAACCTAAAAAAGTTAGGGGATGGTTATTTAGAAGTATTTCAGGGCGAAGGAGATAATTGGTCTTTTGTAAAACCAATTAATAAAGATTCAACACAAGTTATATTAACCACAGAAAAAAAACCTATCTCTGACTTATGTTGTACGGGTCTATATTATTTTTCATCTGTTGAAGATTACCAAAATGCATATAATAATTATTTAGAAAAACCCGAGAGTGAATGGGAAAAATCAGAGTTGTATATTGCCCCTCTATATAACTATTTAATTAAAATAGGTAAGTATATCCACTATAACATCATTGATAGATCTGAAGTTGAATTCTGTGGGGTACCTGAAGAGTATATTAATTATAAAAAAGAAAAATCAGAACGTGAAAGTTAAGATAAGTAATGGTAATAAACTTTCTAATGGATAAGTTAGTTAGAGTGATACAAATATTTACAATTGTTTATTGTGGGAAAATATAGTGAGAAAAATAACATTGTTAGGTGGGAGCAACTCTATACATAAAAACGGTATGTATAAGTTTTTAAATCACAATACAGAATTAACTTCCCTTGCACTTGGGGCAAGCTCTTCATTACAAAATTTATATGAAGTGATTAGGAATAGTGAAGTGATAAGACAATCTGATTTGATTATTAGTGAATCCAATGTAAATGACTTCCATAATTATAATCTAATTGGAACAACTCTTAACGTTATAGAGAAAAATATAGAGCGTTTATATAGGCGTCTTGCGACATGTGGCATAAAAGTTATAGTTGTTCTTCTCCCACTCCAAACTAAAAAATTTAATGACGCAGATAATATTAATTTATTACATATTAAATATATAAAAGAGTTCAGCTTAAACTACATAGATATGCACGCTTATTATAAAGAAAATGGACTTAGCGAACTACTATATTTTGATAACTTAGACCACCCTTTAGATGGTGTTATGTACCAACTGGCTGAATCTATAGTAAATATAATTGATAACATAAGACTACCATCAAAAAATAAAGACTATACAAGTTATTCTGTTTTTAAATTTTCTGAAAATTTTGATACCAAAATCAAACAAAACAGCCTTTTTTGTGAAGCTGTTTTTGAGGTTAATAGTCAATATAAATTGCCTTCTGAACTTATTAATAAAAAAATTGTAGGTATACATGCTTGGTCTGATGGTAACAGTGTCGTTAAGATTCAAGATTCGGAAGCTATATGGGCTAGGGGGACTAATTCAGAGGTACAATTTCACGATCTTAATCAGCAGCTTATTATTAAAAATGGTACTTATATCTGCAGGGGGCAGGACTCCGAGTGTACAGAAAATAGTATCCGATACCCAGAAAAGGTTACTACTGAAACACATAACCCTAAAGTTATCGCACTTTTTTTGATTGATAAGGACAGTGGAGATAAACAAGACATACAAGGTAATAGTACTTCTTATAATCAATGCCTTGATTTTTTACTTATAGAAAAAGAAATATTAACACAGTATCAACAGTGTAAAAGGTCAATGGGAAAGTTTAAAAAGTTTATTTCGGCACACCGTGGGAATTTAATCATTGAACTGTTATTTAAAGTAAAGAATTATATAAGATGAATAAACAACTTAACCGAGCAATCATAACAAGCGTAGTAGGTAAGTTATCTACATATGTAGTTCAGTTTTTATTACTAATGCTCTATGCAAGATTATTTGCTCCAAATGACTTTGGAGTTGTAGCATCAATAGCTGTTTTTGTTGTTTTTTTTCAATTGATATCCGATATTGGCCTGGGCCCTGCGCTTATTAATGAAGAAAAACTCAGTAAACCCGAGTGGGATGGAGCATTTACATTTACTTGCTGCGTCGGTATTGTTATAGCATCACTATTTGCTTTGGCGTCAACACCAATCGGTAATTATTATGGAAGTGATTTGTATAGCCAAGTAATATTAGTGATGTCACCGGCTATATGTTTTAGTTGTTTTTGTATCGTGCCTAATACTGCTTTTGTAAAAGAACTAAAGTTTTCTGCTTTGGCAATCCTTGACAGCATCGCACATCTATGTTCATTTATAATGGTTTATCTCTTAACCGAATATGTAAATGATGCAATTGCTTTAGCTTCAAAAGCTACATTCTTTTCCATTATTAAATTCATGTTGCTAATGGTATTTAGTAATACTACAGATATGAAAATGCCTACGTTGGGCGTGGAATTTTCAATTTTAAAAAAGGTAAAAAGGTTTGCCATGTACCAGTTTTCATTCGGTATGGTTAATTATTTTTCCCGCAATTCAGATAATATAATTATTGCAAAGTTTATGGGGTCGCATAGTTTAGGAATATACGACCAAGCCTATCAATTAATGAGGTATCCACTACAGCTAACTGCTTTTGCATTAAGTTCAGCTATCCAGCCGGTTATGGTCTCTCATAAAGGTAATATGAAGTATATTGCAGAAGAGCATAACAAATTAAGTCAAAAACTACTTTCCCTTTCTTTAGTTATTTTTCTATATATAAACTTCAATGCTGATCTTATTGTTTTAATTATTTTGGGGGATAAATGGGAAGAAGTAATAATTATTCTAAAGATATTCAACTATTCACTGCCTATTCAAATGCTGATAGCCACTTCTGGCGCATTTTTTCAGTCAATAGGAAGGCCTGATTTACTTTTTAGAGCTGGTCTGATTGGAGCACTAATATTTTTAACCTGTATACTTAGCTCACTTCTTTTTTTCACCATAGAAGCGGTTGCTTGGTCTATTTCACTTTCCTTTTTGATTAACTCTATTTCAATTTATTACTTATTATATAAATTTGGATTTAAAACCAGTGTCGTACCGTTTTCTAAGTGTCTACTATTTACAGTAAGAAAAATGATACCATATTCTCTCACTGCTATCGTTTTATACTCAACGCTGAATTATTTATATTTTGCAAATATATATATTAACTTCCTCATTTCAATTGGGGCTTTTTTCATTTTACTCATATCACATATCAAGCCCCTTATGTCAATTATGAATGAGCGAGGTTTATATAAATCAGGAGAATCCTCATGAGTGATCGAATAGCTGTTTTGTTAGCAGGCCCTTCTCGTTATATTAACGCAACAATAAAAAGAATTGAATTAATCAAGAATAAAAGATTAATCGATTACTATATATTTTTATGGCAAGACGACCTTGGTAATAAAAGAAGAGAAATGGAAGAGGAGTTTAATGAGGAACTCTTAAAAGAGTTATCGATAGTTTTTTATTCCAAAGCCACGCCATTTTCAGAAGAAAGTTACAGCTCTTACTTTACTGAGGAAACGGAAGAAAGACAGTCTATAGCGTCTAATATAATGGGTATGTTCCAAAGTATGCGTATTTTAGCTGCGCATTTAGATGCTTCTACAACTAAGTATGATTACGTACTTAGGTTACGGACTGATTGTATATTAATTTCAGATGACGTTTTTAAAAAAGGTTTTACTTCTGAGAATGAAACCCATGTTTCAATGAATTACCTGATTCCATATGCATGGGTATCGGATCATATAATGCTAGCTAGTAAGCATGACTTTATTAGAATATGGTCATGGAGTAATAGCAATGAGCTATATTCTGAATATAAAAAATCAGGTATGAACCCTGAAAAATTACTTAGTCGTAAACTCAAAAAGCTAAATATTAAGCCTGTTTATAAATGGTTAAGGTACTTAGATTATCAAATTGTATATTTTCCAATCAAAATAGGGGAGCCTCCCTGTGTAAATGATTACTTGATGAAATACGGCGTAGAAAGTTTTTATCGTGAAATCGATGAGTACTTAGTTTTAAATCGCAATTCAATTGTAGAGCACCTAGCTCCTCAGAAGGAAAATCAAGATTATTATGCGAAACCTAAAATAGTAAAAGCATATTTGAAGCTTAATAATATGTTTAATGATTTATTTTAAGTATGGATAAACCCAAATATTACGAAATTGATATAGGCAATAAATAATATACTGGGTTTTTATTGAACAGCTTTATTTTTTCAGTGAAAGATATGAGTTTTTATTAAAAGTTATCAGAGAAAATTGATCACTTTCGAGGCTAGTTTATGTTTGAAGTAAATAGAAAAAAAGTTTTTGTAATACATGATTTTGATGGACGTACATACTATCGTGCACTTGAAGTTGAGCATAAGTTAATATATTTAAACTCTAGACCCTTTAGGTTTTTTTTAAGGGATATTATTAAATATCGTACACTTAAGATGGATACATTAAAATCACTTGTTTATTTTTTTACTATTCCTTTTCGGAGTGGTGATAATGTGATTTTAGCCATGGCACCCTACAACTTTAGATTTATTTTTTACTCCTATTTATGTAGAAAAAATAAAGTGATTTATCATACATCCTGGCCTTACTGGCAGAAGGTTACTCCATTCTATTATAGAGAAAAATTAAATTCTATTTTAAAGTTAATTTGGGGGAGGAAATTAAAAAAGTTCTATAAAAAGATTGCAGTTACTACAGCTGCTCAAAAATCGTTGTCAACCTTCCTGGATGAGGGGGAAGTTGAGCAGATCTATCATGTAGTCGACTGCCAACAAATACCAAAAAAAATATTATCTCAAAAATGGAAAGAATCATTCAATATCGGTTTTTTAGGGCGAATTTGTCCTGAAAAAGGGGTCGACCTTTTTATTCAGTTAAGTAATAGCTTTAAAAATAAAGACATTAATTATTGGGTTGCAGGTTCTGGATCCTCAATTAAAGATGTAGAGAAGGAATCTTCAAGTAGAGATGATTTTGATTATATAGGCTTTTTGAACGAACGTTCTAAAGTAAGTGATTTTTTGAGAGGGTTAAGTTTTTTAATATTACCTTCATTAAAGTCAGATAAGTGGGAGGAGCTATTTGGTTTGGTTATAATCGAAGCTATGAGTCAAGGGGTTATTGTTATAACGACAGACCATGTTGGTCCATGTGAAATTATTAATAGTGGCATTGATGGTTTTGTTATACCTGAAATATTATTCGTCGAAACTGCTGTTGATATTATTAATAATGATCAAAATAAATATTCTTTTGAATATATTGCAAGTAACGCTGTTTTAAGAGCTGCCGACTTTTCTTTACCTGTTATTTCTGAAAAATGGAAAATATTTTAAATATGAAGACTAAAATAGTTATTGACGCTCGCTCATTAACAAAAAATCCAGTTGGTATTGCGCGTTATGTAACAGAAATAACAGTATTACTGCACTCATTGGGTTGGGATATAACTCTCATTTCAAATAAAAATATAACGCTACCTGACAAATTAGCTGATTTAGATATTGATTTTAGACTCCTTCCCTTATCCAAGTTTCTACCTGGTACAATATCAATCATGTTTCTCACAAGTTTTTTGTTTTTTAAAAAAAAATATGTATTTTGGGGGGCTAATCATGTTGTACCTATATGGAAATGGAAAGGAGGAAAGTCTATTTTAACATTACATGATATTGTGGCTATTAAGTATAGAAAAACAATGACATTCAGTAACTGGTTTATGAATGTTTTATCATTGAAATTATCAATGTTTTTTTGTGATAAATTAACTGTAGTTTCTAAGTTTACTAAATCTGAGGTGATTAGCCATTTATGGAATGGGAAAAAAGTTAAACCTATTATAGTGATTAAAAACTCTGTTGATAGATCTATATTTAGATTTGTTAACGAACCACCAACGACATGTAGGAAAAACTTTATTCTTTCTGTAGGTACCTTAGAGCCGAGAAAAAACCTGCCTAAATTAATCGAAGCCTTTAACTCTCTTGTAATAAAGGAGCAATATAGTGGTGTGTTAGTGATTGTAGGTAATCAAGGGTGGAAGAGTAAGGGGTTAGTTAAACTAATTAAACTTTATAATTTAGAATCAAAAATAATACTGCCTGGTTATGTTGATGATGCTGAACTCGTAAAGTTATATAGTCATTGTGACTTATTTGTTTTTCCAAGTTTGTATGAAGGTTTTGGTATTCCACCCCTAGAAGCTACGTGTTGTAATGCTAAAGTTGTGAGCTCTATATATAGTGAAATCCCATATTTAGAGCTCAATAATGTTGAGTTTTATAACCCTGATTCTGATGATTTATATAAAATCATCAGTAATACCATGAGGTTAGATGTTACTAAGGAGACAAACTATAATGAAACTTGGGAATGTAGTGCCAAAATTCTTGACAGATTAATTCATAAAATGTCTTCTGGTTTTTTCTAATTACTATGCAGTGAGAATAGATATGTATATCCTTATGCTTTTCTGTTTGTCCTATATTCCTATGTTATACATGCAAATGAGGATTAGTTCAAATGTGGTTTTACCAATATATATTTACAGTGTATTTAGTTTTATTTATGTTTTTTTTACTAATCTTTATCTTGTTACTGAATCAACTGTAGTTAATATAAAAATGGAGTTGCTGGATGTGGAACATGCTAATTTAATGTTGGTTTTTGTTCTAGCTACAAACGTTATTCTTTATTTAAGTTTGATGTTTCTACCAAAAAAAATCACTAATCCTATTTTGCAGGGTAAAATTGATTTAACAACTAATTTAGGTAACTTTTCCAAGTATTTGTTTTTCATTATTTACCCTGTAACGCTTGTATTAGTTATTTTATTCCCTTGGCCATTATTTGGAGAGAAAATTACATTTTTAAATTCTATAGCTGCATTTTCAAAAACTATATTATTGGTTGTTTTTTGTTCTTTGTCTTTAGGGCGAAGGAGCGGCGATGTTAATAAAGTTGTATTTTTTTGTGTTTTTTTATTGTTGATGAGTGTCAATTTTATTGACACTGCTCGTACACAACTATTTGTAGCGTTTTTTGTATATCTTTTTGCTGAACGAATTACCTTAACTGGATTGTTAAAACGTTTTTATTTTTTTATAGCATTTTTGTTGTTTTTTGTTTATCTTACTCTTGCAAGAAGTAACGTTGACTTTTCTTTTGAACTATTACTCTGGCCATTTTATTCTGAAGCTATTTTTGGTTCATATGGAGCCTTACAGGCAGTTGAAATAGTAAAGTCTGGTTTATGGGAGGTAACGTCACCAACATATTATTTTTTAGACTTTATAAAAGGGTTGTTACCGTCAATTATTTTTGAGGTGATTAATTATGAAAGTTATCAGTCAAGAATGGTTGAAGCTGCGCATGCTAAGGGGTTATTTGAAGGGAAACTGTACCCATTAGGAGGTAATTTTTTTGTATCGGATTATCTTATCTATTTTGGTTTACTTGGTCCTATTTTTTTTAGTGTGTTTTTCTTAACGTATGCATATTTTATATCAGAAGTACCTGCTGAATTATTCGTCTTTTGTGTTTCTTCTTTTTTCTTTGTAGTTAAGGCTCCACTGATAGTTTTAGCAAAAACTATCATTTTAGGTGGCATGGCTTATTTACTGTTCCTGTTTTTGTATACTATAATTCCAAAAAAATCAAAGAATAGGGTAATGAAATTAGTTTAACTAATGTAGTTACTTTGGGTCAACATATTCAATGTAGTTGTAATCTAAATCATTCTATAGTGTTAAAAATTGTGAGGTAAAGGTGTTTGAATGTAAGTATAAAATTGCTCTAGATTGTCGTTTGGTCGATAAAAAAATAACAGGTATATCTCGCTTTTCATTAAAGTTTACTGATTTTTTTATAGATAAATTTGGTGCTGACAATATAGTATTGATCGTTAATGATAACATTGAAGCTTATGAACACGTAGAGCAACATAAAACACAGTTAAAACCCTTTAATTTTTACCATTGGCTTCGTTTTCCTAGCTTTTTAAAATCCTTAAAGTTAAGTCATTATATCAGTTTTCAATACTCTGGTTTATCAATAAAAGTGCCAAGTATAAAAACAGCTATTACAGTTCATGATTTGATGTACGAATTAGTTCCGACTTTTTTTGGTAATAAATGGGTGAGTTTATTAGGGCGAATGTATTATCGCCCTATTGTTAAAAGTTCACTTAAAAATGCTGATTTAATACTGACTATTTCGGATACATCTAAATTAGATATCAAACAAATTTTTGGCATGGACTCAAAAAATGTGAGTGAAGGTGTTTTTTTAGATGCACCAGAAAAAGAAGGTTTTTGTAAACAGTTATCGCTACAACCTAAGTCGTACTTTTTATATGCAGGTAATGGCCGACCACATAAAAATATAACACAACTTAAAAGGGTGTTTTCTGAGTATAGAAAGATAGATGATAATGTTTTTTTAGTTATTGTTGGTCATTCAGGAGATAATCAAGAAGGAGTTATATACCCAGGCTATATTAGTGATGGCGAATTGGTTAATTTATATAAAAATGCTAAAGCGTTTGTTTTTCCTTCGTTATATGAAGGTTTTGGTTTGCCTATTGTTGAAGCGCTAAACTTTAATTGCCCTATCATAGCTTCTAATATTTCAGCCTTTAAAGAGTTTAAGCATAACAATATTCAATATTTTAATTTAGATGATGATAAATCATTATTACTTGCTTTAAAGTCGGAACATGTCTTTGATAATAATTCAGCTAAAAACATTCTTGATAGATATAGTTGGAAGGTTATTAAAAACAAGTTATATACCGCAATTGAGGAGTTATTTTGAGCAATGTCATAGTATTGCATGATTTTGATGGTTCATTATACTTTAAAGGCTTGAGTCATGTTGCGGGGGTTAAGTATTATAATCTTCAACCTTTTCGCTTTTTAATAAGAGATATATTTAAATTCAAAAAGATTCAAAAAAATACGTTTGAATCTTTATTGTTCTTTTTTAGTCTTTTCTTTAAGAAAGATAATACGATTATTATTGGAACTGCACCGTTTAACTTTAGGTTTGTAGTATACGCTTCCATTTTATCTATACGCAACAGTGTGTTTTTACATACATCGTGGCCCTTTTGGAATGAATCGCCTCCTGTTCGTTATCATCATTTTTTTTTAAAAATAATTAAAAGGTTATGGGTTTTTTATTTACCTCGTTTAAGTGGGATTATTGCAGTAACAAAAGCAACAAAAACGTCTGTGTTCTCTTTTCTTGAAAAAGAAAACTGTTTAGTACCTTTTGAAATTACACAAATTTATCATGTGGTTGATATTGACCCCATTGGAAGAGAGTTTTTTGACGAAAAATGGAATAGTAAAGTAGATGTCACTTTTGTTGGTCGTTTAGAGTCTGAAAAAGGGATCGTTGATTTTTTGTCTTTATCCAACATTATAGAGCCTAAAGCTTTTTTTAATTATCATGTGTTAGGTAAAGGCAGCTATAGCCAGCAACTAAGGCAATGGGGTAAATATGATCATCATTTATATTATGGTTTTGTTTCAGACAGGCAAAAATTAAAAAAGATTTTAGAGAAAACCAACATTTTAGTCTTACCATCAAAACGACTGCCTGACTGGGAAGAATTATTTGGCTTAGTTATTGTTGAAGCAATGAGTCAAGGTGTGATTGTATTAACGACAGATCATGTTGGTCCTATAGAAATAATAACGGACGGAAAAGATTCCTTTTACTGTGGTGAGTCTATATTTGTTGAGAATGCAAAAATCATTTGTGAGGATGTTTTTTTAAACCCTGAAAAATATAAATTAATAGCGAGTAATGCAATAGCTAAAAGCCAACAATTTAATATGAATTTAATTGGTAATAAATGGAAGCTATTTTTAAAGGATAACGAGGTCGATATCATATGAAAAGAATTAAATTTTTCCATGAAAATAAATTCTTAGTTACAGGAAGTTCCGGTTTTATAGGTACTAACCTTATAAATAGGTTGAAGGAATTGGGTTCACAGGTTTTAGGTATAGACAAAAATCAACCAATTATCGCTAATTTAGATGTACATGAAAATTGTGATCTGAATGATTACCATACATTGCAAAAAATAATTAAAGGTTATCAACCAACAGTTATTATACATTTAGCCGCTAGGACTGATCTTGAAGGAACTTGCCTAGCGGATTATAAAGATAATACAGAAGCAGTAGATAATTTATGTAAAGCAATAATTGAAGTGGGTAGCTGTAAGAAGGTTTTGTTTGCTTCTAGTATGTTAGTATGTGTTGCAGGTCATGTCCCTAAAGATAGTACCGATTATTGTCCTTCCACTATTTATGGTGAAAGTAAGGTTGTTACTGAAAATATCATTAATTCATATGCTGAAAAATTGCCTAGTAGTACGATATTTAGGCCAACATCAATATGGGGAACTTATTTTAAAGAGCCTTATAGAAATTTTTTTGATATGGTCTTGGCACAACGATTTATTCGTATTGGTAGTTGCAGTGCAAGCAAAACTTATGGTTATGTTGAAAATTCATGTAACCAAATATTATCCCTCTCTACTTCAGAAGACTATGACGATGTTTATTATATAGGAGACGAAGCGTTAAATGCTAATGATTGGTCTTTATTAATAGCATCGAAAGCAAATATCAAAAAGCCTATAATGGCTCCGTTCATCATTATTAAATTAGCCGCATTAGTTGGCGATTTATTGAAATTGTTAAATATTAAATTTCCTTTAACCACTTTTCGGTTGAATAATATGATGACAAGTAATGTTTATGAGCCGCTACCTATAAATGATATCAATCTTTTCGATACTATTTCGCTGGAGCAAGGGGTAGAAAACACAATAAATTTTTTAAATAAAGAAAAGTCTAACAATTGATGAATGCTATAATAAGGTTTAATAAAATTCATTATAGATCCCGTTGTTCATATAAGTCAGAGTTCGGGTTAACTATCTCTATTTGTATACTTTTATAAATGAATAACTATTATATCTAAGGATTTTGTCCTATTGGGCTTGACCAGAATAAAAGAAACGCTATTGATAAAATCGTCACTAAGACATAAATACACTAAAAGTAAATTACAATATATTTCTATTATATATTCGGTATGTGAACAAGATAAATGCCTTGCAAAAATGGATGGTTTTAATACCCCTTTAGTTTTTGATGATGGTCATCTATCTATTGATGGTTCAAAATACGTTGTAGAACAAATATTGAAAAAACAAATTAGAAAACACCTGAATTAACCCCCCCCCCTTTATTTAGAGTAAAAATGAAAATTTCAATTATAACAGTATGCTTTAATTCGGAAAAAACAATTGACGATACAATAAAGTCCGTAGAGACACAGACTTATCCTAATCTAGAATATATTGTCATTGATGGTAATTCTCGGGATTGTACCAACGAAA
>Ga0105357_10001235_pt1 | contig 13815 bp, 8 predicted proteins | sample GOMGulsemesocosm_4_FD_83660 | JGI IMG/M metagenome (GOLD analysis project Ga0105357, IMG submission 83660) | Methane-oxidizing microbial communities from mesocosms in the Gulf of Mexico - GOM15B Gulf of Mexico | ecosystem: Environmental > Aquatic > Marine > Cold seeps | place: USA: Gulf of...
CAACAGCCCACAGGATTTCTCGAGAAAAATGACTGAAAAATTTATTTTTCGCTATAAGCTATTGATTAATATACTTACCTGTGACTAATAAGAAGTTACTTCTTATTTTAATATTTTTTAAATACCAAAAAACCTCTTTGAGTTATTGTATTTACTACATTATGCTCATGAGCAAGCTCCTAGATAAAAACGAAATAATTAAACATTCCATTGTTAGGATACGTATTATGAATAAAACTAAAGTAGATGATTGTTGGCTGCTTGCCCGCTTTTCTTAACCATACGCCCGCGCTCCTAGGTAAGAAACAACAAAAGTGTTAACTGGAAAATAAAGGATGCCATATGTTGATTGAAATGATCAGCCCACGCATTAAAGAGATTGAGGAGAAGCTTAGCCGTGGACAAGGTTTAAATCAGGAAGACATTAATACCTTGCTGCTTAAATCTCAATACAATCATATTAATCATTTAGATTAAAAATTGAATAAAGTTACGGCTGATGTGGCGAGCTTAAAATCAGTCAGGCGATTAATACTAATATGCGTTGCTCTATTGGCATGATTGCGCTCATCGTTACCGTGCTTAAATTGGCGGATATGTTTGTTGGAAAATAATGCCTAACTTTTGTTTTATGTGCGAAAATCACAAGCAATAAGAGCAGGTTAAAAAAATTTTTAGGGTTTATTATGGCACTTCATTTATATATTAAGGTTTTCTGTCTTGCATTATTGGCATTTCCTCAGCTTACAATAGGAAGTCCGAATCAAATAATATCACGCATTATAGGCGGTACGACCTCGGAGAGCAGTCGTTGGCCTTGGGTGGCAGCTTTAGTCACTAAAAATGTCCCTACTGATGAAGGATTGTTTTGTGGCGCAAGCCTTATTGCTAAAGACTGGGTACTAACTGCAGGCCATTGCGTTGTTGGTCAGCCTCCTGCGGCTTTTGATATCATTATTAACCACGCTCAATTAGATGCCAATACTGGCGAGCGCATTGCAGTAGAGCGTATCGTGCTACATCCACAGTATAATAACATCACTTTAGATAATGATTTGGCTTTGATCAAATTAAAGTATTCTTCGCAAATTCAGCCTATTCAGTTAGTTGCGCCTTATTCTAATCAAGATGCACCAAACAAGTCTGCCACTGCCCTCGGCTGGGGGGCGACGGTTTCTTCTGGGGACTTATTTCCATTGAATTTACATCAGGTTGAGCTACCTCTGACAAGCAATAGCATTTGCTCATCCAGCATGAAAGAAAACATTAGCGACGATATGCTTTGCGCTGGCGATGGATTAGGTCTAAGGGACACGTGTTCTGGGGATAGTGGGGGGCCCTTAATTGTGTTCGATACGGAGAGTAATTCTTGGCGTCAAGCGGGGGTTACAAGCTGGGGTTATGGCTGCGCAGATATTGGATCCTATGGCATTTATACGCGGATAAAAAACTATGCGGCATTTATTTCTAGTCAAATCTGTAGCGCACAAGAGGTCCCTGTCAGCACATCGCTAAAACTCAATATTAATGCTAATATAGTAAGCCTTAACTGGACTAGAGGGAGTAGCGGCGAGGGCTATCGTTTAAATTATGCGCCTTATCCAGATGTACAACGTATTGACAGTATGGATATGAATTTACTCACGGATTTTAGCGCTGAATTAGCCCCAAGCAGCGCTTATTATGTCGCCATTACGAGTTATAAAAATAACTGTTTAAGTGCGCATTCAAATATTGAGCACTTTATTATACCTTAGGGAAGTAGTGGTTATTTTATGGGGGCAGAGTTGTGGCTAGAAGCCCCTACGGACGGCAAGATTCATCTGTTATTTACTTCTCGTTCCGTAAGTTAGAAATACCCCCTTAAAACGGAACATATTAAGAACTGTGTGATTTTAGCCTGCTAATGCCAATCACCTGCCCTAAAGGCGGGCTGAAGAAGCCATGCCCTACAAGCATAACTAATACCCTACCTTAAATAAGTAGCCTTAGCTGTTACTACATATATTTCCGAGCTGTTATTTTTCAGCTCTTAACCATCACTTTATTAGGCGTTTAATTTACCACATGAGCCCCTCTATTAAATTAAGCATTGTTTTTCTTAACTTTAACAAGTTAGCGGAAACTCAATTTACCTGCATAGCATTACAAAAATTGTGTGCTGAACGCTCTGATATTGAACTGATAGCCGTAGATAATGGCTCTGAAGATGGTACTAATGAGTATTTACAGGCTCAACCTTATATTATTAGCCTTTCTTTGCCAGATAATCAGGGCATTGCCGGTTATAGCGCGGGGTTTGATGTTGCGCGCGGACAGTATATCTTGGTCTTAGATGATGATTCTTCCCCTGCCAATCTTGCGGGTATAGATCATGCCTTATCAATATTAGATCAGCGTGCTGATATTGGTGTTATTGCCGCGCACATCCAAATGCCTGATGGTAATCCCCAATGGAGCTGGCATTTACCTAAAAGCCAGACCTTTGGCATTTCACCTTTTTTTATTGGCTGTGGTTTTATTATCCGACGCGATCTATTTGCTAAAATCGGCTGGTATCCTAAAGATTTTTTTCTGTATCAAAATGAAATTGATGTTAGCTTTCAGGTGCGCTTACAGGGCTTTGAAATATTTTATGACCCTGAGTGTGTTGTGATACATCGTGGCACCCCTAGCCAGCGTTCTGGCTGGCGACGCATCTTTTTCCCTACACGCAATACTTTGTGGTTGATACGACGCTACTATCCGCAGCCTTTAGCTAGCTATATGATTAGCTCTCGCATTATCATTGGCCTAACTCGCGCTCTTTGTTTTCGCGAGTTAAAATATTATTTCAAGGCACTGAAAGCCGGATTATTCACACCGATAGAAAAAACTGTGCTGCCCCTCTCACTGCGCAAACAAGGGGAAACTTTTTTTCGGCAAAATAGTTTACTTCATCAATTATTAAAAAGGCTTTAAATCACTGTCGTATCTTTTTATACCTATAGCCCTGCTTACTCTCTATTTTTAGCTTATGCCATCACATTCATTGAACCTACCCAAAGTTGCCGCTGCCATTGTAACGTACAATCACCGCGACCCTGTTTTAAAGCTTATCGCATCATTAGAACAGCAAAAAATCCCTACTTTTGTCACTGAAAACAAGGGAGCAGATGGCGCAGCAGAGGCAATTCGCAACCAATTCCCACAGGTATCTCTATTAGCCAGTTCTGCTAATTTAGGCGGCTGTGGCGGTTTTAACTGCGCAGCACTGGCAGCTTTATCGAGTGGTTGTGAGTACTTGATTTTTATTGATGATGACGCTTTTCCTGAAGCAGATTGTATTGCTCAGTTGACTGAATTTTTAGATACCCACCCTGATTATATTTTTGCTGCTCCGAGTATTTATATTTCCTCTCAGCCCGATACACTCCAAGAAGCTGGGGGAGGTGTTAATTTTAGCCGCAGTAACCCCATTGAGGCTTGGTATCGTTTTCAGGTTAATCCTGATTTACCTCCCGTCTTAGATATTGACTATGCAAGTGCTTGTTGCCTAATGGTACGTGCAGATGCATTACGCGAAATGGGCGTGCTGGATTGGGCCTATTTTATTTTTAGTGACGATGTCGATCTCTGTTTGCGCTTACGTAAAACCTTTAATAAAAAAGGAGCCTGCCTTACTGGCGCAAAAGCATTTCATGATTTTCCTTGGGCAAAGCCTTTTGCGCCCATGCGTTTATATTTTTTTCAGCGTAATGGTTTACGTTTAATTGCCAATCACCGAGCGAAAGGTGAGTTAAAATCTCTATTTATTGCTTTAATGCGCTTGAGTCGTCGTATTTTTTATAGTGCTTTAGTGGGTGATATTGAAGTCAAACAGACCTTAGTCTGTGCATTTAAAGATGCTTGGCAAGGGAAATTTGGCAACTGGGATTCATGGATTACATTTGCCAAAAATCGTACGCAGTTAAATGCTCATTTTTTTAAACAACATGCAATAAAGCGGATTTTAATTGATATTTCTATTGAAGACTTTGAAGAAGCCATTTTACTATCGCTCAAAGCCTTACATAGCTCTGCAACCGTTGATATATTATGCGATGAACACCGCGTCTCTGCTCATCAAGCCAAGCTTAGCTATACTCAAGTCTTTGCCCGTAAAGTGGGGTTTATTAAACCCTTGCGTATTTTGCCTCACTTATTACAACAAAAATATGATCTAGTCATTACAGATGCAACGATGGAGGCGAGACGAGCCAGTGCAATGTGTGGAAAACAAGCGGCTATTTTTCATAACAATGCCCTATATTTAGCACCTAGCCGCCCCTATATTGCAGCCATTGCGCATTTAGTCTCGTTACCTATTGGCCTATTGGCGGCTTTACTAACGATTAATCACTTCCGCAAACCCTTTCCAGCTGGTACGCCCCCGACTGAAGCGGGCGAATTACTAAAGACTATCGGTATAAACCCTGAAATAGGGCAACCTTATGCTAGGTTAAAACCGGATGACTGATGCTTATTGCCCTCCTGTTGCGCCAGTATGCTTAGGTGAGGGCGAGCTAAGTGGTGGCTATCAGGCGTGGTGCCTAGAGCGTGAAAAATACGCCTCTAGCCACTACCCTGTACGTCGTCATAAGCACTTATTATTTTCTGTTGTTGTTCCTGTCCATAACCCGCCAGCTAAATGGCTACAAGAGTGCATTAACTCAGTACGCTGCCAGTTTTTTGCCGACTGGGAACTTATCTTGGCCGACGATGCTTCCGTACGCGAAACTATTGACTTATTGCACAAAAACCAAGCGCTAGATGCACGCATCAAAGTCAGTTTAGATAGCCAGCAATCTGGAATTTCCGCAACGACCAATCGTGCTGCGAGTTTAGCCAGCGGTGATTTCTTGGTATTTTTAGATCATGATGATCTTTTAGATCCCTATGCCTTACCCGCCTTTGCTCAGCAACTACAGAAAAATATCGCGACTGATATTATTTATGCGGATGAAGATCGTTTTGACACTGATTACCTGCGCATACACCCAGGATTTAAACCGAAGTTTTCCGTAGAAAAGTTACTTTGCACTAATTATATACACCACCCTGTGGTAATGCGCCGTTCACTATTTGAGAATCTAGGCGGGTTCAATAGCAAATATGACGGCTCTCAAGATTATGATTTATTGCTTAGAGCTATTGAACAAACTTCGCAGATAAAACATATTCCTGATGTGCTTTATCATATGCGCCTGCACAGCGGCTCATTAGCGTCTGGAGCCGCGGCAAAGCCCGATGCACATGATAAAGGTATTGCGGCAGTGCAAGCCTATTTACAACGAAAAAAATCATCAGCACTCATCAAAGTGACGCCTTTTGAAGGCTGCCATAATCTAAGCTACCCCTTAACACAACGCCCTAAAACATGTCTTCTTCTTTTGCTTGATACTGAAACACAATTAGACGATGTTCACGGATTTTGGCGGCAACATGAAAATGACGAAATTTTAATCTGCACCGAGACCCGTCGTTCAATCCCCGAGCGATTAAATGCCTTAGCGACTAAAGCACAAGGCGATATATTAATTTTTGCCGACGGTCAATTACAACCAGAGCCTGGGTGTATAACTGAGTTATTAGGTCACTGCATCCGTGAGAATATAGGCTTAGTCACGGGAAAACTCGCCTACAGTGATAATAAATTACATAGTTGCGGCTTAACTTTAGGGATGCGCGGTTGCTCTGGGCGCTGGCATTATGATTGTAATGCCGATGATCTAGGCTATGGCGGCTGGATGGGTATTAACCACGAAGTTTCTGCTGTCCCATGGCAATTAATGGCCATAAAAAAAGATTTATTTATACGCGCTGGTTTATTTGATTGTGGCTATACCACTAAAGGCTTTGATGTCCATTTTGCATTGCAATTAGCGAGCGATAAAACACTGACTCATTTGGCGACTCCCCTAGCGAAAGCAAAATTTCCTTTTCCTTGCCCCCATCAACACGAGGCATGGCTTGAGCAAGATTTTAAACGCTTATGGCTATTCTGGGAACAAGTACTTAATCAGACCGATCCTTTTTATCATCCGAATTTAACAATTTATGATGAATCTATCAGCTTTATCAGTCCTTATGAATTACAGTGTAAGAAATTAGGTTTTTTCAATGCCTACGATAATTTAAGCTATCAATTATTATGGCAATGCTTTCAAGTAAAAAATGCCACAAAAAATAGCCCCGTCAACAGGACATAATTTATGCATAAACGATTTCTTATAAGCGTACTGCTAACAAGCACGCTAACGCCAGCATTTTCAGCGCCCTATAGCATTAATGCCTTTCAAGCATCCCCGAATATCGATGGTATAATCAATGAACTAGAGTGGCCTGTGCAACATGCAGTCAACCTAAGCCGTGCCTTTCACGATCAGCGCAGCATTAAACTCTACTATGCCCACGATGCGGATTATCTGTATCTTGCCGCTGACATTGAAGACCAGCAACTTTGGGCTGATGGCTCAGGTAACGGCACGGGAAATATTTGGGAAAATTCCAATGATGATTCTATTGAATGGTATTTTGATTTAAACCTATCTAAAGATGATCACTTACAAAGCACGGATCGTTTCCTAGCTCTAAACATCGGTAATTTTACCGACCCAGTTAATGGTAACGGCATTGTCTCACGACGTAGCTTTAATGCTGGCTCCGGGGATGGTGGAGCAGTAGGCGTTTTAGACCCGCATACTTTAGATGGAATTCGTTACCAGGTAAGCTATCGTGGCACCGTTAATAACTCGTCTGACATTGATGAAGGCTATAGCATAGAAGTCGCTATTCCTTGGTCATTATTACCGAATACCAGCCATAACGACGGTGATAGCATTGGCATTAATGCGATTGTTATTTCTGACGACAGCGGCAATAATCGTGATTTTTCCGACAACAGAGATATTGAGCCGGCTGAATTACGCTTCACTGTACCCATCCTTACCGATGAGTATGTGGAATTAAAACACAGCGAACAACACAGCTCTCAATCGGGTTTAAGTGGCCCTTCAGCCTATACAAGATTACAGTTTCAGACGCACAATGACACGCAAGCACCCAGCGCGGTTGCTAACCTAATTGCCGCACACCCACGCCCCTACTCCGTTAGGTTGCAATGGAATAATCCAGGAGATAATTTTGGCACGGGTATGGCTTCGGGGTTTGATGTGCGTTACTCAACTAAACCGATTACAGCTGAAAATTTCCAACAAGCCAGCCAATGGCCATTTAATAAACAAGCAAACTTTGATTTTTTTGCGACAACAAATATTCGAGTTATGGGCTTACTACCCGATACTCGCTATTATTTTGCGGTACGCGCCTATGATGAGGTCAACAATTTTGGCCCTACTGCTTACTCTGAGCCCTTATCAACGATCTCTATTGCCGCTTTAAATAGTGCAATTCCAGCCGACAAATACCAAGGACTTGCAGCGATAGCGCCCGGTGGACGTTATTTTATTAAAGAAAATGGTCAACCCTTAATTCCTATTGGTACTCAATATTTACATCAAGATGATGCTATCCGCTATTTGTACAATGACAACATCTGGACTGGCAATGCATGCCATAATTTTACAAAAAATCCAGAAGCCAAACAAAAAATAAGTGACTATATGGCTAAATTAAAAGCCAGCGGCATTACTGTCATGCGTTTATTTTTAGAGGATTTATCTTTAAATGTGCCGAATAATACTGCCTTTAACCAGAAAAATTGCGCTTATTGGCTAGAAAGTCCCCGAGGCACCTTTAACGCTAAAATGGCTGATTTTATTATTGATATTTTACGTCTTAGCGCTGAAAACGGTATCTATGTATTAATTAGTCCTTTTGATACTTTTTTCTATGATAACTATCTAAACCGTACTGCTTGGCATACCAGTCAAGGCGGCCCACTCACCGATATTAATAACTTCTACACTAATCCTGACGTACTCACCATGGCTAAAGCGCGTTGGAGTTGGGTCATCAATACCATCAATAGTAGCGGTTATGCCGATGCAGTATTTGCTTATGAAATCTTGAATGAGTGGGATTCATTTGAATGGACTCTCCCAGATAATGATGCCAATAAAGATGCTCAAATTCGTCAAAAGTTTATTACGGAGTTAGCTGCACACGTACGTAGCCTGGATAATGAGCATTTACTGGTTTCCAGCTCAACAGCCTTAGATCCACGCGGTGCTTTAGGTAGCTTCACTTATGATAGCAATGTTTTTGATGCGGTATTGCCTCATCTTTACCTGCCAAATAACCGCGAACCTTGGAACAACCCTGCCTCCGAGATAGGAACGGCGATAGTAAAAGAGCAAGCCAATACCCTTTCTTGGTGGACAACCAATCAATCGAACGCTCAGCCTGTCTTAAATGGGGAGTGGGGGCCTTCTGATGCTTGGCTACCTAATCCTAATCAACCGAGTTATTTTTTCGATTTTACTCAAGCAGATGACGAACTATTAACCCGTAAACTTTGGTTTACTGAGCTCGCTAGTGGCGCTGCAGGCCCTGGCATTCGAATGCCTGGCGGTGTTCGTGGAGGTCCTGAATTAGGCCTACATTTATCAGAAATCATGTTTAATACCGCAAGTACGCTAAGTGCTTTTGTTAGCCACGGAATTGATTTTTCTGACTTTACCGGCATGAATCTGCAAAAGTCAGTCTCCGTCAGTAATAGCTCGGCCGCTTTAGTGGTAACGGGAAGCAGTGATGCAAAGCAAGGCTTGGTTTATATTCACCAAGATAGTAATAAAAGTTCCGCAACCGTAAGCAATGCTCAGCTCAATATTGGCTCTTTATTGGGCGGCGCAGCTAGACAAGCTGAATTCTGGAGTACGGCTCCCAACCAAAAACAGGCACAGTATATTGTTATGGCTAAAGCGGCAAATTTAGCGACACCTAATGACAGTAACTTTGCCATTCCAGACTTTAGTGATGATTGGATGATTAAATTCTCGGAACAGTACAGCACACGATTAATAACTTGGCGCGAACAAGGGCAACAAGTACTTACTTTGGCACATGAAAATATGGATAAAGCGGGTGCTGTTGATGTTTATATTGTGTATATCCTGAATGGTGAAATATTCTCCTTAACTAGGAATGCGCAAGGTCAACTAACGTCCGTTTCAGGGCTTGCCGCGTGGCAGGCTAATGCGTCGCTTAACAATGAAGTATCTGAATTAATTAGGTTACCTATTTCCGGCGGCACAAATATTGATGTCTATATTGCCACTCTCAGTGCAGGTACACCAATCGAAAGTTTTAACTTTAAAACGCTACAATTACTAACGTTGCATTTTTAATTACGATACGCTGGCAGCATCAAAGGCACAGGCTTTTGAGCGCAAACAAAGCCTTAACAACTAACATTAGCTCTACGCAATAAACGGAGCTATTTCTCCTATTATTTTATGACTATATCCTCAATGATTAGCCACAAAACTGAAAACGCCCTAGCTTCATCATCTATTCGCTGTGTATTAAGTGCGGCACAACAAAGTCATTTACCTTTAAACTGGCGCAATTTTCTCGCTCAACAAACAATGCGTATTGAGCCTGAACCTGAAGATAACAGTTTTTTTTTAAATTTTGCACACTTAAATGAGCGTACACCTTGTGCCGCGCCGAATTTATTAGAACAAATGACTTGGGCGCTATTGGCGCACCCTGAATATGACAGGATCATCTGGCCATTATTTAGTTCTATTAATATAAAATCACCCCTGCACTTATTAGCACTTGATAAACACGCACAAGCGGTGACCAGTCAACAAGGGTTTATTAGTCTTAGTCGTGAGCCGAGTATAGAGTCAGAAACACATTTGACCTATAAAACACTCTGCTTTTCGCATGCGCTAATCACAAGCGAAACGACTAACGAGCCTGCCCCGCTATCTTTCTCACGCACACTAAAAAATAAACTTTCCCTAGAACAAAAGTTATTTTTAAAACGTAAGGCCGATGCTTTACGCGAATTATTGTCTTTTCCAAAACAAAATAAAACCACCTTAAATAAAAACACTCTTGCCCTTAAAAAATCATGGCCTGCTGAATTTATACGTCCTGAACTTTATTTAAACGCAGAAGTGATTGATCATAAGCAACGCATTCCCGTATTAATTGCTACACATTGGCTGGAGTTGGGGGGAGCAGAAAAATTTGCTATCGACTTAATTAAATCTCTCCCTAAAGAACGTTATGCAATCTATGTCACTACTGACATTCCTTCGTTTAATCACTGGAGTTGTGACATTATTGATCAGGTTGAGGCTATTTTCCATTTACCTAGTTTTTTACCGCACTCAATGATGACGATTTTCTATGAATACTTAATTCGTAGTCGGCAGATTCGTCTTATGCATCTTCATCATGCGGCTCAAGCATACGAAGCGCTCTATCATATACGTCGATTTCATCCACAGTTACAAATACTCGATTCATTGCATATTATCGAGCTTCCACCCAATGAAGGGGGATATGTTGAAGCTTCAGCCCGAAATTTTGAAGCCTTTATTAATCATCATCATGCTATTAGTTACTATTTAAAAAACTTTCTAACGCAACGCTGGCGCATTCCTGAGCAAAAAATTTCGGTGACCTATCTTAATGTTGATAGCGATTATTTTAATCCTGAATTAATAGAAAAAGGTCAAATGAGGCGCGCCTTAAATATCCCTGATAATACCTGTATCGTGGGTTTTATCGGGCGCTTTAGCCAGCAAAAACAACCTCTAGAATTCATTAAGTCAGCCCAACTGTTACAGCAACGCTGGCAAGAAACACAACAAACCCAACCTCTTATTTTTGTAATGACAGGCAGTGGCTTATTAGAGTTAGAGATTAAGAAAGCTATCCAGGGCGCATCGGGCACAAGCATTCTATTACACCCGCAGGTGAATGATACTCGCCCCATTTATCAAGACTGTGATGTCCTTATGATGCCATCGGCTAATGAAGGTCTAGCCTTAGTTAGTTATGAAGCAATGGCAATGCAAACCCCGATATTTTTTACCGATGTCGGTGCCCAGAATGAATTATTGCCCGCAGAATTTCTAATTACCAATACCGCGCCGGTCGCTAAAAAATTTGCTGATGCTATTTGGCCTTATCTTATTGATGCAGAAAAAAGACAGCAAGCAGGCGTGAACATGCGCGCTTATATACGCGAAAATCATCATCACCAGCAAACTTATACTGAGCTACTTGCCTTGTATCAACAATTATTAAACTGCGAATAATGAACCTTTTTCGTAAACTATTTTTACGCCTTAGTGATCCCTTATTAAAGCAATGCCTTTGGCATCGCGGTTACAACCTAGGCACTGGCACATCAACTAGCCCTGTGTGGTTAAATAAATTAATGTACTGTGATTGCGCTTATACAGCACAAACTTATCAAAGCTCTGATCCCAACTATGCGCATTATCTATGGAAGCATAGCTTTTTAAGCTGTATAGAAAAACGCCAACGACAACGAAGCATTAAATATTGGTCATATAAACCATTAATAAGTATACAACTAGCTGTTTTTAAGGTCGATATAGAGCAGCTGCACGTTTGCCTGGATTCTGTCGCTAGACAACTGTACCCGCATTGGCAACTTTGCATTGTAGAAGATGGTAGCGAGATACCTGCTATCAGAGAAACGCTAACTGCCTTTAAAAATCGATTCCCCGATAAAGTTACATTAGTTTTTCGCGATGAGAATCAGGGCATTACGGCTACTAGCCAAGAAGCATTTACCTTAAGCGAGGGCGAGTATATCGCCTTACTTGATCATGACGATTATTTAGCGCCTGAAGCGTTATATGAGGTTGTTAAGCTACTCAATCAACAGCCTGACACTGATTGGGTTTATTCTAATAATGACAAACTTGATGGTTCTGGATTGCGCTGTTGCCTGCACGCAAAACCAGCTTGGTCACCTGAGTTACTTCTGACGTATAATTATATTCTGCATTTATCGGTTATTCGGCGCAGTTTAATAGAGCAGGCGGGAGGTTTTCGAGCAGGTTTTGAGGGCTCTCAAGACCATGATTTATATCTACGCTTAGCTGAACTAAGCTCTAAAATCAGACATATTCCACGCGTCTTATATTCATGGCGTCAATCAGCTGATTCAGTCGCTCTAAATCCTGAGAATAAAGGCTATGCTTATGCAGCGGCCTTACGCGCCTTAAACTCAGCACTTGTAAGACGTGGTGAAAATGGTTTAGCCAGTCACCCTAAGCATTCCTGGCTAGGTAGCTATCAAATTATTAGAGCCATTGAAAAACCAAGCATTGATGTTATTTTTCTCAGCTCAGAAAATACTCAATTGCCAATTTTAGACAATCTTGCACGGCAAACAGCTATTACTATCAGCTCGCAATCATGGCTTACACAGGCCGAAAATGCAGGCAATGAATTACGAACACTTATTAATAATTGTCAGTCGGCTTATATTTTGCTGCTTTCACCTTTAGTTCGATTTACCGATGCTAAGCAATTATTTAATCTTGCAACTCATTTAGCCTCTTCAGGTGTGGCCTTAAGCACGGCAAAGATTAGCCATCAAAATGATCAAGTCGATCACTGCGGCTTAGCTTATCAGCAAGGATTATTACACTACCCATTACGTGGCTGGCCTAAAGATTTAGATGGTATGGGGGCTTATGGTGCATTACCCAGAAATATCTCGCTGAGCTCACCCTTAATAAATTTAGTTAAAACGGAAACTCTACACCAAGTTTTAGATCAACTCTGCAATTATACAAGCGTGGCAGCTTGGTTTGTGGCTCTTGCATTCGAGCTAAAAAACCATCAACAACGCCTCCTTGTCGATGGTGGAATTTCTCTATTATATACCCTAACGGAACCTTATCAATTAACCTTAGCTGACCTTGACAAGGCTCTGTTACAACATAATTATCCGGATTTCTTTACTGCTGACGATTCTTTATATCATCAGCAAATGCATTAACTTAGGAATGAGAAGTTAATAATATACGAATATTGCCTCCTGTGGGAATGACTTTAGCCACAAATCTCGCGACTTGAAGTCGCTCCCACAAAACGAGGTAATCCCAAGTTATGCCTGCTATTCCTTATTGTTTATCAATTTACGGGGGCTAATACAGGCAGCTCACTTTTCTCCTCTTCTTCCCAAGGTTTGAGTTTATGATCCATAGGCGCGTTTCGCTCTGCTTCAGTTTGAATTTCCATTCCATCATAATCTCTTAATACCTGATCAGCACCAGGAGTGAATTCATCCTGATCATAGTATATGCCGGTCAGTTTACGTCTAAATTCATCGGTTACTTTACGCGCATCGAATTTATTGGCAATAACACGAGGTGTAATAACCACAACCAATTCATTTTTTACTACATTTTTCGTTTGCGTACCAAATAACCACCCCAAATAAGGAATATCTTTTAAGAAAGGAATCCCAGTATTCCCAAAAGTATGTCTTTCATCTATCAAACCACCTAACACAATACTTTCACCATCGACCACCGCCACGGTTGTTTGTATTTGTCGTTTTAATATAGTCGGCGAATCAATATTGGAGGTTCCTGATGAATTTATTGCAGTATCAACGCTCTGATCTATCTCTAAAATCACCATACCACTGGCATTTACTCTCGGCTTTACCGTTAAAAGTACCCCAGTATCCAGCATTACAATAGGACTAGTTTGCAGTGAGCTATCCCCGCCACTGGTATTAGTTGTTTCAGAGCCTCTAGTTGGAACTGAGTCACCGACTTTAATTGACGCTTCTTGATTATTTAATACCAGCAGAGAAGG
>Ga0105357_10001236_pt1 | contig 13809 bp, 10 predicted proteins | sample GOMGulsemesocosm_4_FD_83660 | JGI IMG/M metagenome (GOLD analysis project Ga0105357, IMG submission 83660) | Methane-oxidizing microbial communities from mesocosms in the Gulf of Mexico - GOM15B Gulf of Mexico | ecosystem: Environmental > Aquatic > Marine > Cold seeps | place: USA: Gulf of...
CGTTTGCATTTGATGGGGGATGTGGACACAACTATTGAGGCCTTAAAGGCTGCAGATCAACGTTTGCGTGAAAGTGGTGATACGGCAGGTTTTAAAGTGCGGGGACAGATTACTAAAGAAATTGCTGCTGTCCAAAAGGTGCAGCTGGCTGATGTTGTGGGCATTTATTCTACTTTAGAAATGTTAGAAGAAGATGTTGCTAGGCTAAATGTGTTTCTTCCTTTTGCGGGAAAGGGACTGTCTTCGGATGACAGCGCCGCTAAAACTAAGCCTTTAGCTGAAAATGATATTAATGCTAAGCTAGATAATGCTTTGGTTGCTATCGAAGGAATTGTCACTATTAGACGCTTAGATAGTCCAGTAACTTCAATTATTACGCCTGAACAAAAAGCTTTCATTGCTGAGCAATTAAGTACTAAGCTGGTAATTGTTAAATTGGCTTTAGTTCAGCAGGATGATGCGTTATATCAAACGAGTATTAATGATGTTCTACAATGGCTACAGAGTAATTTCACAAAAAATGTAGCTTATAAGCAATTTGTACTTGAATTGGAACGATTGAAAGCTATCCAGATTCGTAGTAATTTTCCAGACATTAGTGAATCACTGAAAATGCTGAGAAATATTGCTAAATTAAGATTGGAAACAGACAAGGCATTACAACAGCCTGATGCACAAGCTGAATAATAATAAGAGGTTGGCTAAGTGAAGAATATATTATTTTTTCTAGGGGCGTTGGTATCTGCGCTGGTTTTTGCCTTTCTTGTTCATGAATGGTTAGCTCAGTATGATGATCCAGGCTATGTATTGATTGGTGTTGGACATTGGGCCTTGGAGACATCTTTAGTTGTTTTTGCCGTGGCTTTAATTATTGGTTTTTTTGTTTTTTATGTCCTTTTTAGATGCTTAGGTTGGTTGATACGACTTCCTAGTAAAATCAGAATGCGTGGTAAATCGGTCAAATTCAATCGGTCGCAAGATGCTTTGATCTCGGGTTTAGTTGATTCGGCAGAAGGTAATTGGGAACGTGCTGAAAAAACCTTAATTAGGCATGCTTCAAATAGTGGTGCCCCTTTAATTCATTATTTAACGGCGGCACGTGCTGCTCATTCTCGCGGAGCGATGGAAAAACGTGATGAATATTTAACTCGAGCAACGAAAGATGCGCCTGGATCTGAGGTTGCTGTTGGCTTAACTCGAGCTGAATTACATTTATCACAAAAACAATTTGATCAGGCATTAGAGACGCTGACAAAATTACATACCTTAGACTCCTCGCATGCTAGCGTTTTAAAAATGTTGCACCAAACTTATCAGCAGTTAGGTGATTGGCAAGCGATTCGTAAGTTATTGCCTGCTTTTCATGAGAATAAAGTTTTTATGGAAGCGGAGATTAAATTGCTGGAAGTTGAGACCTTCAGTCTTTTATTAAAGGAAGCAGCCGAAACTAGTAATGCTAGCGAAATACAGGAACTTTGGAATAGTATTCCGGCTTATGTTCAAACTATGCCAGGTATTCCCGCTATTTATTTTGCTGCAATGATTGATTCCGGTGCTGGTGCTAAAATTGAGAAGGATTTAGTCCGTGCTTTAAATGATAGGTGGGATATGACCTTATTGTCCTTATTTGGTAGTGTGCAATCTATTGATTTTCGGGCGCAGTTGGAAATGGCTGAGAAGTGGTTGTTAGAGCATGGCAATGACCCTATTTTATTGCGTGTATTAGGTAAAATTGCGATTAAATGTGAGTTTCCGGATAAGGCCAAAAAATATTTAGCTAAAAGTATAGGTGTTGAGCCTACGGTTGAAGCTTATAGGATATTGGGTAATTATCTATTAGAAGAGGGCGATCAAGAGCGAGCGAGTGAATGTTTCAAGCTCGGACTGGAACTCGCATCGAATGAAGTTATAAAGAGCGTAAGTAGTTTACGCTAAGATATTTCCCATCCTGATTTGGATGGGAGTCATCTTTATTTTACAGTCGCAATAATGGTTGCCCGTATTGGCGAAGGGTGGCCCTCAATCGTCAGATTTGGATTGTTAGGATCTAAAAAATCTTGCAGTGAATTGAACGTCATCCATGGTGTGGAACGTTGCTCTTCCATGCTAGTTTGATTTATATCAACAACACGTATATCAATAAAACCGCAGCGCGTCATCCAACTTACTAAAGTTGCACAGCTCGGTAAGAACCAAACATTGCGCATTCGCGCATAGCGACCTTCAGGCACTAATACTTCGCCTTTTTCTCCCTCAATTACCAGTGTTTCTAAGACTAACTCTCCACCACTGCGTAAGCGATTACGCAAATCCATTAAATGGTCAATGGGCGAACGACGGTGATACAGAACACCCATAGAAAATACGGTATCGAAGATGCTGGTTTTTTCTGGGATTTCTTCTAGCGTTAGAGGTAAAACATAGATGGGTGCTTCGCTGCCATACAGGCGGCGTATGGCTTGAAACTGTAAGACATGCAATTGCACTGGGTCAACGCCGACCACCATTCTTGCTCCGGCACCTAGGATGCGCCAGCAATGATAGCCATTACCACAACCTACATCCAAAACAAGCCTGCTATTTAGTGGGCTAATATGATCTTTAATGCGCTCCCACTTCCAGTCAGAACGCCATTCTGTATCAAGGTGTAAGCCAAATAAATCATACGGACCTTTGCGCCAAGGAAACAGATTTTTTAATTCCTGTTCCATTTGCATTTTTTCTTCGGGGAGTAATTGGTCTTCTTGGCCTATGCTAAAGCCTTCGTTATCAAGTTGAACGCTATGATTCTTCGGGATAGGTAATTGCTCAACGGCAGTATTCCACATGGAAAAATTGCCATGAGCTTCAGGGTTGAGTGCCTGATGAATTTGTTCAGGTAATATCGCAGCCCAATGCTCGGCATTTGCTTCAATTAGTGTGTCGAATAAGGGTTGATAATCAATCATTTCAAAGCAATCATAGAAGCAAAATTAAAATATTGGAACCAGACTTCAGAATTATTAAAGCCTGAGCTTAGTAAGCGGGTTTTATGTTGAGCGAAGGTTTCGGGAATCAGTACATTCTCTATTGATGCACGTTTTTGGCTGATTTCCATATCACTATAGCCGTTGGCCTTTTTAAAGGCGTGATGCATTTCTGTTTGTAGTTCTTGCTGTCTCGGGTCAGTAAACATCAGTTTTTCTGACAAAATGAGTAAGCCGCCAGGCTTTAAACCGGCGTATATTTTTTTTATAAAGGCATTTCGATCAGCGACGGGTATAAACTGTAAAGTAAAATTCAGCACTACAATAGAGGCATTGCTGATGTCCATTTCTTGAATGTCGCGACAAACAAGTTCGACGGGAATGGTTGCTGTGTCTCGATCTATGATTTTCTGGCAACGAGTCAGCATGGCAGACGAGTTGTCTACAGCAATAATGGAACAATTTTTTGCGGTGATTTTATGGCGCATGGACAGTGTTGCCGCGCCCAATGAACAGCCTAAATCGTAACAAGTGCTATCATCTTGAGCAAAGCGACTAGCCAGCAAGCCTATGGCCGATATAATAGCACTGTAACCTGGAACGGAACGTTGTATCATATCAGGGAAAACATCGACTACGCTGTTATCGAATTTAAAACAGCCAACATCGCCAAGCGGGCTTGCGTATAAAGTATCTTTTTGTGAGTTCATTTGGGTAAGTATAAAAATAGATGGCTAATTTTACTTAAAATTAGCTTACTTGTACGCAGAAATGCTGAATTAACCTATCTTTTTAAGGAGACGAGACGGTGACAGAAATAAGTAATATTGAAATAGAGCGGGTCAAAGCCTTTTTACTGGGCTTGCAGGATAGCATTTGCGCAGGAATGCAAAATGAAGATGGTGGGGCGGTTTTTGTTGAAGATTCATGGGATAGGGTCGAAGGCGGCGGTGGTCGTTCTCGTGTATTAACTAATGGTAAGGTTTTTGAGCAAGCGGGAGTTAATTTTTCCCATGTTTTTGGGCATAAATTACCGCCGTCCGCAACAGCTAAAAGGCCTGAACTAGAAGGTCGTGACTTTCAAGCAATGGGCGTTTCCTTGGTTATTCATTCAAATAACCCTTATGTGCCTACTTCTCATGCTAACGTGCGATTTTTTATTGCTGAGAAAGAAGGCGAAGAGCCGATCTGGTGGTTTGGCGGAGGCTTTGATTTAACCCCTTTTTATCCCTTTAAAGAAGATGTTATTAGTTGGCATCAAACATCAAAAGCGGCGTGTGATCCTTTTGGTGATGATGTTTATGCAAAATATAAAAAGTGGTGTGATGAGTATTTTTATTTAAAACATAGAGATGAAACCCGTGGTGTTGGCGGTTTGTTTTTTGATGATTTAAATGAATGGGGCTTTGAAAAAAGTTTTGCCTTTATGCAAAGTGTCGGCGAACATTATTTGCAAGCCTATTTGCCGATTGTCAGCAAACGTAAAGCGATGGAATTTGGCGAGCGGGAGCGCGATTTTCAACTGTATCGTCGTGGTCGTTATGTGGAGTTTAATTTAGTTTTCGATCGCGGGACTTTGTTTGGCTTGCAAACTGGCGGACGTACCGAATCAATTTTAATGTCTATGCCACCTATTGTGCATTGGAAGTATAACTGGCACCCAGAGGAAGGAAGTCCTGAGGCCATTTTGTATGATGATTATTTGCAACCGCATGATTGGTTGGCGGAATAACGGATAGTAATTGCGGTGAGTGGAAATCTCCACTCACCCAAATAAAGCTAAAGACTATTTTTTTCTTCTAGTTTGGCAATAACCGCATCTAACGAGCCATTATCTTTCATCATTTGGTTAAATGTGTCCCGATTACTGATGATTAGACTAATACCCTCTACTTTAAGGTCATAGATAAACCACTTATCATTGCGCAGCACCATTGAATAATCAATTTTTGCATTAGGTTTGCCAGATTGATGCACCGTTGTTTTCACTGTGACAGATTTATCATCGGCCGCGATGCTTAACGGTAAATATTCAATACTCCAGTTTTGAAATTGTTCACTGAAAGTCGCAGAGTAGGTGTTAATTAGCAGGTTCTTAAACGCGGCAATAAATTGTATTTTTTGCTCCTTACTTGCTTTACGCCAATGTTTTCCTAAAGCCAGCGCAGACATACGTACGGTATCGATGTGAGGAAAAATTTCTTTATCCACAAAATCGCGGATTTCAGTTTTATTTTTGGAAAAAGCTGGGCTTTTTAACTTTTCTTGCAGTGCGCGCGAAGTATTTTCAATAACTAATTGCGGGGCTTGTAAGTTACTTGTTGCCGCGCTGGTGAAGTTGCTTAGAAATAAGCAAAAAGTAAGTAGTAGAGTGTGAGTAAATAGTCGGATTTTCATGGTTAGGCTGTCTTAGTAAAGGAATCAATTTTCTGTACAATGTAGGTTTGCAGTGCTTATAAAATAGATTAAGCAAACATTAGCTTATTATAAATAAACGTTATGAATAATAGTATTAATTTCCCTGAAACACGTATGCGTCGTATGCGAGCACATGACTTTTCCAGACGCTTAATGTCGGAAAATCAACTAAGTTGCGCTGATTTAATCTACCCTTTATTTGTTATTGAAGGGGAAAATAAACGCGAGTCTGTTGCTTCTATGCCAGGGGTAGAGCGCTTATCCATTGATTTATTGGTCCAAGAGGCGCAAGAAAGTTATGCGCTTGGAATTCCTATGATAGCGCTATTTCCTGTTACGCCTGAGAGTGTTAAATCGGATGATGCGGCAGAGGCTTATAATCCTGAGGGCTTAGCGCAGCGTGCTGTGCGAGCAATAAAAGCGGCATGTCCTGAGTTAGGTGTAATGACCGATGTGGCCTTAGATCCATTTACCTCCCATGGGCAAGATGGCTTAATTAATAGGAAAGGCTATGTGATTAATGATGAAACGGTAGAGGTTTTAGTTAAACAAGCGGTATCGCATGCACAAGCAGGTGCGGATGTGGTTGCGCCATCAGATATGATGGATGGCCGTATCGGTGAGATTCGTGAGGCATTGGAATATGCAGGCTATGTGAATACTTTGATTTTAGCGTACTCTGCTAAATATGCATCTAGCTTTTATGGCCCCTTTAGGGATGCTGTTGGCTCTGCCGGTAATTTAGGTAAAGGAAATAAATATAGCTATCAAATGGATCCGGCTAATTCAGATGAAGCCTTGCGCGAAGTGCAACTTGATTTGCAAGAAGGCGCAGATATGGTCATGGTTAAGCCGGGGATGCCTTATTTAGATATTATTCGCCGAGTCAAAGATGAGTTTGCTGTGCCTGTTTTTGCTTATCAAGTGAGTGGCGAGTATGCCATGCTCAAAGCGGCAAGTCAGAATGGCTGGTTAGATGAGCGGCAAGTGGTGTTAGAGTCTTTATTGTCATTTAAGCGTGCTGGCAGCGATGCTATTTTAACTTATTACGCTAAATCAGTAGCGCAATGGTTGAAGGGGCAGGATTAATGAGTGATAAAGATCAGTATGCGGTGTTTGGCTCGCCGATAAAGCACAGTAAATCGCCCCGTATACATCAATTTTTTGCTGAGCAAACGCAACAATCCTTAGAATATCATGCGGTATTAGTACCGGCAGAGCAATTTGAGCAGGCAGTAAAAGATTTTTTTGTAAAAGGTGGGCGTGGACTTAATTGCACTGTGCCGCTTAAAGAGTTGGCTTGGGCGTATGCGGATAAAAAAACCGAGCGAGCCAAATTAAGTAAGGCCGTGAATACCCTTGCTTTGCAAGAGGATGGCAGTATCTTAGGCGATAATACCGATGGTATAGGCTTAGTGACTGATTTAAAAAATAATAATGCTATAAAACTAGCGGCCAAGAAAATTCTTATTTTAGGGGCTGGCGGCGCTAGTCGCGGTATTATTGGGCCTATTCAAGATGAATTGCCTGAGTCTATTACTATTGCTAATCGTACCGTAGAAAAAGCACAGAATCTGGCGGCTGAATTCGTACACAAAGGGTCTATTGTCGCTTGTGGCTATCAGGATTTAGCTGGATTGTCGTTTGATTTAATTATTAATGCAACCTCCGCGAGTTTAAGTAATGATTTGCCACCTTTAGCAGAGGGACTGCTAAAGGGTCGCGCTTGTTGTTATGATTTGGCGTATGCCAATGAGCCAACAGCCTTTGTGCGTTGGGCGCGAGAACAAGGCGCGCTTAAAAGTCTGGATGGCTTGGGGATGTTAATCGAACAAGCAGCAGAGGCTTTTTATCTTTGGCGTGGCGTGCGACCTGTTAGCGGAGAGCTTATTAGGTTGTTGGAAACTGAGCGGAAGAATTAAGGAATGAGCAAGTAATAAATGGAGCCACCTATAATAAGTATGCAAAGACTTTAGTAAATAGACGACCGAAAGAATATAGTACGCAAACATTCCCAATCTTGAAAAAGTCGGGTTAAAGACTTACTTTCTGTAGGAGGGACTTCTAGCCGCGAATGTCGCGACTAGAAGTCGCCCCCACAAAATGAGATAGCCCCAAGTTATTTAAAGCTATTCTGCTTGGTGTGAGCTAGAGTAGTCGTATAGTAAGTAATAATATAGAGTGAAAGGGGGGGATATGATTATTTTTTTAAGAAATATTCCAGCGAAAACAAAGCACAGCGATATTATTTCGTTTATTGAGCCGGCGATGAAAAAAAGGTGGTTTCAAAAAAGAGGCGAGATTATTAATGTCAGAGTCATTAAATTAAATGACCCTCGAGTCGAAGCCTTAGAATTTCATGGTGTAGCCACAATAGAGCCTGACCAAGTAGGAAAACAAGTTATACGGGCGCTCAATAGAAAGAGGTTTTTAGATAAGCATATTGCCGTGCATCAATATCACTGTCGGAGCTGGCATAATGAGCTACGTTTAGAACACACTGTGCGTGATCATGAGCGCAGAAGAGGGGGATCGTAGACGCAAAGGCTTAAAAGAGGTGAAAGATGTTTCTAACCGAGCTAGTTGCACCCAAAGTTTTTTGAAGCGATACGGATAAAGTAAGTTTGGGTTTAAGGTCAAGGAATAAGAAGTAAATAACATGCGAACCTTACCTTCTGCATAAATGGCTTCAAGCCACGAATATCGCGACTTGAAGCCGCTCTCACAAAATAAGGTCATCCCAAGTCATTTTAGATATCTCGTCTTCTGTGAAAGTGGTCTTAAATACGAAGTCCGTGCTTCTTAAGGGGTATGCAAGAGTAATCTGGACATAAAATGGGGTGGCAGGGATGAGTTTTTAGTCAGTTTTGTAACAGGCAGTTAAAGATCTACGCCCCTTTCGCTGGGCTTAAGTTATTTCGTGCTTATTTCTAAAGTAGGCTATATTTAATTTTAGAGAATACTAAGGTTGTTAGGGGAATAAGTGCGTTGTATTAAAAATTTTTATTTAAATAGCCTGGTTGCCTTGGCTTATTTTTTGAGTGGGGTTATGGGGGCTTTGCTGGCGATTGAGCCCAGTAATTCTTCACCCGTTTGGCCTGCTGCTGGGGTTGCCTTGGCGGTAATACTTATTTATGGTCGACGAGTATTGCCGGGTTTGTTTGTTGGTATATTTTGTACGCAATTTTATATAAGCTTTGGCAGTATTACTGTTGATACCATCCCTAATGCTTTGTGGCTTACTCTTATAAAGTCTAACGCCTCATGTTTACAAGCTATGGTTGGCTCAATGTTAATTCGACATTTTGTCGGTAAGCAAGATGTGTTGTTGGATTTGCCTGAGGTTTTGCGCTTCTTTTTTTATGGCGCATTGCTGAGTAGCTTGATCTCGCCAACCATTTGTATCAGTGTATTCTATTTTCAAGATATTTTGAGTGCCAGTGATTTCCTTTTTTCTTGGTTTACATGGTGGGTAGGCGATGTCATAGGGGTGTTTATTTTTACCCCTATTGTCCTTGCTTTTTTTGCTCAACCTAGGTCTATCTGGCATCTACGAAGGACTAGCGTTGCGACACCATTGCTTTTATTATTGCTGCTCTTGGTTTTTGTGCTGTTTTATAGTCAGCAAGAAGAACAAGAACGGATTAATCGCTTATTTGAACATCGTGTGGAGCGTGTACAAAATATCTTGGAAGATGAGATTAATGCGCATAAAAATATAGCTGAAAATTTGGCTGCTTTTTTTAAAGCAAGCGAGGTAGTGACGGTAGATGAATTTCGAATAATGACTCAGCCCAGTTTACTTCAGCATCCTGATTTGGTTGCTATTGAGTGGATTCCGCGTAGTTTGGACTATGCTAACTTGAGTGCTAACAAGGTACGATTTTCGATAAAATATGCAGAGCCTTATGAGGCGAATAAGCGGGCAGTCGGTTTTGATATTATGCAAAACCCTACCGCTTTAAAAACACTTAATAAGGTGATCAGTACAGGAAGAACTTTATCTACTGGTTTAATTCATTTAGTTCAAGATGAGCAGCAGTATAGGGTGACTTCTGTCATTTATTCGCCTGTTTATCATAAAAACATACCCACTGAAGCTATGATGGACAAGGCTGATTATATCTTGGGCGTTGTCGCAGTTGTTTTTAGTATTGAAAACGAGCGCACAGATGCGTTATCTGCCTTGGTGGATAATCAGTTACGTATTAAAATTACCAGTAATGACGAGGTGTTTTACAGTAACTTTGTTGATGAGAGTCTGACGCCTATTTCTTTTGTTACGCTGCAAACAATCAAAACGATGCGGGCGGCTGGAAATAACTGGCAAGTTACTTACCGTCCCTCCGAGAAGTTTTTCTCGAGTCAAATAACTTGGCATGTTTGGTGGACCTTATTAGGTGGTTTGATGTTAACCAGTTTTGCCGGTGTGGGTTTGTTGGTTTTAACCGGTAGAACAGCACATATCGCTGAGAAGGTTGAGCTCAAAACCCGAGATTTAAGTAATATTAATAAAAAATTAAATAAAGAAGTCGTATTGCGCAAAGAGTTAGAACTGGAACAGTTAACGCGTAATCGCGTTTTAGAGGGTTTGGCCAAAGGTGAGCCGTTTGCTACGATCTTAACTGAAATTATTAAAGGCTCGGAGAAGCTCAATCCTGAAAGTCTTTGTTCTATTTTGTTGCTTGATGAAAAGGGGCAGCATCTGATGCAGGGCGGCGCTAATCGTTTACCTGATTTTTATAATAAGGCTATTAATGGTTTAGTCATAGGTCAGGGAGTCGGTTCTTGTGGTACTGCGGCTTATACGGGGCAGCGGGTTATAGTTGAAGATATTATGACGCACCCTTACTGGGCATCTTTCACGGAACTGACTCAAGCTGCAGGCTTATATGCTTGTTGGTCTGAACCTATTTTGTCCTCTAAAAGGAAAGTATTAGGTACATTTGCTATCTATTACCGAGAAACTAAGGCTCCAAGTCAGCAAAATTTGGACTTTATTACGCGTATGGCGGATTTAACGGCTATTACGATAGAGCGTAAGCTGGCTGAAGATGAATTGCGTATTGCTGCAACTACTTTTCAATCGCATGATGCAGTCGTCATTACTGGTGCAGAGGGTACGGTAGTACGAGTAAATCAGGCGTATACAGAGATTACCGGCTATTCCGCTGCGGAAGTTTTGGGCGAAAATGCAAGATTATTAAGTTCTGAATGGCACGATAAGGATTTTTATGAAGACATATTTGCTAGCTTGACAGAAACAGGTAAATGGGAAGGGGAAACCTGGAGTCGGCGCAAAAGTGGCGAGAGTTATCCAGAAAGAATGGTCATTACCGCTGTTTATGATGGTGATGAAATAACTCATTATGTGGGAATTTTTGCAGATATTAGTGAGAAAAAAGCGAGTGAAGAAGAGATCAAAAAACTTGCGTTTTATGACCCATTAACAAGCTTGCCTAATCGTAGATTGTTGCTTGATCGATTAGAGCAAGCGATTGTGAGTGCTAAGCGGCATAATCATTTTGGCGCGGTGATTTATATGGATTTAGATCGCTTTAAATCCTTAAACGATACTCTAGGGCACCAGGTTGGCGATGAATTTTTAATTCAAGTGGCGCGTCGTATTGAGAGTGTTATCAGAGCAGAAGATACCGCATGCCGATTAGGCGGAGATGAGTTTGTTGTGCTTATTTCCAGAGCTGATACGGAATTGAGTGACGTTATTGAGCAGGCTGCATTTATTGCAGAAAAGATACGCGATAAGATTAATCAACCCTTTGAGCTATCTGGCAGCATGCAGTCATTTTCAACAAGTATTGGTGTTTCGATCTTTCCTGACTTGGTCAATCTGCCTGAGGAGATTTTAGAGCAAGCCGATACAGCCATGTATCGCTCTAAACAAACAGGGCGTAATAGAGTGAGCTTTTTTTGTGTACAGATGCAGGATGAGCATAATAGAAAATCTAGTTTGGAACGTATGCTACTTAAAGCTTTAGAGGAGCAACAATTTGTTGTCTATTATCAGGGGCAAACAAACTCAGACGGAAAAATGTTAAGTGCTGAAGCTTTGTTACGTTGGCTTCACCCTGAGCAAGGCATGGTTTCACCTGCCGAATTTATTCCTGTGGCTGAAGACAGCCATCTTATTGTGCGGATAGGTAGTTGGGTTTTAAATGAAGTTTGTCAGCAAATTAAATCGTGGCAGCAAGCAGGGTTTTATCTTGATCATGTCGCCGTTAATATTAGCCCGCGTCAGTTTAGGCAGGATGACTTCGTGGTGCAGGTAGAGGCGGCTATTGCTAGCTCAGGTATTGAAGCTAAGTATTTGATGATTGAGTTAACCGAAGGCATAGTCATTGAGGATATTCATGCCACGATTGATAAAATGTTGCAGATAAAGGCGATGGGTATTGCCATTTCTATTGATGATTTTGGAACAGGTTATTCTTCCTTGGCTTACTTAAAAGAGCTGCCGTTAAGCCAGCTGAAAATAGATCAAAGTTTTGTGCGTGATATTAATATGGATACCTCTGATGAGGTTATTGTTGAAGCTATTATTGCGCTCGCACATAAATTAGATTTAGAGGTTATTGCAGAAGGTGTGGAAACCAAAGAGCAACTGACATTTTTACATGAGAGAGGTTGTGAGAAGTATCAGGGCTATTATTTTTGCCGCCCTGTGCCGACTGATGAGTTATTTCTTAAAGTTGAGCATCGTGCGTAATATTTGTTGCTTAAGTATGTGCCTAGAATAATTTCGCCGGCAGCTTGCCATTTGTAGGGGTGGCTTCTAGTGGCGAATATCGTGACTTGAAGTCGCTCCTACAAAATGAAGTTATTGTGGGCTATTTCTTATTGTGTGCATCAATCGATAGTCTTATTAAATCAGAATGTTATATGATTAATCTGAAGTATGGGATTGGGGAGTGAAATGCTATACTGTTACAGATTGCCGTGAAATGAGTCATTAAATGGAGTAGCAATCTACGTTGTCAGTACGCGAATGCGATCAAATTTAAGTGGTATAAATCAAATGTCAAAAAATATAACACGCCGCAGCTTTTTACGCTGTGCAATGGGAACGGCTACAGTTGCTTGTTTTCCGCAAATAATTTATGCGGGCATAAGAAAGCCTGTCGTGTCAGTTAAAGATCTAAGTCTGCATAATTTACATACTGAAGAAAAAATAGCGCTTAGTTATTTTGAAAATGGTGAGTATGTCACTGAGGCTTTACGTGATATTAGTTATTTGTTACGCGATTTTAGAACCGGTGGTGTTTTAGCAATGGATCCCCGCTTGATTGATTTACTTTATGATTTAAAAGGTGTTTTAGGCACTGAGCGGCCTTTTCAGGTTATTTCCGGTTATCGTTCCCCAAAAACAAATGCTGCTTTGCGTAAGAGTGGTAGTGGGGTAGCCAAGAAAAGTCTGCATATGCAAGGTAAGGCCGTTGATATTCGCATCGAGGGCATTGACTCTAAGGTGATTCGATCTGCAGCGATGAGTTTAGGTCGTGGCGGGGTAGGGCATTATCCCAATTCTAATTTTGTGCATATCGATACAGGCAGTGTTAGAAGTTGGTAGCGATGTGGTTGCGTGCTGCGAGGCTCTGACTACGCTCGCTTATGGCTGTCTTTAAATCGTTATCATGGTCATAAATATCGGGATAAAAAGAAACGCCTGATTTTGTTGCTAATGCTGTGCTATAAAAAATAAGCACAGGAATCTTTTGTTCTAAATTAACAATGCTAGGTGCGTCAGAGTACATAGCTTCAGCTATTTTTTCCTTCGTCCAAGCGGAGTTATTACGTAAAGCAAATAAGGCTAACGCGCCAGGGTTTTCAACTCGGATACAGCCATGACTAAAGTCTCTTTTGCTGTGGCTGAATAATGAGGTTACTGGAGTGTCGTGTAGGTAAATATTATAGTTATTAGGGAACATAAATTTAATATGGCCCAGGGCATTTTTACGTCCGGGGCGTTGGCGCAAATGTAATTGTTTGCTATACAGTTGTTTTATGTTTTCTGGAGTACTAGGGAGTGGTGTTGCTTGGTGTGAGAAGTTCGCGACGATTTCTAGGTCGTTACGCTCTAAGTAAGTTGGGTCGCGCTCAAGTAAAGGAAAGATTTCTTCTGCTAGGATGCTGTAAGGAATATTCCAGAAAGGTCTAAAGACCAAGTAGCTTATATTGCCGGAGAAAATGGGTGTTTGTAAGCTTAGTGTTTTATCTTCATCTTTGTTAGCAGCATAGGATTTTCCGACGATAACTTTCATGCTTAAATGGTCGTTTTGCGTCTTGCCGATGTTATATGCCCATAATTGAAAAGCAGGGATATTCACCAAAATAAAGGGCCCCGGCCGTTGCTCTGGTAGCCAGCGTAAGCGTTCCATGGATAATTCTATTTGCTCAATACGTTTGC
>Ga0105357_10001243_pt1 | contig 13773 bp, 9 predicted proteins | sample GOMGulsemesocosm_4_FD_83660 | JGI IMG/M metagenome (GOLD analysis project Ga0105357, IMG submission 83660) | Methane-oxidizing microbial communities from mesocosms in the Gulf of Mexico - GOM15B Gulf of Mexico | ecosystem: Environmental > Aquatic > Marine > Cold seeps | place: USA: Gulf of...
AATGCGCGATAAAGAAACGGTTGAAATCGGTTTGCGAGGTGCATTAACCGGGCATTTAGTGTTATCAACATTACATACCAACGATGCGATTACTAGTGTACTACGTTTAATTGATATGGGCGCGGCAGGATTTTTAGTCGGTAGCTCATTACGGGCAATAGTTGCTCAGCGTTTAGTGCGTAGAGTTTGTGAACACTGTGTGGAAAAGCATAACCCCGACACTCAAGAGTTATTGTGGTTAACCAATCTAGCAGGAGAACAAGTAAAAACCACAAAATTTGTTCAGGGTAAAGGCTGCCAAAGTTGCCAATATACCGGTTATAAGGGTCGAATTGGTGTTTTCGAATTATTAGAAATGAACGAGCCCATGATGGCGGCTCTTAAGCGTGATGATCCACAAGAATTTACCGATTTATCAAAAGCTAATCCAAGCTTTAAGCCGCTTGCGTTAGCTGCTTTTGATTATGCAACGCAAGGCGTAACAACAGTAGAAGAAGTGCTACGTTTAGTTGAAACGGTAGATGTGAGCTAGGTCACAATAAAGAGTAATTTATGGCATCATTTAAATATACTGGTCGTAATATTAGCGGCAACCAAGTAAAAGGCACTATGGAAGGAGCAAATGCCTCGGCTGTAGCTGAGCAGCTATTAAATAAAAGTATTACCCCTATTTCAATTTTCCAAAGCACAAAAAAGCAAAGTGAAGGCTTTGCAAGCAAAGATGTTAGTGAAATTTTTGGCTTTAGCCGGGTATCGTTAGATGAATTAATTATATTTTCTCGTCAAATGTACGCCTTAATGCGTTCAGGTGTTCCTATTTTACGTGCAATAAATGGCATGGAAGAGGCATGTAACTCTGCCCCTCTTAAAAAAGCATTGATGGATATTGCGGGTCAATTACAGGGCGGGTATACCCTTTCATCAGCCTTAAATCAACACCCAGATATTTTTGATTCTTTATTTGTATCATTAATTCATGTAGGTGAAAATACTGGTCAACTTGAAGAGTCATTTTTAAAACTGACTACGTATTTAGAACGTGAACAAGCAACGAAAAAGCGTATTAAAACGGCGTTGCGTTATCCTTCTATGGTGTTGATTGCACTTGGTGCAGCACTGGTTATTTTGAACATATTTGTTATACCTACTTTTGCTAATATGTTTGCCAAACTAGGTGCAGACCTACCCATAGCAACTAAATTTTTAATAAATAGCTCTAACCTATTTTTAGATTATTGGCCTTACATGTTAGTTGCTTGTGTTGTTGCTTATTTTGCTTTACGCAAATCTCTTAAAACGGAAAAAGGTCGTTATCAGTGGGATAAGCGAAAAATAAAACTACCTATTATAGGTAGTATTATTGAACGCTCTATTTTGGCTAGGTTTTCCCATAGTTTTGGTATCATCTTAAAGTCGGGTATTCCAATGACTACAGGCTTAAGTCTTGTGGCTGACGCTGTTGATAATAGTTACATGAAAGAAAAAATTATTGCCATGCGTCAAGCTATTGAAGGTGGAGAAAGCTTGTTACGTGCAGCAATTGCCAGTAACTTATTTACATCTTTGGTTCTACAAATGATTGCCGTTGGTGAAGAAACCGGTAGGGTTGACCAGTTACTAAAAGAAGTGGGTGATTATTATGAACGAGAAGTTGATTACGATTTAAGTACATTAACGGCTCGAATAGAGCCGATACTTTTGGTGGGTGTAGCGGCAATGGTTTTAGTGCTAGCATTAGGTATTTTCACGCCTATGTGGGATATGGCGTCAGCGATGCAGGTCAAGTAGTTTTAAAATGACAACTAATAGTGAAAAAAAAGAAAAATCTCTTGCCGAATTTATTGTTATTATTGCGCTAGTTGGGGTGATGATGGCAGTTTTTATTAACTACTTTATTAAAAGTGAAACCCAATTTACTCAAGCCGGCTTTACCACGCTAGCGCAAAGTTTCCATACTAAAGTGAGTGCCGTTCATGCGCAATGGCTAATGGACAAACAACCAAATACAGTGCAGCTGGTGTCTTTTAATAAAAAAGAAAAGCAAGCGATATCGGTTAATAAATCAGGTTGGGTTGATGTTAAAAAAAAACAATTAGCGTGTGAGGCTATTTGGCAATTAATAATGGAAACGCCAATGAGCTTGATGAATTTTTCAATCAGTGCAATAGAGATTCATGATAATAAAAATGAACGAGGTAACCAGAGCAAAATACAGTGTCGGTATATTTTGTTAGATGGGAGTTATTTTCATTACAATCGTGCTAACGGCAAAGTAAGTAAAGTGATAAAATCAACTGAGTTAAATTAAAAGTTTTTAGAAAAAAAAGGAGAGTAAATTATAATTAAATTAGTACTAAAATGTAATTAATCTCGTTAAATAAGTGACTTAATAAATAAATCACTGTTACAATAAAATTGAAATAAAATGTAGTAAAACATGAGGCTGGTATGAACAATCGAATCCAAATGAACAAATCAAAATTAAAGCAAAGCGCAGGTTTTACTTTAATTGAGTTAGTTATCGTTGTGGTTATATTAGGCTTTTTAGCTGCTACGGCTATTCCTAAGTTTTTAGATTTAACTGAACAAGCTAAACAAGCAAACATTGAAGGGATGGCGGGTGGTTTTGCAACCGGTGTTTCATTAGTTAGAGCACAATGGGAAGCTGAAGCTCGTCCAACGGCAAGTAGTGTAAATCGGATTATATATGATGGCACCGAATTATTTTTAACCACCCCTAGTAACTCTAGTAGCACTATACGACCGGGTTATCCCACCGGTTACGATGCAAGTAATGCTACGGGTGCTGCTATGAACACCACTGATTGTATCAATGTGTGGAATGGTATATACGCACAACCACCAACCATTAGCGCCACCATTGCAGACTTAAATGACGATACAAAAAATATTGATTACTTTGTTATTGTTAATAGTAACCTTTGTGGTTATTTTTTGAGAGAAACATTAGCACAAGATGCTAGTGGCGACTTTATCGCGCCAGCAGATGACACGGTAGGCAATAACTTTTTTTACAACAATGCTAATAGCTCTGTCGTGGTAAATATTAATAAAAATTAATGTCTAGGTCATTGTTTAGTGCTTAGCTTAGAAAAACAAATTATACCTATTGATGGGGTGTTTTGTTACCCCTTGTCGGACTAAAGTTCAACATTACAAATGTGTTTTGGTTTTATTTATGTTTTGTTTGTAAAGTACCTTTAATTAGATAAATAAAGGGTACAAATGTGCCTAGTTATAGTACAAAGCAAAGATCTATTACAATTTAGGCCTTAATCTCTCGGGTAATTGAAAATATTGCTTTTGCTGTGTCATCGGACAAATAAAATTCAAGCTAACCGCGCACAATTGTAAATTTAGTGGTTCGTTTTCATCCGCTATGCCGTGTAATCTATCACCCACTACAGGTAAACCAATACTGGCAGCGTGAACACGAATTTGGTGTTTTCTACCGCTATCTATTTTTACTTCAATACGTGATTGATGTTTAACTTTATCATAGGCTAAACAACGAAAAGTGCTACGGGCACTTTTGCCTTCGACATCGCGTGTTATCACTTGAGGTTGTTCATTTTTACTGTGATTACCATGGACAATTATTTGGTAATACTTCTCAAGTGAGTTGCCATTAGTGGTGCGATTTTCAAACATTGAAGACAAAGCTTGCGCAGCTTTTTTACTGTGAGCAATGAGTATCAACCCTGTTGCTGCTTTGTCTAAACGATGGACAATAAAAACTGCACGTTCAGACAAGAAAAACTGTTGTACAAAACGGGCAATAGTGCAATGGTCACTCCATTTAGATCCTTGAGAAAGCATACCAAAGGGTTTATACCACACACTATAATTAACCTCGTCGCTGATCAATATAGCCTCAGCAACCTCGCTAGCAAGTACGCTTTCATTATAATAAAAGTGCAACTCATCTCCCTTTTGTAGCGTTCTTTTAACGCGGCGTAGTCTTTGGGTATGTTTACCGCGGGTTAACCATAATGCACCTTTACTAATCGCTTGTTTAAGTTGCGCCTTACTTAAGGCATTGTCTGTGTTTGCAAGGCTTTCAAATAGAACAGTTAATGCGGTAAGTGTATTAACATTAATATTATTATCAAGTCTATTATTTACTCTATTAGTAGTGATGATATCAATAGTGGTATCAAGTTTTATATGATGCTCAAAAAAAAGGGTCATAAATGGCAGAAAAAATAAAATTAATATTGTTGAGCTTAACACTTTTACCCGTTAAGCGTTATCAGGTAACATGAACATTAAGTAAATCACTTTAGATAAATAACTTTAGGTATAGGTTGTCACAAAAAGAAAAGAGATAAAAAACATGATTGAACTTAAGCAGTTTGCTGAATTGCAGAATAAAAGTAAAAACTCCTATGCCAGTCAAAGACAGTTAATAAAGAAAGTGATGGCAGGGAAAACTGTGCTGTGTACCAGCTGTCAGCAACCTATTGCTTTAATAATGCCTAAGCATAGTGGCTCTGCAGGCAGCGAAAATTCAGGCATTAGCTGTAAAAAAGGGTGTACTGATATTCAGCTAGATTTTGTTTGATGTGTTTTATTAAATATTTACTAGCTATTTTCTAATGACTTGTTTGCTTTTAACAAGATGAAATATAGCAAGTTAGTCAAAAAAATATGTTGTGGTGTCCAAAGGACTATATATCCTTATAAAATAGATCGTGCCTATGCACTAGCTCAGTAAAACTCGTTATACCTATTGTAGGGGTAATTTATTGCCCCTTGTCGGACTAAGTCCCATTTTTTAAGAAATTATTTAACAGTGGATCCTGAGTCACCTACATAGCCATAAAAAATACTGTACACTTGACCTCAATAAATAATTACTGATAAAAATCACGGGCGCCCTTATGAAAAAATTGATTGTACTATTAACTATTTCAACATTGAGTACTTCTGTATTAGCACAAGAAACAAGCTGGTTTGATAACCTGAAAAATTTAGTTGGTTTAGGTGAAACTAAAGAAACAAGTGTTGACGTTAAAACGCAAAGTGTTGAAGCTGATGTATCAGTAATGCCAAGTACAGAAGGCTTAGTTAGTATGCTAACTAGCGCCTTAAATGTTAACACTGTTCAAGCATCTGGTGGTATGGGATCTATTTTAAATTATGTTAAAAATAACGTTTCAACTGAGCAGTTTACTCAGCTTGCAAAGTTGTTACCTGGTGTTGATGGTTTAGTTAGCCTAATGCCTGATATTAGTAAGCTTAGTTCCAGCCCTAGCTCAGGTTTTAGTTCTGACATAGGTGGATTACTTAATAAAGCATCAGAGTACAGTGACTCGTTAAAGTCTATTAATGATCTAACAAAGCAATTTGAAGCGTTAGGTTTAAAGCCAGAAATGATCAATAGCTTTATTTCTAGTGCTCAACGCTATTTAGATACTGAGCAAGGGCAACAAGCTAAGCAAATGTTAACAGATGGTTTAGGGAAGCTTTTGGGCTAATACCAAATCATTAAGTGGGTGATCATTTTACCTGTGTATAAGGTAGCCCACCCATTTAATAAAACGCGTATTATATCCCATTAGCTATAATACCCAAACCAATTCAAGAAACTCAGATCTTGAATTGGTTTGGGTATAGCTGAATGTTGTTAGCCGCAGCACTTTTTATATTTTTTACCACTACCACATGAACAAGGATCGTTACGGCTTGGGGTTTTATCGAACGTAGTGGTGGTTGGCTTGTTTAGTATGGCGTTGAGCTCATTAATATTTTCATTGCTGGTACTATCTACAGTGATTTCAGCAAATAATTCATTATCGGTTAGTAACGCCTCTATTTCTCGTTTTTTTTCATCGCTGGTAACCACTAATGTTAAGGGATATTTTTTTGAACCAAGCTTAACGATACGCTTAGTATTATAATCTGTTTTTACATGGTTTACTCTGGTGTGGATACGCCCTTTGTAATACAGATCGTGCATAATGAACTCCGCTATGTAATGGTCAAGTTAAATACTTAGTTTGAGCGCGGCAGTATAACGTAAAATGTTAAAAAGTCGACTGATGAATTATTAGATTTGATATACACAGTAACCATTAAAAAAAGTTATGCCTTTATCAAAAATTGTTCTGCAGTCCGGAAACTCGCATCTGAAGTAGCTTGGGTATAAACGTTTATTAGCACCATGCTTACAAATACTTTTTCAATACCTGGGCTAGTTCGCTGAGATCGAGTGGTTTGGTCAGGTAATAATCAAATAAGCCCTTAGCTGATTCAATATCATGCTTCATTGCAGCGGCAGTCACCGCAAAAATCGGTTTGTTTTTATAACGTTCGGTTTCTCTTAATTGACGAGCTAGCTCTCTACCACCTATTCCCGGTAAATTAATATCCATAAGTATCAAGTCAAAGTTATGCGCCATAGCCGTCTCCCAGCCTAACTCACCGGTTTCTACCATCTCTAATTGAAATGGTTGCTGGTTAAAAAAGGACTCCATTAGTCGTCTATTAGCAGGATTATCTTCGACATACAGAGCTTTTTTACTAACCTCTTGTACTTTTACTATTTTAGTTTCATCTACTATATTTAATACTTCATTTAGTGAGTTTTCTGTTTCGATTATGTCTGTTTCACTGGTAAGGGGTAATTCAACCCAAAAGCTTGTGCCTTGCCCTTCAGTGCTCTTAAAACCTATATCTCCTTTCATCAGATAAATAAGGTCTCTCGTCACCATAAGACCAATACCTGTGCCTTCAATTACGGATGTTTCTTGTCCAAGCCGGTTAAATGCACTAAATACTTTATCGTGTTTATCTTTTGCAATACCTATACCTGTATCGGTAATCATTATTTTTACGGTTTGATGTTCTGTTTGAGCCCATTCAACGGTAATACTGCCGTTTGGTTTGTTATATTTAATGGCATTGCTGATTAAATTAATTAGTACCTGCTTTAGTTTTCGATAGTCAGCATTTACCCTTAATTTGGTATTAGGTAAAACACTAAGTTTAATATCTGATTTAGAGATTATAGGGCTTAATAACGATAAAGTATCATCGATAACGTCTGTTAATAAAACACTTTCAGTTGAAATATCGACCTCTCCAGCCTCAATTGATGATAATTCTAATACATCATTAATCAGGTTTAATAAATGGTTTCCACTTGAAAGAATGTAATTAATACTTTGTTTTTGTCCTTGAGATAAGGAGTTATCAATATCCATTTCTAATAATTGTCCAAAACCTAATATAGCATTAAGGGGCGTTCTCAGTTCATGACTCATTGAAGAAAGAAACTCCGATTTTGCTTCATTAGCTTTTGTTGCCTCATTTCTTTCTTTGAGGAGCTCTAGTTCCATTTCTTTTCTTTGTGTAATATCTGAATGAATCCCTATCATCGTCAGTGGCTGACCCGCATTATCATAAGTTAATATTGTCCCTCGACATAGTATCCACTTCCAGCTGCCATCTTTACACTTAAGTCGTAATTCAACTTTATAGGAATCGGTTTTATGTTCAAAATAGTCATTTAGTGTTTTCTTAATTCGTTCTGCATCACCTGGATGGATACTTTTTTCCCATTCATCTATATGAGTTTCTAGTTCTCTAAGTTCAAAGCCAAGCATTGCTCTATAAAGAGGAGATACAACAAATTTACCCGTTATGATATTCCAGTCCCATATGCCATCGCCAGTTGCTTCCACTGCCATATCAAAGCGACTATTACTTAGTTTCACTTGTGTAATGTCAGTGCGAATAGAAAAATATTGCTCAGGTTTACCTTGCTTATCTAACAGTGGAGAAATGGTTGATTCAACCCAATAAGAGGAGCCATCTTTTGCCAAATTGTGAATTTGACCATGCCAAGTTTTGCCGTTAGAAATTGTATCCCACAAATCTTTATAAAAAGACTTTGGATGAACATCAGATTTTAATAAGCGATGGTTTTGTCCTATTAACTCATCATAACTATATTGACTAATTTCGATAAATTTATCATTTATATAAGTAATGTTACCGTTAATATCTGTGATAGAGATGATGGAATGTCTATCCATGGTTTCTTTGAGAAAAAGTAATTCTTTTTGAGTTGATTTTATTAAATTATTATCCTTTTTTACTCGTTCTGATTGTTTGGCAATAATATAGAGAAAAAAGGTTAAAATAAGACCTATTCCCACTCCACATAAAAGTTGTACTGAAACCACTTTATTTTTATCGGTATAATATTTCATAAAGGCGATACTGGGATAAAATTCTAGTCGCCATTGTCGTCCACCTATATTCAAGCTTATTTCTTTATAAAATAACTTCTCATTCATTATTGATGAAGGAATAGCATCAGACGTAATTACTTGATGCTTTCCCTTTAGGTTACTTACATCACTGATTCGAACAAGTAAATTATGACCCAAATCAAAAATCTGTTTGATTTCCCTGAGAACGTTGTCCATCTGTAATACAACTTGTACAAAACCCAATAATGATTGATGTTTAAAAACAGGTAAAAAAAACACGATCCCTTTTTGATCACCAATTTCTTGTACTAAGATTGTTGGCTCACTAGCACTAAATTTTTGTGTGGACGTTGCTCGCTCCAAAGTTTTTAATGTACTGAGGTTACTGGTGACATCAAAACCCAGTGCTTTCTTATTAGTATTAAAAGGTTCGGTATACTGTATAGGGAAATAGCTAACTTTAAGTGACGAGGGGATAGACTTGTTGTTGATATAACCCTGATGAATACTAAAGTCGGTGAAGCCTTCCTCTCTAACTGAATGTTCAAAAGTAGATCGCTGTTGCTCATTAACTTCAATTACCCAGTTTAGCGCTTGAATTCCTTGATTATTTTTTAAAAAAAACTGTGCAAACACTCTGAATTCTTCGCGAGTAACAAATACACTAGAATCAAATAAAGATTTTACAGCTTGCCCTTTACTCAAATAAGAATTTGTTTTCTCTTGATAGGCATTGAAATATTTTTTTGAGGATAGGTCAAAAAGCTGTTTAGCTTCGTTATAATTGGATTTTTGATTGTTATTATATGACATGTAGCCAAAAATAATAATGGCAAAAAACGATAGTAGCGGAATTATAAAAACCTTGTTTTTCATAAAAAATTGAGGTATTAAAGTACGTTGAATTAATAATAACAGTTTTTCAAAACTTATATCTCCCTAGTTTCAAATAATAACGCAGGTTTTGAATTGTTTTGGTTTTATTTATTTAGCTAATAAATATTTCACTAGAATGAAGTAATAACCTCTTTTAAATCATATGGTAAACTTTATTCTATTCTCGAAACTTGAATGAATAGAAATATAAAGGTTAAGTAAAATGTGTGATGCAGTTGCAGTGTAGCGTGGCAAATTAATAACAACAAAGATTAGGAAAAGTTTAAATTATGCAATTTTTAGATAATATAAAAGACTCTGCAAATATTCTAATTGTTGATGATAAACACGCTAATATTTTTCTTCTTGAAGCATTACTTAAAAATAGTGGCTATAAAAATGTAAGCAGCACGCAAGAATCGACTAAGGTTACGGAACTCTGCAACAACATAACATTTGATTTAATCTTGTTAGACTATAATATGCCAATTCTTGATGGATTTGGCGTGATGAAAAATTTAAAAGAATCGTTAAATCTCAACATGCCACCTATCATTATGTTAACAGCTCAATACGCTAAAGATATACGGTTGAAAATTTTGAATATGGGTGCGCGTGACTTTATTACCAAGCCTTTTGATGTTCATGAATTATTGATGAGAATAAATAATACGTTAGATGTTCATTTCGCTCACCTTTATATGAAAGAGCAAAACAAAATATTAGAGAAAAAGGTTGAAGAAAGAACAGCAGAAATATTTAAAAATCAACTTGATGTCGTCCGGTGTTTAGGTGTTGCTTCAGAATATAGAGATGAAGAAACAGGGTTGCATATTCTTCGTATGAGTAAAATTTCGGTCATTATTGCAACAGCTTTAGGGGTAAGTGATAAAGATTGTGAGTTATTACTCCAAGCCTCACCTATGCATGATGTTGGTAAAATAGGTATCCCCGATCATATTTTACTTAAGCCGGGAAAATTTAATGAAGAAGAATGGAAAATAATGCAAAGCCATGCCCTTATAGGGGCGTCTATTTTACAAAACGCCAATTCTGAATTAATGAAAATGGCTCACGATATAGCCTTAACTCACCATGAAAAATGGAATGGTAGAGGTTATCCAAACAGTTTGAAAGGTGACAATATTCCTTTGGTGGGGAGGATTACAGCCATCGCAGATGTTTTTGACGCATTAACTTCTGAGCGTCCTTATAAAAAAGCTTGGTTAGTAGAGGATGCGGTTAATTTAATTAAAACTGAAAAAGGAGAACACTTTGATCCTAAAGTAGTTGATGCGTTTTTAAATTGCTTACCTGATATTACAAAAATAATAAAAGAATATAAAGAGCCGGTACATTAACCAAGCTCTTTAACTAAATCCTTATCTAATAATTATCCGATTACTTATCTAATGAAGGCCCAATAAAGGCACGAGCATTACGGAACATGCGTACCCACGGTGAATCTTCACCCCAGCTATCAGGGTGCCATGAGTTAGCAACCGTGCGATACACACGTTCAGGATGCGGCATCATGATTGTTACACGTCCATCGGTAGTGGTTAATGCGGTAATACCATCAACTGAACCATTCGGGTTAGCCGGATAAGTTTCGGTAATGTCACCATAGTTGTTGATATAACGCATTGATACAGTACCTGAATTGTTAGCCGTATCAATTGCTTCATCAGAGCTAAACTCAGTACGTCCTTCACCATGAGAAACCGCGATAGGCATAACTGAACCTGCCATGCCTTGAAAAAATACTGACGGGCTTTCTTGAATCTCAACTAATGAAAAGCGTGCTTCGAATTGTTCTGATTTGTTTTGTACAAATCGAGGCCACGCATCACTACCGGGAATGATTTCTTTCAAGTTTGACATCATCTGACAGCCGTTACATACCCCTAATGAGAAGGTGTCTTCACGTTCAAAGAAAGCCTTAAACATGGCTTTTGCCTTTGGGTTGAATAAAATTGATTTTGCCCAACCTTCACCAGCACCCAAAACATCGCCGTATGAGAAACCACCACAAGCAACTAAGCCGTTAAAAGCAGCTAAATCAGTACGACCCGCTAAGATGTCTGACATATGAACATCTATGGCAACAAAACCTGCGCGATCAAACGCTGCAGCCATTTCAACATGAGAGTTAACCCCTTGCTCGCGTAAAATAGCAACACGTGGGTTAGCTATTTCATTAGCAGAAGTTTGAGCAGCGTCTTTAGTAATGAGGTCAGCCACAATATCTTCATTAATATCAAAGCTTAAATTGGCCTGTAAACCTGGATCTTCAGTATCAAATTTAACATCATGTTCTTGCTGCGCGCATTCTGGATTATCACGCATTGATTGTATTTTATAGGAGGTTTGTGCCCATGTAGTACGATAATAAGTTCGAGAGTTTTCTAACACTAGCTCGTCATCACGAGTAAAGCGAATAGTATCCTCGTTATTAAGTCGACCAATGTCAGTACAACAATCCAATACGCCATGCTTGGCTAAAATAGCGTGAATAGCATCAGCATCACTTTCACGAATTTGTATCACTGCACCTAGCTCTTCATTAAATAAAATGGAAACGTTATCACCGTTTAGTTTACTAATATCAATATCTACACCGGTGTGACCAGCAAACGCCATCTCACAAACGGTTGTAAATAAACCCCCATCAGAAATATCGTGATAAGCAATAAGCTTTTCTTCACGTACTAGTGTTTGCATGGCATTAAAAAAACCTTTTAACACTTCTGGGTTATCCACGTCTGGTGTTTTATTACCTAGTTTTTTATAAACTTGCGCCAAACACGAGCCGCCTAAACGGTTTTTACCTTTTGATAAGTCAATGGCGAGAATGCGTGTTTCTTCATTAAAACCGGTTTGATTTGTTCTTAATTCAGGCGTAACCGTTTTACGGATATCTTCAACAACACCAAAAGCGGTGATGATTAATGACATAGGAGAGGTGACGCTTTTATCTTCACCGTTATCTTGCCATTTAGTCTTCATTGACATGGAGTCTTTGCCTACGGGGATGGTTAAACCAAGAGCCGGACATAATTCTTCACCAATGGCTTTAACAGCCTCATAAAGACCTGCGTCTTCTCCAGGGTGACCTGCAGGTGACATCCAGTTAGCTGAAAGCTTAATGCGGTTTAACCTATCACCGTCAGAACCAGCAATATCAGTGCCGGCAATGTTCATTAATGATTCAGCAACAGCTAATCGAGCTGAAGCACCAAAGTTTAATAAAGCAACCGGCGTACGTTCACCTAATGACATTGCCTCACCGTGGTAAGAGTCAAGCGCAGATGCAGTAACACCACAATCAGCTACCGGTACTTGCCAAGGGCCAACCATTTGGTCACGGTTAACCATTCCGGTTACAGAGCGATCGCCAATGGTAATAAGGAAAGTTTTCTCGGCGACCGTTGGTAAACTTAAAATACGATTTGCCGCATCTTCTAACTTAATTTCGCTAACGTTTAGCTCATCGCCCGTGGCCGTTGCGGTTTTAACGTCTTTATAGATTTTAGGGGTTTTACCTAATAAAACATCAAGGGGTAAATCAATCGGTGTGTCTAATTTGTTCTTGTCTCCATTGTGAGAGTCAGCAAAGTGTGAATCAGTAACGGTTAATTGTGCTTCTTCGGTTGCCCTTCCTACTACAGAAAATGGCGCACGTTCACGTTGACATATTTGCTCAAAAGTCGCTAAGTTTTCGTCTGATACGGCAATAACATAACGCTCTTGAGATTCATTACACCAGATTTCATGAGGTGCCATGCTGCGCTCATCATTAGGTACGTTACGAAGTTCAAAAACACCACCACGGCCGCCATCAGAAACTAACTCAGGGAAAGCATTAGATAAACCACCTGCACCAACATCATGAATGAAGGCGATTGGGTTTTGTTCTCCTAGCTGCCAACACTTATCTATAACTTCTTGACAACGACGTTCCATTTCAGGATTTTCACGTTGCACAGAAGCAAAATCTAAATTTTCTGCTGATTGACCAGAGGCCATTGATGAGGCTGCGCCGCCGCCTAAACCTATATTCATAGCAGGGCCACCAAGGGCTATTAAGTTTGCACCTACAATAATCTCGCGTTTTTGTACATGTTCATCACGGATATTACCTAAACCACCAGCAAGCATAATAGGTTTGTGATAACCACGCACTTCGGTGCCATTGAATGAGTTGACTTGTTCTTCGTAAGTACGAAAATAACCTAAAATAGCTGGGCGACCAAATTCGTTGTTAAATGCTGCGCCGCCTAGTGGACCTTCCATCATAATATCTAAGGCTGAAACAATGCGACTAGGTTTGCCAAAATCTGTTTCCCAAGGTTGTTCAAAATCAGGGATTCGTAAATTAGACACTGAAAAACCAACCAAACCCGCTTTAGGTTTTGAACCAATACCTGTTGCGCCTTCATCACGAATTTCGCCGCCACTACCGGTTGCAGCGCCGGGGTAGGGTGAAATAGCAGTAGGGTGGTTATGGGTTTCAACCTTCATTAATATTTGTATGTCTTCGTGGTGGTAACCGTAAACATTCGTTTCTGGACATGGGAAGAAGCGACCCCCTTTATTACCCACCATAACCGCGGCATTATCTTTATAGGCACTTAACACAAAATCAGGGTTA
>Ga0105357_10001245_pt1 | contig 13754 bp, 10 predicted proteins | sample GOMGulsemesocosm_4_FD_83660 | JGI IMG/M metagenome (GOLD analysis project Ga0105357, IMG submission 83660) | Methane-oxidizing microbial communities from mesocosms in the Gulf of Mexico - GOM15B Gulf of Mexico | ecosystem: Environmental > Aquatic > Marine > Cold seeps | place: USA: Gulf of...
AATCAATACTGCACTAGCTGGCTGTAGCTCGGCTGTTTCTAACACGATCTGTCTGATCACACTATCAAGCCATTGAAAGCGCGCTCGCCACTGGCTATCAATATGAATCAGTTCGGGTAAATTATCGAGAAAAGGATGGGAGATCGAGCGGTCTAGTTCAACGTAGCCACAGACAATGTGAAAGTCTGTTGGTTGATTGTTTGGCGCAGTGTCGGTGGGATTTTTAGCCTCAAACAGCGGTTGCTGATTTTGATAGGCGAACACTACTTCTTCAGCTGGGATACAATCGCTGTCCAGGCTATCGCTGATAACGTGCGCGGCACTGGTCGGAAATAGCACAATATCACCTTGGCTGAGTTTGATCGGTTGCGCTTGCGTTGCCATTTTAAGCCATGCATCACCTTTTACCACGATGTGGAAACTCGCTTTACTGTCACTTGAGAGCTGCATCCCCCAAGGAGCGCAGAAACAAGCGTTAAAATAAACACTGCCGCGCAATCGCAACGCCCTTAGTACATCACCTAATACATCCATCATTTATTTCCAAAACTTAAATTGAACGGCCAGACAACTTTTAGGAACGTTGCGACATTCATCCCCTCCTGCTGCTCTGTGACAATAGCTTTACTTTAACAACCAATAATCAAGAGGATAGCACATGTCTAAAATCAGCGGAAAATTAACCTTACTGGCCTTAGGTCTCGCCGCGACCTTAAACTTTGCCCAGGCGGGATTACCCGATCCTGGCGTGACTTTCACAAAAGGGCAAACGGCGATTGTCATCACCGATCCACAAAATGATTTTCTCAGCCCAGACGGCGTCACTTGGAAACTAGTGGGTAAAAGTGTCACCGACAACAACACCGTAGAAAATATAGAGCGCTTGTTCAAGGTGGCCGACGCTAAAGATATTCCGGTGTTTGTCTCTCCACACTATTACTTCCCGCATGACCATGAGTGGGAGCACGGCGGAGCTTTAGAGAAAGCAATGCATGGCATGGGCATGTTTGATCGTAAAGGCGCACTGACCACCGAGGGCTTTAACAAATCAGGAGCCGATTGGCTTGAGCGCTATAAACCTTTTATCAACAATGGCAAAACGGTAGTGACTAGCCCGCACAAAGTCTATGGCCCTGAATCAAACGACATGGTGTTGCAACTTAGAAAACGCGGCATCAGCAAAATCATACTGGCTGGGATGTCTGCCAATTTGTGTACTGAATCCCACATGCGCGAATTTATGGAACAGGGATTCGAAGTACAAATAGTCTCTGATGCCACTGCTGCAGCGGTGTTACCTGGGTTAGATGGCTACGCAGCCGCCATGGTTAACTTTCGCATGATTGCCAATGCAGTGCGCTCAACCGATGAAACCATCAAGCAGATAAATCAGGAGCTATAACAGCCTCCAGTTCGATGCTTTAAAAGTAGCACCGGCTTGTTTTCTGCCGGTGTTTTTGCAGTAGTAAGCATCCGCTTATTGCTGTGAGTTCACGATTATATGCCATAGATAGTGAAACAGCAGCTATATTAAATAGTGAACGATCTACTAGTTACAGAACCTATAGCGCACAGGTATTTGATTAATCGATGTTATAAAAGGATTGAATTTAGAATGATTCACTGCAATCCCTTGTATTGGTAGATAATATTACTTATTGTAGTTTTGGTGCAATAATTACAAAAATATCAGGGGCTTGATTATGCAATTAGATTCTGTGACATCACCAGTGGGACGATCGATTGGTTTTTATATCCAAAGTGCTGTCTACGCTGTCACCTTACTATTATTCTTAATAGGCGCTGTCGCCAACTTCGGTACTTCTCGTCTCGGTGACGATTTAGAGTTTATGCGCACCGAAATTAACACTGTGCAAGCGGGAATGAAACAGGGCATAGACACTCTTAAAAGTTTGACAGGCCAAGTAGCCGAGCTTTCAGAGGCGGAAAAGGCCTATGTAAAACTCAATTCATTAGAGTCGAAGTTAAAAGATAATCAACAGGCGAGTGTCGATATAGACAGCGCTTTAGATAAGTTTGCAGAGTTAGTGTCGAAAAATAATAAAGGTCTAGTGGTGATCAATAATGCCACCGGCAAAATAGAAGAAAATCTACTGCTGATTAGTGGTCCTCTGCAGGATTTGATCAATACCGCGCAACAAGTCGATCGCAGGAGTATGCAGCTACTTATCAACGCATTCCAGCTGATTAATCAAGATGTTAAAGGGTTAGATAAAGCTGAAATCAATATTAAAGCGATTTTTAGTCAGTTGTCGATCATCACTGCACTCGGGAAAAAGGTGACCATCAGCGAATCCATGCTCAAAGAGCTACAAACGCTTGAAAAGCAGATAAAACCCTTTGAAAAAAAGCTTAAGGCATTTGCAAAACAGCAAAACCCGATGCTCAGATTATTTGCCAGTCGCGCTTTGATCACCCAGGGAGAATCCATCGTTACGCTTGCGAGTAGCATTGCGGATCAGGCGAATGCTCTGGCTAAGCAAGGTATTGATAAAGCGCTAACGTTTACCAGCACCGCTAAATCGCAAATTGATCAACAGAAAAAAGCCAGCCAAGAAGGTAACGTAATTTTAGATCAATCCATTGCACTGATCAATAACGCCAACCAAGCCAACCAAAAACTGGCCACTTTGCTATCGGCTAGTTTAATAGAATTGGGTAAATCGTTGAGCGTTATCCCTAAAGTCTCACAAAATATATCCCAGTCAATCACTGCGATGCAGTCCAAAGTAGCGGGAGATCAATCGGGTAAATTAGAACAAGTTGCCAGCCGTGCACAAAGCGCTAAAGAAAACGCAACATTTATCCCAGTATTGATTTTTGCTATCTGTGTGGTCGCCTTGTTATTAAGCATTGCCATCATTGTGGTATTGCGCCGTTGGATTATTAAACCACTGAGTCGTTTTGTCGAAGGGGTGAAGCGGATCACCAATAACGATTTAACGACCAATATCACTGATAATGGCGCAGTGGGAGAGTTAAAAACGCTGATAAACGACGTTAATTCACTGGTGGTGGGGCTTAATCAAAATGTTCGTGATATGAAAGATGCCGGTGAAGATATTGCTAGGAGTGCTAACAATATGAACAATACTTCGCTGAAAACTCAGGAGTCTCTCAAGCACCAAGAGCAGATAACCGTTGAAATTGTCGATGAGGCCGAGCAGTTAACGGTCATGTTTAAATCAGTGGCTGAAAATACCTCAGTGGCCGTCAAGAATGCAGAGGGCGCTGAAAATGCGGTGCAGTTGAGTATGGCCAGTGTTGATGAGTCCGTCGCTAAAATTTCTCAACTGTCAGAGACGATGAGCATGGCAGAGAATTCGATGACACTCCTTAAAACCGACAGCGATGATATCGGGAAAATATTAAATGTAATAAGGGGTGTCGCTGATCAAACCAATTTACTGGCGTTAAATGCTGCCATAGAAGCTGCCAGGGCAGGGGATCACGGCAGGGGCTTTGCGGTAGTTGCCGATGAAGTGAGGCAGTTAGCACAAAACACGAGTGCCGCCACGGTAGAGATACAGCAATTGATCGAAAAGTTACAGCAAAATGCAGAACAGGGCGCCACCATAATGGCGCAGGGCATGGTGAAAGTAGAAGAGAATGTCTCGGCAACACAGCAGGTGTATGACGCCTTAGAAAATACTGCAAAAAATGTCGGAGAAATTTCGCTGGTCAACCGTGAAATTGAAACCTCAACTCACTCGAGAATTAGTAGTGTGGAAGAGATTTCTAAAAAACTTCAGGAAATCAATCACTATACTCATCAAACCAGTGCCACCGCAAAAGATAATGTCATTGCCAGTGAAGACTTAGACAAAACGTCAACCCAGTTAGAGCAGCTAGTGGTGCGCTTTAATATATAAGGGGGCATAAGTACTAGAAAAAACGCCGCTATCGTACTGAGCATTTCGAGAACATGGCATCAATAAAAAGCGGGCTGAGGGCGTGCAAACATTGATATCCAGTGGAGCGAGATGTTCTGTAGGTCGGCAGAGAAAAATAAGGGTTTATTTGCTCGTTTGCAAAGCGACCATGGCCAGCTATTAACACTATGCTGCTAAGCCTTATCTAGCTTAATGCTCTAAAAACCTTATCAAACCATCGAGGCAGCCTTCCCACCCAGCACTGTGACTAGTGACAAGTTCTGGGGTGGGGATATTTTCATGAATAATGCTGATCTGGGTTGCCTCTTCTCTTGATTCGAAATAGATAGTCACCCGTTCACAGGGGATAGATTCTGAAGTTGTGCTCCAGCTGTAGACCAGTTTCCTCGGCCTATCGATCTGCTCAAACACACCATTGATCAACACTGTGCTACCGTCTGCCATTTGGTTCTCTATCCGATAGTGGCCACCGACGCAAAGATCAATCTCAGCACTGGTACAAGTAACATGCTCTGGCCCCCACCACTGGCTTAATAGTTGCGGTTTTGTCCACGCATCAAAGATACGTTCAGGTTTGGCGAGAATCACTCTTTGCACTAACAACCGACGTTCGTCATTGGCTTGTAGCATCTGCGTTGTGCTCATTTTGGCTCCTCTTGTAAAAATGTTTCCAGCTGATCGAGTTTGTCATTCCAAAATTGACGATGTGTCGCCATCCATCTATCGAGCTCGACAAAAGCAGTCGGTTCTATTTCACAAATGTGCACCCGACCGTTTTTTTTACAGTTTATAAGTTTCGCTTTTTGTAACACTTTAATGTGTTTAGACGCTGCAGGTAAAGACATTGAAAAAGGGGCAGCCAACTCGCTGATTGACGCGGGGCCCTGTATTAGGCGATCAAGCTGCGCCCGACGTGTTTGGTCAGAGAGTGCCTTAAACACCAAATCTAGATGTGTATTACTCAGAGTATTTTTCATCTACAGAAGATAAACTATTTGGTTTAGTGTTGCAATTGAAAAGCCAGTTAGATAGAATTTATAAAGTAAACCACTTGGTTTACTTTTGTGATCACCTCAGGAGAAAAAAATGACAATTCACCAACAAGTCACATTTGAGTGCAGTGCAAAACAGCTATTTTCAATACTTAGCGACGCTCAACTATTTACTGAAGTAACAGGCGCAGAGGCTGTTTTTGATGTCCGCGAGGGCGGGGAGTTTAGCGCATTCAACCGCATGATTGACGGACAGTTTATTGAAATAGATGTGCCGACACGCATAGTACAAACATGGCGTGTCGCGAATTGGCAAGCAGGCGTTTCTTCACAGATAACCTTCGCACTGGAGCCTAACGGTGATGAGCAAACAACATTGTCTTTTGAACACTCTGGCTATCCAGCAGAATTTGAACAGCATTTAGCCCAAGGCTGGCATGATAGGTACTGGGAGCCCATCAAAAAATTTATCACGCAGCAAAAACACTGAGCCCGTAACTAAAGGGCGGTAGCGGGCAAAAAAAGTGGCGGGTAAAAAGGGTTACAAGTGTGGATGCTGTACTCGCAACTCGCCGCTCATTCTCCCTGAGCGACGGCTTGGCTTTCGTTGTAGGAAATGGCTGGGTATTTGGGCGGGTTTTCGTCACTGTGGCAACTGGCAATGCAGTGCATTTTGTAATCGCTGTTGGCGTTAAAAAAGAATGGAATGGAGTATCTTGATACGCCACTTTTATTGGTGTGCACAAAGTGTTTTACACTCAAAAATCTGTCATTGCTCCACTGCCTTAATAGCTCACCGGTATTGACGATAAAGGCATCTTCCAACATAGGTACATCTAACCAAGTTTGTCGTTGCTCACTGAAAATGCTTAACCCCGGCTGATCTTGAACCAACAAAGTGCAAAAGCTGGTATCAACGTGCGGAGCAATCCCAAATTCATCTTTTTGTGTGACCACCTCGGCACTTGGATAGTGGGTCATACGTAATCTAAACTGTGGATCGATAAAGGCTTGGTCAAAAAAATCAGCTGGCATATCAAGTGCCTTGGCGAAGATAGGTAATAAACGCTTCCCCAAACAGACCATGGCATCCGCATAAGTTTCACTAGCAGCTCTAAAGCCCGGCAGCACGGCTTCATCCAGCCATTGATTATCCTGCATTGTTATATTGTGATCGCACTTTATTAAGAAAGCTTCGTTGCGATTACCGGTATCGCGCGAGGGCAGTTTCCTATTTTTAAAAGGCAGATACCCCACACCGCCAACAGCCCATTGGGGGCTATCCATCTGTATCGATGTTTTAGCTTTGATAGGTAGTCCATGGAACTGTTTGAGCATTGAAAACTGCGTCTCGATAATTTGCGGTGCGACACCATGGCCGACAATCGTAAAGAAACCGACGTTTTCACAGGCACTGCGCAACTGAGCAGCGACCGTTTCCAACGCCTCTTCACTGCCTGTTTTTAAGTAGCGACTAAGATCAATGATGGGAATATCGCTGTGATCAGCGTGCTTCGTTTCTGTTGTCTGCCAAGTACTTGCTTGGTTGCGCAATTGCCGTTCCTTTTCAAAAGGGTCAAATGTTTTACTACGCTCTGCTGTATTCCCTGGCATATTCATCCCGCTGCTTTAGTGGTTGGGTTTGGTGATGTAGTGATAGTGGTCATTTATTGAGTCACTGTATCACGATTCAGAGAGAAGAGAGAAGCCATGTGTAGCGGGCTCAGAAAGTTGCGGGTAGGAAAAGTTACTAATGTAAAACTAAACCCGAAACTAAAGGGCGGTAGAGGGTAAAAAAAGTGACGGGTAAAGAAGGTTACAAGCGTGGATACTGTACTCGCAACTCGCAACTCATTTATTCACTTCACTATATTCTATTTAACCTCAAACTCAGAGAAGTCCACGCCCCGTTCCGTTGAATAGGTGCGCATTGCGCGCAAGGTGTCTACCGTGCCCGTCAAGTGCCCAGCAACCGTGCGCATTATATTGCAGGCTACCATCGCGTCATTTTCGATGACCGCCATCAACTCGCTCGCGCCAATACGTAAAAACAGACTGTCTTCTAACGCGACAAGGTCAAGCGTACGGCGTTCATTCAGAATAACCGATAAATCGCCAATCAATCGTCCGGGAGTGACTGTTGATACCATTCGACTTTCGCCATCTTGTGCTGACCAATACAAGCCGGCCGCGCCTTTAATACACAGATATGCCGCGTCTGCTTCCTCTTCTACGGCAAAGATCTTGCGACCGGTTTCTGCTTTGTACCACTGGGTGCCAAAGGCGAGTAATCGCTGCTGTTTGCGATCAAGTGCGCCAAATAACTCTGTCTTGGCGATGACCGCAATTTTGCGATTGAGGTCCTGCCGCGCATCTATATCTGGTGCTTCTTGTTGGTTTGCGCCACCGTCAATCCGCCCATCTACAATCTCAATAAATAGATCGTAATTTTCAGGGTTTACGAACTGCTGTTCAATAAAAATTTTAGTGGTATCAGGCATCAGCTTACTAACGCGCTCTCTCATCGAATCACGTTCTTCGCTAGTATGGCTGGCCAGAGTATTGGCAAGGATCAAAATATCGGGTTTCTTAATTCCCGCTCGGCTGAAAGCCACGCGCTCCCTGAATACGGATGGTAGATTATCACCCCCCGAGGTGGTCGGCATATCATAAACAGATTCAGCAGCTAACTGTCGCAATCCATGCTCGCAAAGCACTTCAACCACAATATTTTCGATCAGATTTTCACGTGCGCCCGCCATTTTCGAAATTCGTCCAAAGATTGCATTACCCAGCACTGTCATCACCGGAATGTATTTTTGTGGATCGATGGTCTCGAATAAATCACCTAATTCCTGCACCATTTGTAACCCGCTGGATTGACGGATCTGCAGTACTCGCTCTTTAAAGTTATCACTGAACGCCGGGCCCATCTGCTCGGCCGAAAATGCAAAAGGTACGGTCAGCAGCAGAGCGTAATCTTCATGGGCGAGACCTGCATCACCCACCTCTCGGCGGTTTGTGATGATAGTAGCAAGGCGTTGGTAGAGCTCATCTTGCATGTTCAAACGTCGAAATAGTGGGTGATCTGTACCATCATTACCAAAGGTGGCAGTCAGGCTTTCAATCAAGGTGACCGACATTTCAATCAGTTCTTCGGCAATGCCTTGCTTGCGTATGACACGTACAAAATTCTCATCTTGTGACAGTGATACTTGGGTCAGCACGCGGTTGGGCAGGGCATAGAGGAGGTTACTGCCTAGCAGAGAGACCGGATTAAACTTGTCAGGATGAAAACCATAAACAACGTCATCCAAGCCAGCCTCGGTGATACGTTTTGCAATCTCGGGCCGTAATTGCACAATGGCATCAGCCAATTGCTGGCGCCCGTTTAACTCAAGGCGCGAGCGCAAAGTGCGACGCACCATAAAATCGTCGACCCCCATTGCCTGTACCAACTGGAACCACCACTGGCGGATTTCATCGGATGATTGTAAACCTGCCACTTGAGGATCAATCCAATTAGTCTCAAACGGATCGATACTATTGCCAGATTGCTCAGCTTTTGCACGAAAACTCTGCATCTCTGGGAGAACATCCGCGTCCGCTAACGGTTTGTTTTTGAATGGTATGAGAAGGTTGTCACCGAGCGTGCCCTGCAGAATATGCGGATTGGAATGGGCATAGCCAATGCAGTTGGCCAAGGTCACCTGATGGATGCTGTTCAAAGCTTGTCCGGCGATTTTAACCGATCCGCGCTGTGGAGTGACTTCGCGGGTCAGCAGATCAGCGAATGCCAAAGCTGCGGTTTCATTGTCGGCTTTAACAGCAACCCGCGCACCTTGCGGTATGCTTAGATTGATATCTTCCAACAAAGTAGTACCGTCCTCATCGCGAACGGTAACCCCGTTAATTTCGATGTCACCTTTCAAACTGGCCCCCCCCTTTGGGGTACCCTCAAACAAGTGCTCTGCTACCAGAGAGTTAGGAGCAAAACGTTCAGTGACAGCTATCCATCGCAGCGCCATATCTTGAGTTGTATTGTAAAAGGCCAGCAGGTCTTTCCAGGGAGCAGACATATCTTTAAAAGCCGCCAAGGCCGCGACCAGTGCGCCGACACTAATGTGCCCCTTGATCGCCAGATAGCCGCCAACAGAATAGAAAAAGAAGGGCGTCAACTGGTTGATGAAGTTATTCAGAAACTTCATAAAAAATTTCTTCTGAAAAATGGCAAAGCGAATATCGTAGATGTTCCCTAAGCGGTATGAAAACAGTGACATTCGGTAGCGTAATCCGCCATTGGTACGGATATCACTTACCCCTGCAGCAGTCTCACCAATATCGGCTGCCAGTTTACGAGCCTCTTGTATGCGGTGTTTATTGAGCACATTGATTTGACGTTGCAATAGAGGAATGATCCACGCTTGTAACGGTATCAAAGCAATGGCGGCCAATCCAAACCAGACACTCTGAGCAAACAGAAACAGCAAAATAGTCAGCATCTGTCCCGCTTGCAGTACCGGCTGAGATAACATATCACCCATGATACCGCCCAGTGGTTCGGCCTCTGAAGTGACCATCGACACTAATTCACCTTGGCTTGTGCTTCTAAAATAGGGTCTGGGAAAGCGCAGAATACGGGTTAAAAGTTGGTAGCGAAGCGTCGCAACAACTGTTCCGCGAGCACACCTTTCATGGTATTAAGCCGCATTTTCAATAGCCCGTTAGCCAGCACAGCCAACAGAAATCCGACGCACAGCAGCAATAGAAACTCAACTTGATTAAGCGTAATCCCCAGCAGCACCACGTCTTCACCAGTGCCACTAATCGCATCATTGATGATGCGCTTGGGCAGTTCCAGGGAGACATACAATATCGGGAAAGTTAGCAGCGTGACCAGCAATAAAATGATCTGCTTTCTCTTCGAGTATTTCCAGATGAACTTAAAAATGCTCTTTTCCATTTATTTTTCCTATTGATTCAATATTTTGGCCGGTGCGATACATCATTACGTTATGCAGAGGTCTCTGGATATCAACTATATCTAAAAATTAGCCGCGAGTGACTTATTTAGTTAACAAATAAGTGATTAAAGAAAAGAAGGTCGCGAGCTGAAAAGTTGCGGGTAAAAAAGGTTACTAACTTCAATACAGAACCTAAGAACCGAGACCTATAGTCATTATGTTTTATTGTTTTTACTCTGTGTAGCGCAGCGCCTCTGTGTTCTCGGTGGTAGAAAAGTTTTAAAAGATTGGTTCACCACAGAGGGAGGTAAGTACCGGTAGCGGGCGAGTAATGTTACGAGCAAAGAAAGTTAATGAATAATGTCTCAGCAACCCGCAATAGAATATTATCCCTGTAACAATATTTTGTTGTCTTGGTAAATTCTTCCTAGTTGCTTAGAGATAAGTTGCCTAGTGTCCTGTTTAACATTCAATTGCTGACTAATTACGTTAAAAGACTGTATGGCTTCTACTGTTTCGACAATGACTAGCTGTGCTTGCTTCCAGCTAGAAAAGTTAGCTTGAGTGGCTAATTTTTGTAAGGCTTTTAAGGTTGGTTTTTTACCAAAGCCCGCGAAAGCGGTAGCGTGCTCATCGTAGGCCGATGGGCTAAAGGTGACATCGTAAAAAGGGGCTAATTGCCACTGGCCGTCATCCCCTTGTAAAAAAGCCCAGTTTTTACTGTGATCATCTTGGTTTAAGGCAAATAAGTTAAAGATCATGCGCCTAAACATCGCTTGACCAGCCGCAGGGCTTTTGCAGAGTATGCTGCTAGCTTTGATTAAATCTTCATAATCTAAGCTCGGCATACGATAGTCGGCATCCAATAGGCCGCTGGTGCTGTGTAAATGTAATCGACCTTCTGTGCCGTTAGCGGTGATCGTAGTATCAAATCTTTTTAATGCCAGCCACTTATTGTCCTTGTTTGAGGTAGAGCCTCTTTTGTTAGGAGCATCCAGCAATTGCCATTGGGGGACATCAATACCGGCCTTTAAAGCCATACTCAAATAAGCGGCTTCACACAATCCCTCTTCGTGTCCAAGGGAGAGTTGCTGTGAAGTAAATTTTACTAAATAGGCTTCATGATCAGGCTTAGCCGTAATACTGCATTGATCGGGATTTACTTGGTTTAAATACAATTGCGCTTTGGGTCTAGCACCACCAGAGCTACCAGCATTTACCAATGCCTGCAGTACTTGTGATGTTTGTCCATCAAAAATGGCCTGTGCCTTAGTACCTAGTTCAGCAATGCTGAAATTTTCAGCTTGCTCTGTTTCTTGTAGTGATGACACAGGCTTATAAAATAGAGCCCCCATCGCTCTATCACCTACAAACGCCAGCCTATCCATAGCAGATATTTGGTTCGGTAAAATATTGGCCTGCCTGAAAATCCGATCCATCAACATCAATCCCCAACCATCGGGTAATGAGTCCGAAAAAGCGCCATGTAATGCATTGTGAGGCTGGTTGGGGGCAAGCTGTAAACTGTTATCAAAACTGAGATTAAAAGGCGATAAATTGTGATGCTTTTGCAAATATTCAGTATGGTATTGGAAGTACACTCCCTGTTTATTTTGCGCCAATTCACCGACCATAACGGTTGAACTGTCAGTTAACTTGCGCCAAACCTCTAACTTATTTGTCGCTTTATCATTCATGGCTAAGTACATCCGCGATAGATTGCGGATTTCGCTCTTGTTCTATAGAAGATTTAGTTAATTTGTCTAAATGCTCTAATTGTTCTAAACATTGCCACAGCAATAAAAATTGGCGTAGTGAAATTTGCCCAGTAGTTTCAAATTTCTTAATCGTTGATGCAGGCACAGTGCTACGCAGCGCAAGCTTATCTCTTGATAACTTGGCGGCTTTACGGCGCAAAATCAAATATTCCTTTAAGGATGCTTGAACATCGCTGCTTGAAAGTAGAGATAGTTTTGTCATGATTAATTACTGTATAGGTATTATAGTGTCTATTATATCAAAAATGTCGGATAAATAGATATAATAGTGTCTGTCATTGAGTCGTAAGTCGTCAGTCATAAGTCGTAAGTCGTAAGTCGTCAGTCATAAGTCGTAAGTAATCAGTCGATAAAGGGGTTGTCTCCTCCTCTGTGTAGCGCAGCGCCTCTGTGACCTCTGTGGTAGAAAAAGATTGTCTTTAGTCAGTGGTCGTAAGTTAAAAGACGAAGAGCCTAAAAGACTGGTTTACCACAGAGGGCACAGAGAGCACGGAGGAAGGATTAAAAGATAAGTGGAGGGCAGAAAAGTTACGTGCAAGAGAAGTTCCAAACATAAACACAATCCGTAACTCATTAATCTTTATCATGTTTGTCTTTACCTCTGTGTAGCGCAGCGCCTCTGTGACCTCAGTGGTAGACAAAGATTGTCTTTGGTCTTTGGTCTTAGGTCGCAGATCTTAGTAAAAAGATGAAAAGGCCTAAAAGATTGTTTACCACAAAGGGCAAAGAGAACGCGGTGGTGGAAAAAATTGTCTTTGGTCGTAAGTCTCAGGTCGTTAGCTATAAGTGAAGAGCAAAGATGAAAGATTGTTCACCACAGAGGAGGGAATAAGTACCGGTAGCGGGCAAGTAATGTTACGAGCAAAGAAAGTTAGTGAATAATATACCCGCACCCGCAATTTATCACTACTTGAATTCAATTAAATAGAGAGTACTATTGTGTACATAATTAAGTACTTTTTACGTGTGTGGTGATTTATGAATATCCAATCAATTTTAGCTGAAAAAACAGTATCAGTGACTGAGCTTAGAAAAAAACCATGTGATTACTTTTTAGATGAGCCGGTTGCTGTGTTGTCTAATAATAAAACAGCGGGCTATATGATAAGCGCCAAGCTTTACGAGCAAATGGTAGCGCTTATCGAATCTCAATCTAAAACTTCTCAATTTCGACCTTCTCAGGCGAGGTTGGCCCAAATAGCTGAGCATGGAAGTACTATTTTGCTTGCTGCTTCAGAGGCGGAATTAGGTGAGTTTTCCGAGTGATACGTGTATTTAAAAGCAGTGTAATTCGTCAAATATTAAGCTCTGATTGACGATTTTAAAAGTTATAAAATGACAGGTATAGTCCCTGATAACTTCGGTCGAGATGTACCCTTTGATCATCCTAATTCATTGCCCATTGTTTAAGGAAGCAGTGAATAAATCACAAATGTTCCCTGTGGAGGTCTAAGTGGTCTAATCCGCGAAAGAATGTGAAGTGAATGGCCCAGTCCTTTATAAATGTTCTGACAAAGGAGTGGGCCGTTTAGCTATCCACCCCATGGGGCTTACAGAATAGTTCGTACTCTTTGTTAATGGTTATCGCCGGACAACCAGCCCGCCTGTAACCATTGCCTCAATAACAAATAATTCTGTATGCCAGGGGCGTCTGGGATTTGTTTACTACTTCCTCCCCTGAAGAAATTCAACATATCCATTTAGGCAGTGAAGATAAGCCATTTCCTCTTTCCAAAATTCAGTTCTATCAAACCAGTGATCATCATCTTATTTATTGCCAAGGCGTAATGGATGATAATTGTTATTTGCTTATGACAATTCTGTCACCCGATGCTCATGAACAAGCTAGGTCGAGAGATATAATGTATAAGCTTGGTGTAATGGCCGAAAAGTTCAGACAGCAGTTTTAGGTGGTGTCGCTAGTGTCACGAAAAGAGTTACGGGCACATAAAGTTACGTGCAAGGAAAGTTAAAAGCGTAAAGACTGATCACAAGTCACAAGTCACAAGTCACAAGTCACAAGTCACAAGTCACAAGTCACAAGTCACAAGTCACAAGTCACAAGTCACAAGTCACAAGTCACAAGTCACAAGTCACAAGTCACAA
>Ga0105357_10001246_pt1 | contig 13736 bp, 13 predicted proteins | sample GOMGulsemesocosm_4_FD_83660 | JGI IMG/M metagenome (GOLD analysis project Ga0105357, IMG submission 83660) | Methane-oxidizing microbial communities from mesocosms in the Gulf of Mexico - GOM15B Gulf of Mexico | ecosystem: Environmental > Aquatic > Marine > Cold seeps | place: USA: Gulf of...
AAGATTGTAACAAATGGTGGCTTAATTGTTGAAATAATCAAAATTGAGGAAGCTCATTTAGTTGTGAAAAATCATGATAATACTGAAATGAAACTAATTAAAGATTTCGTTTCTAGACTTTTAGCTGAATAAAAATTCAATCTAAACTAAAAGTTATACAAAATTAAATACAAAGTCAATCTTTGTATTTAATTTGGTATTACTAAGACGAGTAAATCTTTACTCGTTTTTCTATCAAAATTCTATTTAAGGAAAAAGATTGAAAATCTTAAATTATAGACTTATTATTTTTATACTCAGTATAATATTTGGTGTAGTCTTTGCTATGCCTTCATTTTTGCAAACTGACAGTGGGAAAAAAGTTTCACTTGGTCTTGACTTGCAAGGTGGGTTACATATGCGACTAGGTGTTCAAACCAATGAAGCTGTAACATCAAAAATCAAAACCATCGCAACTTCAATCAAGTATTTTGCTGAAGCCGAAGAGATTTTAATTGAAGACTTAAGTTTCAAAGACGACATTATTAATTTTATCGTATTAGATTCTGATGAGATTACAAAAGTTGATACAATGCTTGCTGAAATTCAAGGTCTGGATATTCAAAAAAGCGAAGATTTAACTTACACAATTTCTCTTCAACCTGCGCAAGTTGATTTAACTAAAGATTTAGCGGTAGCTCAAGCTGTTGAAACAATCAGAAATAGATTGGATCAATTTGGATTGGCTGAACCAACAGTTATAAGACAAGGTGCTGAAGACATTGTTGTTGAACTTCCTGGTATTAAAAATGCAGAAGATGAAAAAGCAGCACGTGAACTTATCTCAAAACCAGCTCACTTAGAGTTAATGGAAGTTGATGAAGACAGAGCAGATCAAGTATATACACTTACAGATTCACAAGCAGCTGAATATGGTGATATCATTTTAGATTCAAACGATGGCAATAAATACATCGTTAAAGAAATTCCTATCTTAGATGGAAGTCAAGTTACAGATGCACAAGTTGCATTTGATCAAGCAAATCAACCAATAATTAGTTTTGTATTAAACAGTAGTGGTGCAAAAATATTCGGTGATTTTACAGCGCGAAGTGTTGGAAAAAGATTGGCTATTGTACTTGACGGTAAAGTTTATTCAGCACCAAATATCAATGAAAGAATTGGTGGTGGTAGAGGTCAGATTTCTGGTGGATTTACTGTTGTTGAAGCTGGAAACGTTGCTATTGCGCTTCGTTCTGGGGCACTTCCTGCTTCAGTTAAGATGTTAGAAAAAAGATCAGTTGGTCCATCTTTGGGTGCTGATTCAATTAAAGCATCTATGATTGCTTTAATTTTAGGATTTGTATTAGTTATCATTTTTATGGTTTTATATTATGGTATTGCTGGAATCATTGCTAACGTTGCATTGATTACAAATATTTTTATATTAATTGCAGTGATGGCTATGTTTGGCGCGACATTGACGCTTCCAGGGATGGCAGGAATTGTCTTAACCGTTGGTATGGCTGTTGATGCTAACGTTATCATTAATGAAAGAGTTAGAGAACTATTACGACAAGGAATGAGTATTCCTAAAGCAATAGAAGATGGATACTCAAATGCAATGAGAGCTATTTTAGATGCAAATATCACAACACTATTGGTGGCAGTAATTTTATATGCATATGGTACTGGACCAATTAAAGGATTTGCTGTAACAATTTCTATTGGTATTTTAGCATCAATGTTAACTGCAATTTTAGGAACTCATGGTATCTATGAATCGTTAATGCCTAAAATTAATAAAAGTAAAAATCTTAGAACATGGTTTGGTATAAAATAATGGAAATCTTTAAAACAAATACGACATATAATTTTATGGCAAAAAGATTGCCATTTATGATGCTTTCAGGATTAATTCTTATTGCTTCATTGATAATGCTAACGACAAAGGGTTTAAACTTTGGTATTGATTTTGCAGGTGGAACTATTGTTCAAGTTAAATATGAACAAAAAGCACCTATTGAAAATATCAGAGCTGTTTTAAATGGAACCCAAGAGTTTCAAAATTCAACAATAACTGAATTTGGAAGTCCAGAAGAAATTGTAATTAGAATCACTGGTTCTTCTTCAGATTTAACAACAGATATTGGAGATACAGTTAGTGCTCTTCTTGTTGGAACTGGAAAATTTGAAGTTAGACGTGTTGATATAGTTGGACCTAAAGTTGGTGGAGAGTTAAGAGAAAAAGGTCTTATGGCCTTAGGTCTTTCGCTACTTGTAATCTTAATCTATGTTAGTTTTAGATTCGAATGGCGATTTGCTGTGGCCTCAATTTTTGCTCTTGTACATGATGTTACTATTGCACTTGGAATGATATCTTTATTTCAAGTTGATGTGAATCTAGATATTTTAGCAGCAGTTCTTACCATTCTTGGATACTCACTAAATGATACTATTATTGTATTTGATAGAATTAGAGAAGGGGTCCAAAAATCTCACAAATCTGTACTTGAAGATGTTGTAAATGAATCGGTATCAAGAACATTATCAAGAACAACGTTGACTTCTTTAACCACATTCTTTGTGGTTATAACATTGTTTGTCTTTGGTGGTGAGATTATTCATGGATTTGCCTTTACAATGCTTGTTGGTGTTGTTGTGGGGACTTATTCATCTATTTTTATTGCAGCGTCATTTTTAGTACAACTTAAATTTTCTGTGGCTAACTTTAGAGTGAAAGAAGCTGAGAAATTAAAAAGACAAAAAGAAAAAGATAAGATGAGAGCTATGTATGAGCAGGGAACAGTCTAAAAACTGCTCTTTGCATCATCTTTTCTAATAACTCTACGTTGAAGGAGTAAATTTGCTCAGTCACTTACCTGATGTAAGCTCCTTCATAAATTTTCACCTTCGCCTTGATTTTTTATAAAATATAATACAAATAATAGCCTTAAAAACTATCTCATACTCCAAAATATATTTCTTAATGTAGTTTGTTGAACTACGAAATACTTTTACTATATATCCTAAAATAATTTACATCTTTACTGAATTCTCTTTCGTCTAAATAGTAGGAGATGTTGAGTTATTTATTGGAAGCATAATATTAAAAGTCACCCCTTCTTTTTCTACACTTTGACAATCGATACTACCATTTAAATTGCTTGTGACAACATTATAAACAATATTTAGCCCAAGTCCAGTACCTCCTTCTTCCCTATTGGTTGTAAAAAATGGGTCAAATATTTTAGGCAGGTTTTTCTCACTTATTCCTTTTCCATTGTCTGTATATGTTATGTCTAAATTATCTTTATCTTTTTGCTTAACTTTAATTAAAATGTGACCTTCTTCGGTTTTTTCAAAAGCATGTCTGATAGAATTTATTATTAAATTGGTAAATATTTGTGAATATGCACCTGGATATGAGTTCAACTCAATGCTATCACTACAAGCAATTCGTATATTGAGGTTTGTCTTTTTAATCATATAATTTAAACTATAGACAATTTCTTCAAGATATAATTTTAAATTAAAAATCCTTTGTTGTTCACTGGTTTGGTCAACGGATACTTGTTTAAAGTTTTTTACTAGAAGAGCAGTTTTACTTAGGTTAATATTAACCTGCTGTGCTAAATCAATAGCTGTTTTTAAGTAGGTTTCAAAATCATTTTGGCTCATAGATTCATTTGCATACTCTTTTTCAAGTTTTTTTGTAATTTGCAAAAAATGAGTAATTCCCATTAGTCCGTTACCTACAGGTGTATTCAGTTCATGGGCAACACCAGCAACCAGGCCACCCAAACTTGCCATCTTTTCAGCTTCAACAAGCATTGTTTGAGTTTGAATTAAATTGCTAATAGTTTGTTCCAGTTCGTCATTAGATTTTTCTAAATCTTCAGTTCTGTCTCTTATCTTATCTTCTAAAGTTTTGTTGATTTCATTTAACTCTTTTGTTGCATTATTTAACTGTGTTATATCAATCACTGTTCCAACAATTCCATCAATTTCATTGTGTATATTTGAAAAAGTATTTTTATATAAAATCACATCTCTTAAGTCTTTTTTGTGGTTATATATTTGAGTATTAAAAGTATCATTACCCTCGTTTTCTAGAATTTTTTTATCATTGTCATCATAATCTCTGGTTAAATTGGTGTCTTGTATCTGTAGGATTGACTTGCCTAAAATATCTTCTTTTTTGTATCCAAAGAAATCTAAAAAGGCTTTATTGAATCCAATGTATTTTAAACTAACATCTTTAATATAAATAGGTACACTTACTGTATCCATTAGAAGTTGTTGGAAATGAAGTTGTTGCTGAATAACTTCAATTCTGTTTATTAATGATTCTCTCATAGTTCCAAATTCATTGGCTAAGGTTCCTATTTCATCATTGGATTTAATATTAATTTCATATGACAAATCACCAGAGGTTATTTGAGTCGCAGCCTTGGTGAGTTTTTTAATTGATTTTGTAAACTTATGTATAATAAAAAATATCACAACAAACAATAACAATACCAGTACTATGGAATATTTAATTAGATTATTTTCATAATCTTCTAGGTGCAAGTTTATTAGGTCTTTGGTATAAAAAATGTGAAGTTTACCAATATTTTGTTGGTTTTTAACCAATTCAAAACTATTTTTAATAACTGAATCTAGATCATATTTTTTTGAATCAAGCTTAAAATCTAATACAGTACTATAATCTATAATCTCAATTTTTACAATTTCTGGGTCAAGGTATAAGGAGTTTAGGTTTGAATATAGAGTGTCTTTATTGTAGTCAAATAAGAGTTGTGAAATGGTGTTTTTGTATATGAGTTCGTTATAGGTGATTTTATTGTTTAATCGATTAATTGAATTTGATCTTTCAATATCAATGATGTAAGTATCAAATAATCCAAGAAATATAGATGTAACCAATGATATGGTTAAAAATATTTTAACAAATATACTCATAGAATAGACCTTGAAAACAAGTTATATATTACGTTGAATGAGATATGTTAGCATGTATTATTATAATAATTACTTAAAAAATCAAGTCAGTTACTTGCTTTAACGAAGTAAAGTAAATAGCTAATTTTTAAAATATGATTCTAGTATTTTGTTGTAACTTCCATCTTCTTTAATTGACTTCAAAATAAAGTTGAAATCTTCGATAATCAATTGATGCTTTAAGAGCTTTGAGAACCCTAGGTAGGCTTTATTATCAGTGAGAATAGGACTTAACTGTTTAACTTCATGCAATTGATTCAGACGTTTTAAACGGCTTAATACGTAATACTTATTATCTACTAAGATATCAAAACGTTTCCTAAAAAATTTCTTCAGATTCTGTTCACTATTATTGGCAATTTCCAAATGAATATATTTATTTTTTACAGCATCATCAAAATAAGTACCTGATGAGTATCCTCTCACCCGGCCAAAAGTGTAGCTACTCAAAACAGATAAATCTCCACTATAATTAATTTGAGAATTCTTTAATACAAACATACCAATGGGTTCAGAGGTGAAATCATCTGGATAATCAGTAAAAAGTCCACGTTCAGGAGTTTTAAAAAAAGGGAAAATTCCATCTGCCTTACCCTCTTTAATCATCTTAACTGCTCTGGGCCAAGGTACTATACGGTAGGTTACTTTAATGTTAAGTTTAGAAAAAATAAGATTGAGTATTTCAATATTAAAGCCAACAATTTTACCTTTTTCTTTATAGGCGTACGGGGGAAAATCAATGGTGACAAAATTGAGTGTTTTTCCAAATACTAAAAGGGGGAATACTAAAATGAGTATGAAGAAGATTCTTGTCATCACAAACTCCTTAACTACAAATTAGTGTAACAATTTTTTGTGGTAAAAAAGTGTTTTTCCTAAAAGTCAAGAATAAAGTTGATTTTTTAACACACAATAAATTGCATATTGGATTATTAAATATATTTTACGAGATAAAAAGTGTTTTTTCGCTAATATATTTTTTTAAACAAAAAATTTCAAAGGATAATCATGGATTGGGGTAAGGTAACTTATATTTTCTTTTCACTCATGTCACTAACTACAACAGCAGGGTTTATTTACGAACCAAATGCAATAGCATTGTTTTTAGCAGCAGGTGTAAATATAATATCTACAATTTTAAAAATTGGTGTAAAGAATTTATTGGCAGCAGAACTACTAGCAAGTTCATTGGTTGCAGATTTGCATCTTATTCCCGCGTTTATGGTATTAACTTTTGTAGATAATGAAAGAATGGCAATAGCACTTGCTATTGGAGCAATCGTAGCAAATGTATTTTCGATTGCTTTGGCACTAATTGAGAGTGCAAAAAGTGAAGATAAGGAAGAGTTTTAATGGAATACAACCCTCAAAGTATTGAGAAGAAATGGCAACAGCATTGGGAAGAAAACAATAGTTTTGAACCTGAAGATAACACTGAAAAAGAAAAAAAATTTATACTAAGTATGTTCCCTTATCCTAGTGGAAGAATTCATATGGGACATGTGAGAAACTATTGTTTGGGTGATGCATTTGCCCGACATTTTAGAAAAGAAAATTATAATGTTTTACATCCAATTGGATGGGATAGTTTTGGAATGCCAGCTGAAAATGCTGCAATTAAAAACAAGCTTCATCCTAAAAAATGGACTTATGAAAACATCGATTATATGAGAAAAGAACTAACGGGCCTGGGACTTTCTTTTTCTAAAACGAGAGAGTTTGCAACCAGTGACGAATTGTACACAAAATGGGAACAAGAATTTATCATCAAAATGTACGAGAATGATTTGTTATATAGAAAATCTACAACAGTAAATTGGTGTGAAACTTGTCATACAGTACTTGCTAATGAACAAGTTGAAGATGGATGTTGTTGGAGATGTGATAACGAAGTAGATCAAAAAGATATGCCAGGTTATTACGTTTCAATTACTAAATATGCTCAAGAACTATTGGACGATTTAGATGATTTAAAAGAAGATTGGCCTTCTCAAGTACTTACTATGCAAGAGAATTGGATAGGAAGAAGTGAAGGTTTGGAATTTGAGTTTGAATTAACTACTGATTCACGATACAAGCTAGACAAAGTGTTTAGAGGTTTTAATGTATTTACAACAAGACCCGATACTATTTACGGAGTAAGTTACGCAGCTTTAGCACCTGAACATCCTATTGTTCAATACCTAGTAGATCATCTTATTTTACCAGAAAACAAAATCAATAAAATCAAAGCGATGCAGAAAGTTAGTGAACGAGATCGAGCAACACAAGACAAAGAAGGGTTATCTCTTGAAATTGATGTTATTCATCCATTAACTGGCGAAAAAGTTCCTGTTTGGGTTGCTAACTTTGTATTGGCATCTTATGGTGGTGGAGCAGTTATGGCTGTTCCTGCTCATGATCAAAGAGATTTTGAATTCGCGCAAGAATATGATTTACCAATTAAACAAGTAATTGTTAAAGACGATGTTATTGAAAATATGACTGAAGCATATACTGAGCCTGGAACTTTAATTAACAGTGGTACTTTTTCAGGCTTGAAAAATACTCAAGCAAAAAAAGCTGTTGTTTATCACTTTACTCAAAATTCAATTGGGAAAAAGCAAATAAATTTCAAACTAAGAGATTGGGGAGTTTCACGTCAAAGATACTGGGGTGCACCGCTTCCTTTTGTTCATTGTGACTCTTGTGGATTGGTAGCTGAAAAAGTTGAAAACCTACCAATTGCTTTACCTGAAGATGTAGAAATCACAGGGGAGGGGAATCCTCTAGATACTCATCCTACTTGGAAACATTGTAGCTGTCCCCAATGTGGGAAAGATGCATTAAGAGAAACTGATACACTTGATACGTTTGTACAGTCAAGTTGGTATTTTTTAAGATACGCTACAAATCCCAAAAAATGGGAAGAAATGGGTATCTCTAAAGAAGACAGTGATTACTGGATGGATGTTGACCAATATATTGGTGGAATAGAACATGCTATTTTACATCTTCTTTATTCAAGATTCTTCACTAAAGCATTAAATTCTTTGGGATATACAGACTCAAAAGAACCTTTTAAACGATTACTTACTCAAGGTATGGTTTTAAAAGATGGTGCTAAAATGAGTAAATCTAAAGGTAATGTTGTAGATCCTGATAAACTTGTGCAAAAGTATGGGGCTGATACTGCTAGATTATTTATGATGTTTGCTGCTCCTCCTACTAAAGAGTTAGAGTGGAATGACAGTGCAGTTGAAGGTGCTTTTAAATTCTTAAGACGATTTTCAAATAAAGCAGAAGAAGTTCAAGGCGCTGGAATTGAAGATATCAATTCAATCGTTCATAGTGAACTTTCCAAAGATGAAAAAGAAGCTAGAAAAAAAGTGCATGAAGCTCTGAAAAAAGCCAATGATGTATTTAATAAAACATATGCTTTCAATACTTTAATCGCGGCATCAATGGAAGCAATTAATGCCTTAAGTGCTCAAAAAAATAAAGCTGTTTGGGCTGAAGGGTATTATATTTTAAGTAATATTTTAGAACCTATTGCTCCTCATTTATGTTGGGAATTAAGTCATAACTTATTTGATGGAATGAACTTTGATAAACCCTTAGAAATAAATGAAGAAGTTTTTGTATTAGATTCAATTTCTTTGGCTGTTACAATTAATGGTAAAAAAAGATGTGAAGTTGAAGTTTCTCCTGATGCAAGTAAAGATGAAGTTTTACTTGTTGCAAAAGAAGTTGCGAGCAAATGGATTGAAGGAAAAACTATTATTAAAGAAATAGTAGTTCCAAATAAACTTGTAAACTTAGTCATCAAAGGATAACTTCAATGAAAAGTATTATTAAAACTAGAAAAGTATTTTTAATACTTCTCTCAGCACACCTTTCATTATTGATATTATTAACGGGGTGTGGATATAAACCGTCTTCTTCTTATGCTAAGAAGAAGATTCAAGGAAACGTGTATGTACATGTTATCATTAACCTTGAAGAACCCAAAAATTCAGTTTTAGTAAAAGATGCACTGAATGAAATCGTGGTTGGTCAATTTAATAACAAATTGGTTTCAAAAAGAAGTTTAGCTGATACGATCTTAACTATAAAACTTGACTCTGTTGGTACTCAAGAACTTCAAAAAGACGAAGATGGATATGTAAACTTATATAGAACCAATGTACGTATTTCTGTGTCATATGCAGGAGCAGGTGGGAAAGGGACAACTTTCGTATCTGGAAGCTATGACTTCTCTGTTGATGATGGCGCTACAATATCTGATGCCAAACGATTTGAGGCCATTAAAATAGCTTCATCAAAAGCCTTAGAAGAAATCGTTTCAAAATTTGCAATTGAGTCTTTTAAGAAAGATAAAACTCAAGGTGATAAAAATAAAACTAAGTAAGTTTTTAGATGAAAAATCTATGTATTATGATGAAATTGATTATAGTACTATTAAAAAAGCATGGAATGAATTAAAAGCCCATGTCTCTTTACCATATGTCATTCACTTGGTGGGTACAAATGGTAAAGGCTCAACTGGAAGGTTTCTAGCCCACTATTTAAATAAAAGTAACTACCAGGTGTTGCATTATAGTTCTCCTCATATACTAAATTTCAATGAGCGAATTTGGATTAATGGGTGTGATGTAAGTGATACTGAATTAGAAAATACCCATGAAAAGCTTCTCGAAATATTAAGTAAAGAGTTAATTGATAAACTAACTTATTTTGAATACACAACATTGTTATCTTTTTACTTATCCTCAGGATTTGATTATTTAGTACTTGAAGCTGGTCTTGGTGGAGAGTTTGATGCAACCAATGTTGTAAAAAATGATTTAACCTTAATCACAACAATTGACTACGACCACCAAAGTTTTCTTGGAAATACCATTGAAGAAATTGCAAGTACAAAATTGAGAAGTTGTGATACTAAAATGATTGTAAACAAACAAGTCCATGAAAAAGTATATGAAATAGCAAAAGAATACAACTTCTCACATGTTGAACAGTTTGATGTATCAAGTTTGGATTCTTTCCCAGCTTACCTTTTACAAAACTTGCAATTGTCTTTAAGTGCTTTGAAGTATCTAAATATTAAAATCGATTTACAAAAACTTCAAGATGTAGAACTCTTTGGACGATGTCAAAAACTTCAAGAAAATATTACCATTGATGTGGGGCACAATCCTTTAGCTGCATCAGTAATCAAAGATGTGTTTTTAAAAAAAGACAAGAAAATATCTTTAATATACAATTGTTTTTCTGATAAAGATTATAATAAAGTCTTAGAAATATTAAAACCAATTATCAATGAAATTTTAATCATCAAAGTTGAAGATAACAGGGTTGTTGATAAAAAGAACTTACTTGAAGTGTGTTCAAAATTAAATATTAAAGTGAATGATTTTAAAAATATCTCATTTGAAAAAGAGTACCTTGTTTTTGGTTCATTTTCAGTTGTGGAAGAGTTTTTAAAGGTTTATGGTGAGAAATAGACTTATTATTACTGTGACAGACGTACATGGAACGAAATCCTACAATGTACCCCAATTAATCAAAAAGTTTTTTTTAATTATTTCACTCTCTCTTTTATGTATCATAGCAGGAAGTTTTTGGCTTATCTCTATTTTAAAAGAAGATATATCAGAAGTTAAAATTGAAAAAACAGAAGCTTTACTTGTACTAAAACATGAAAATGAACAAGAGCTTAAAAAACTAAGAGATAGTAATGAAAATGAATTGGTATTACTTGGGAAAAAAGAGAAAGAACTACTTGATTTAAATGATGCCTACTCTTCTCAAATACAAAATAAAATAAAAGATCTAGAAGAATTAAGTTCCAAACTAAATGAAATAGAAGAACTCATAGGTCTAAAAAAAGTAGATGAAATTTCCTTGATTCAAAGGGTTACCTTAGCAAAGCTAACAACGGCTCAAAAAATGTTTACTCTTCAAACTATTCCAAATGGTAAACCTCTTGAAGAGATTAAAGTTACGGGTAATTATGGATATAGAAAACATCCAGTAACCAAACGAAAGCAATTTCATAGAGGTATAGATTTAAAGGCCAAATATAATAAAAAAGTTTATTCAACTGCTGATGGTGTTGTTAAGTATGTTCAAAGTAGAAATATTGGAAAATCTGGAAGAATTATAAAAATTGCACATAATTTTGGATTCGAAACTGTTTATGCTCATTTAAATAAAACAAAAGTTAAAATAGGTGATATTGTTAAAAAAGGACAATATATAGGCCTAAGTGGAAACAGTGGAAGAAGTACTGGACCTCATTTACATTATGAAGTAAGTCATGCAGGAAAATCGCTTAATCCAAAAGATTATATCAATTGGAATATAAAAAACTATGAAGATATTTTCGATAAACAAAGGAGAGTGCAGTGGGAATCTTTGGTAAGTCTGATCAACAATCATCACAACAAAATGGCGCAACAGTAATTCCATATGGTACACATTTAGTAGGTGGAATAGATACAAAAGGATCCATACATATTGATGGAAAATTTGAAGGTGTTATTGCTTCCGCATCCTATATTACTGTTGGTAAAAGAGGCGAGTTTTATGGAAAAATTGAAACTAAAAATATTACAGTAAGTGGCTTTGTAGATGGCAACATTGATTGTGATGAAATGCACATTTTAGCAACGGGAAAGGTCATTGGCGAGCTTACGTATGAAAAACTAAGTATTGAAACAAATGGCATATTTGATGGGATTGGTAAGAGAAAAAATTTCTCAATTGAGAGTAGATATGATGAAGTAAAAAAGAGAATTCAAGGTGAATTTCTTAAACACTAAAGGGCTTCTACAAGGATTTATCTGATATGCTAGCTATTAAACAAAGACTTGAAAAACTTTATATAAAAAAAGAAGAAATACAAAAAGAGATTTCTTCTTTAGAATCTAAATTTCAATCCTCAAATGAAACAACTTCTGATAGCAGTAAATAGTACTTTTTCTCCGCGAGTAAGACCTTTAAAGCAGATGATTACATTCTTTTATGAAATGAAGAAATAAAGCTGAACCTATGAGGTCCAGTTCACTTAGCAACTTATCCCATTCTTTATAAAAACTACGGTAATAGACTTTTTAGACACTAAAAATGCTATGTTATATTCTGCTTACAAAAAAAGAAAAGAGGGTTATAAACAGATGCATTATAAACTCAAAAAAAGCTAGATTTTTGGAATAATTAAATCAATTTTATGCTAAAATTATGCCAATAAAAGGAAAGAAATGATTTTAGATTATAAAGATGTTAATGGACTAAATAGATACAAACTTATGTCAGATACAGTGGTACCAAGACCAATCGCATGGATTGTCACTGAAGATGATGGTGTTATTAATGCTGCACCTTTTTCATATTTTATTCCTCTGTCTTCAGATCCAGCTACTGTAGTTGTTTCAATTGGACACAAAGAAGATGGAAGTCAAAAAGATAGCTTAGCAAACATTTTAAAAACGAAAAAAGCAACCATTTGTTTTGTCAATAAAGACAATGTTGAGCAAGTGAAAAAATGTTCACTTCCTTTGGGTAAAACAGAGAGTGAAATTGAAAAGTTTGAAATAGAAGTTGAGCAAGTTTTAGAAGGATATCCTCCAATGATTTCAAGCTCACAAAGCGCACTTTTTTGTGAATATTACAGTACTGTTGAACTTCCAGGAAAAACTGTTCCTCTTATTTTGGAATTGAAGCATCAATTTATTGAAGAGGGTAGATTAACTGAAAAACATCATGTTAAGGTTGAGAATCTTGGACGAAGTGGTTCGTACTTTAAAGCTATGGTAGACGCATAATTAAAGTAAATAAATAGACCAAGTTTAAATTGGTCTATTTAACGTTTATTTACTCAACGATTTGATGTAACTTAGAACAATGTTTTAAGTGAATATTTCCCCCACTCATATCATTCATAATATCTTCAAAACTATGAATATGTCCATTATAAACGTATATAAATATTTCATCACCTTTTTCTAAAAAGTGCTTTTTTCCAAAGTTTGCATATGCTGTTGCACCTGCTGCTATAAATATTCCTTTTTTATCTTCAATATTTTGAATAAAAGGGTTTAACTCTTCTAAAGGTCCACAATCTTCTTGGGAGTTAAATTTATCAATCATCCAACCTTTTAAGGTATCAAAGAAGTAACTGTATGAGTTAACAGCTGATGTTGTTCCATAATCATGTAAAATTCCATCTCTTTTGATAAATGAACAAATGTGATATGCGTTTAAAATTCCCTCTTCACTAAAGTTATCGATTTCAATAAACTCGTTGGAAATTCCTTTTGAGTTTTTACCCCAATTTTTCTTAGTGCTTAGTTTGTTTCCATCGTTTACTCTAATACTACAATCATTAAAAGCAGTAAAAGCCTTTGGTTTTAAATCAATCAATTTTCCATTCTCATATTCGAAGTCACACAACAATCCAACTTCAGCTTCTACTTGTAAGTGTTCACAATCATTGTGGTTGATACTGCTATCACATATGGGGAACTCTCCCAAAAATCCATCATTTCCTGGAATATAAAAAGGAAATAATCCTTTAGGAGCATCTTTTTCTTGGGTTTTGATTTTTGAAAATTCACCACCTTCACCAGCTTCATCTAAATGGTTTGCAAAGTTACCAGCAACACCAAATCCTAAATAATCTTTTAAATCGTTTGTATTATAAATATATTTTTGCATAATTTTTTCTTTTTCGTGTAAACACACCAACATAGTGCATTAAAGTTTGT
>Ga0105357_10001247_pt1 | contig 13729 bp, 14 predicted proteins | sample GOMGulsemesocosm_4_FD_83660 | JGI IMG/M metagenome (GOLD analysis project Ga0105357, IMG submission 83660) | Methane-oxidizing microbial communities from mesocosms in the Gulf of Mexico - GOM15B Gulf of Mexico | ecosystem: Environmental > Aquatic > Marine > Cold seeps | place: USA: Gulf of...
ATATTAAAAAGTATATTTATACTTTTAAAATTGAGTTGTAAAGATGAAAAAATCTTTTACTTTATTGGAAGTTATTATATCTATCTCTCTTTTTATGATTTTATTGATTTTTTTATATAAAACATTAGATCAAACTAAGCTTTCAAATAAACAATTTGCTACTCATACCCAAGAAATAAAATATCAAAATGAATTAAATGATATTTTATTTGAAGATATATTAGAATCAAGAAATGAAATAGATATAAAACTTGATAATGAACAAAATTCATTACTAAGATTTGAAAGTTCAAATACTTATCATAATCCTTTTTTTAATCATATTACATATATGATATCTTCAAGTAATAAATTGATTAGAATAGAAAGTAAAGATAAGTTTAACTTGGAAGAAACAGCAATAGGTTTTTTTGATTATTCTTTTATTGATATTTTATTAGAGGATGTCGAATATTTCGAAGTAAAAGAAAATATTGAAAATACTAATAAAAATTATGTGCTTATTTTAAAACAAAAAAATAAAGTAAGAATAGTTTTTAACACTTACAAATTTTTATAAATATAAAAGAGGAATAAATGAAATTAATAGTATGTTTTTTATTAAGTATAAATATTTTAATTGCAAGCGAAACTAATGTTGTAAAAACTTCTGAGTTAGAACTTTTCTTATTTAAAATAGGGTTTGAATCTTTGCTAAAAGATGTTGATATTACAAAAAGTAAATCTGATTTGAATGAAACAGAATTACAAAAACTAAATTCTAAAATTGAAATAATTATGAGGGAATTATATAAAGATAAAAGAATTTTAAGTAATGATTCTAAAAGTGTTGTTGGTATTGATGAAAATATAAAGAATGAGATTTCACTCTTAAAAGATGAAGTTAGTTTTTTAAAAAATCAAATTAATAAATTCTTATTAAATAAAAAGAATGTGAACTCTAAGTTAAATACAAAACAATATAAAATAAAAGTAAATTCTGCAAACATACGTTCAGGTGCTTTCCCTAATGCAAAAGTAGTTGAGGTATTAAGTAAAGGTACTTTAATAGATATTGAGTACTGTAATAATTATTCTTGGTGTAAGTTTAAAAATGAAAAAAAGTTCGTAGCTAAGTTTTTAATAAAAAAGTAAACTATCTTGTAACATACTTCATAAGCTCATCATTTAAATGTAATGAAGCGATAGTATTTTTTGGATTCTTAGTATTTAATACTTTATTACAATCTGAGCATAGGATGATGATATTTTCAAAGTTATATCCACCACCTTTAGCAATATCTTTGGCAAATGTAGTAAATACATCTTCTAATTTCATATCTGTTCCACATCTATTACATTTATTTTCATCTCTTTGCCAAGCTAATTCACGTCTTTCTTGCCAATCGATAGGTGTTTTAGGATTTGAAAAGGATTTTTCTTCGTAGCCTGTCCAAAGTTTTTCTCTAGCAAGTGCTTTTTGTGTATTTTTTTCATATTCATAATAATAAAATTGACTTATTATATCTTCAGCTATTAAAATTTCTCTAATTCTAATATCTTTTTCACCTGAAGTTTTTTCTATTATAGAGTAATCAAAAGTCATTTTAGGATGTTCTTTTTGCATATGTAATTTTAAGTCTTTTATAAAAAACTCTAAATCACCTGTTTTATAAGCAAAAGAAAAAATTCTTTGCCTATAAATATAAAGAGGTATTAAGCAAGCTGTTAATAAAGTAGCAAAGATTACGAAAGTTGAATCTAATAACACTTTTATTAAACTTTAGATTATTTCAGGATTAATTTGATGTTTAGATAATGTTTCATTAGCAGCTTTATGCTCGCCTGTAGCTAGTTTTTGCAATTCATTTACATGAATAACTGGTAGAATAACTTCTCTTCCGGAACATTTTTCTAAAGCTTTTCTATTGTAATCAAAAATATAAAAATCATCATCATTATCAACTAATAAAAAATCTGCATTATTATCAAATGCATCTAGTAAAATTGTTGTAGCTACACAGTAAGTAATATCCTGATTTTTATTAAATGTATTTTTTGCTAAGTCTAGTTTTAAAGTTTCTAAATTTAAAATATTTGCATTTAATTGATTTAATAAAGAACTTGCTTGATTGCAAGTATTTGAAGAATAATATGCAATATTAAAATCTTTAAAATCATGTTTAATTTCAGTTTTTTCTTTTAGTTTTCCAAAATTAATAATTAGGGTATTATTAACTCTAAAGTTTTTTTCTTCATCTTTATTTAACAAGTTAAGCTTTTTTTGAATGTTAATTATTTTTTCTTCAATTGAATTATCAAAGTTAAGTATTCTGTTTTCTAAATTTGTATGGAATGAAGCTCCAATTTCTTCTTGCTTTAATATATCAAGTATTGCTTTCTCATTTGAATTATCTGCTTCAATTAAATCATTTGCTAAAATTAAAATAGCATCACCAATATAATCACTTTTATGATTTAATGTATTTGAGGCATAATAATATTGTTTTAAATTTGAATAATTAATCTTGTCCTCTTCTGATATAAAATCATTTAAGATATTTAATTTTTCATTAAAGTCATCATCATTAATTATCAAGTCATTTCCAGATCTTCTAATTGAAATTGGTTCAATTGTTAAATCTTTTCCAAAGTTTTTAACTAAGTCATTGATTTGTGTAGATGCTTTTAAATATGTTCCATTTACAACAAGATTAAAATCCTCATCATTTTCATATCCAAATGGATTTTCAATATTGATTGTATTTAAAATATCTAATAGAATAATTTCATTATTGATTTTTAAAAAATGTTTAGTGTAAAATGGTAAATAATCAGAGTTTTTGTCAAATTTAAATAAAGAGATTTCTAGTTTCATATTAATAGTTTCACCTTTTGTATAATTGTTATGATTTTATTTAATTTATACTTAAAAAAATGATAAGTTAATAGTTTTTTAACTTATCATTATAAATGATGTGCTATTCCGTAAACCTTTTTACATCAGCACCAATTTTTGTAAGTTTTCCTTCAAGGTCTTGATATCCTCTATCAAGATGATAAATTCTATGAATATTTGTTTCACCATTTGCTACAAGTGCAGCTAACACTAAAGCAGAAGAAGCCCTTAAATCTGTAGCCATTACATCAGTACCATCAAGTGTTCCACCTTTTCCATTGATTGTTGCAGTATTTCCATTTACATGAATATCAGCACCTAATCTTAATAATTCACTAACATGCATAAATCTATTTTCAAATAATCTTTCATCAATAGTACTTGTTCCATTTGCTTGTGTTGCTAATGCCATAAATTGTGCTTGCATATCTGTAGGAAAACCTGGATATTCACTTGTAATTATATTTACAGGCTTTATTTCATTTGTAGGAAGAATTGTAATACTTGTTTCATCTTGTAATACTTCAAAATTCATTTCTTCAAGTTTAGAAGTAATTGCATCTAAGTGTAATGGAATAACATTATTGATTTTTATTTTTTCATTTGTAATTGCTGCTGCACACATATAAGTACCAGCTTCAATCCTATCAGGAATCACGTTAAAATCTTTTATCTCAAGAAGCTCTTGATTTGTTCCTATGATTTTTAATGTTGAAGTACCAATACCTTCTATTTTAACTCCAGCACTTGCAATTACTTCACAAAGTTGAACAATTTCAGGTTCTTTAGCTGCATTTACAATTGTAGTAATACCTTGGGCTAATGCTGCTGCCATAACAATATTTTCAGTTCCACCAACAGTTACTTTATCAAATACAATTTTTGCACCTTTTAAACCTTCTGGTGCTGATGCTTCTATATAACCATGATTAATTACAATTTTTGCACCCATTTGTTCTAATGCTTTTAAATGTAAATCAACGGGTCTTTGACCTATTGCACAACCACCTGGAAGTGAAACTTCACAATGTCCAAATCTTGCAAGAATTGGTCCTAACACTAAAATAGAAGCTCTCATGGTTTTTACAATGTCATAAGTAGCTGTTGTTTTATCAATTGTTGATGTACATATATTTGCAGTGCTACCCTCTTTATTAAAAGTTCCACCAAGTTTATCAATAAGTTTTAAAAAAGTATTGATATCCACAACATCTGGTAAATTACCCATTTTAATTTTATTCTTTGCTAAAATCGTACATGCTATTAAAGGTAAAGCAGCATTTTTTGCACCTGAAATGCTAACAACACCTGAAAGTTTATTTTTTCCAAGAATTTTTAAATATTCCATATTATTCCTACTATAAATATATTGTTATTGTATATAAAGTAGATATTTTATCTAAAGTATGCTTTAAATAATAAATCTAATAATCTTTCTTTAATATATATAGGAATACAATTGCGATTTTAATTTTAGGAATAATAATGGATAATCAAGTACTTCAAGGTGCTAAATACATGATATTTGCTTCTTTGCTGTTTGCTTTTATGGGAGCAGTTGCAAAAGAATTAAGTGACTCAATGAGCTCGATAGAAGTCGTTTTTTTTAGAAATATTTTTGGTGTTTTTTTAATTTTAATTTCAATTTACAGAAAACCTTTAATTCAAGTTGGAGGTAAGTTTTGGCTACTAGTGTTTAGAGGGATAGCAGGATTTATTGCATTGTTATTTTTCTTTTATAATATTTCACAAATTCCTCTAGCTGAGGCCATGACTTTTTCAAAAACATCTACGATTTTTTCTGCAATTTTTGCATATTTATTTGTACAAGAGAAATTAGGTTTAAAAGGTTGGATAGGTGTTTTTGTAGGTTTTATAGGAATACTTTTTATGACAGGGTTTAATCCTGATAATTTAGAAAAAACAGATTACTTAGGAATTCTATGTGGGGTGGGTGCTGGATTAGCATATACATCAATAAGGGAACTGCGAAAATTTTATGATTCAAGAGCAATAGTATTGTCTTTTATGATAATAGGAACAATTGGCCCATCTATATTATTAATCATTGGTTCTTTTTATAAAAATCCTGATTTAGATTTCTTATTTGCATCTTTTGTAATGCCTAAAGCAAACGATTGGTATTTTATTATTTTATTAGGTATTTTTGCCACTATGGCACAAATTTATATGACAAAAGCTTACTCATGTGCTAAAGCAGGGATTATTGGAACAATCTCTTATTCAAATATTATATTTTCAATTATTTTAGGAGTTATTTTAGGTGATAAGCTTCCGGATATTTGGATTTCTTTTGGTATACTACTTATAGTTTTAAGTGGGCTTTTAGTATCTAGTAAAAAAAGCTAAAAAGGATATAGAATGGAAGTAGAATTAAGTACTGTAGGATGGATTTTATTTTGGATAATAATTTTTGCATGGTACATACATGATAAATATGTTCAAAGAGATCATCAACTATTAGTAAACTATCCAATTATTGGAAGACTTAGATATGTATTTGAAGAAGCAAGAGAACCTTTTAGACAATATTTTGGTGATGAGAAATTTTATGAATCAAAAGATAAATTGGACTGGGTTTACAAAGCTGCTAATGATGTTCCAAATTATGCATCATTTTCTCCTTCTCAACCTTTACCTAAGCCGAAGTTTATGATTAGACATGCAAATATAGTATTGAATGATGATGAAGTTGATCAAGATTTTGAAGTAACGTTTGGTAAAAGTAGAAAAAAACCATATATAGCAAAAACAATTATTGCCAGATCTGCTATGAGTGATGGATCAATTTCTCCTGAAGGTACAAGAGCTTTTGTAAGAGGTGCTCATATGGGAGGTTTTCCTATTAATTCAGGAGAAGGTGGAGTTACTTCTAATTTTTTCATTACACATCAAGAGTATAAACCTGAATATATGAAGATTGTTAACGGAAATGTTTTTGCTAAGAAGATAAAAGATTTAGTAAGTTTCTTTTTCAATGGTGCAATGGCTGCAGATGTGTATAGAAGTCTAGTTTTTGGTAAAGACAAAGAAGCAGAAACATATGTATTTGATTTGAAATCACAATTATTTCATAGAATAAACTGGGATGCTCCTCTTAGTGATTTCCCTCAAGAAGTTCCTGAAGATATGGCAGATATTATTTTGCAATTAAGTTCTGGACTTTATGGTGCAAGAGATAAAGAAGGGAATTTTGATCCTGATAGATATGCTAAGACTATGAGGTTTTGTAAGATGACTGAGATTAAAATAGCTCAAGGTGCAAAACAAACAGGTGGTAAATTAGCTGCACATAAAGTAACTCCTGCAATTGCTTATTATAGAAATGTTGAAGCATATAAGGATGTGTTTTCACCAAATAGATTTCCTTATGCTAATACAATAGAAGAATTATTTGACTTTATTGGAACACTACAAGAATTATCAGATAAACCAGTAGGTATTAAAATTGTAATTTCAGATTTAGAAAATATTGAACCATATGCTGCTGAAATAAAAAGAAGAATTGAAATAGGGGATACTAGATATCCTGATTTTCTATCCATTGATGGAGGTTCAGGAGGAAGTGCTACTGCTCCTATTGAAATGATGGAAAGAGTTGGATTAAATATTAGAGATTCAATTTATTTAGCAGATAAAGTATTACAAGATCATGGTATTAGAGAAGAGGTAAAATTAATCGCTAGTGGAAAAGTATTAACTCCTGATGATATTATTGTTATTATGGCACTAGGTGCAGATTTCATTCAAATTGCACGTGGATTTATGATGAGTGCAGGGTGTATTAGAGCTAGATATTGTTCAGGTACCACAGGTCATATTTGTCCAGTAGGACTTGCTACTCAAGATAAGAGTAAGAGAAAAAAATATTTTGTATATAAGCAAGCTAAAAAAGTAAGAAATTATCATAATAATTTATTAAAAAGTGTTAAGGGAATGCTTGCAATTATGGGTTTAAAAAATATCAATCAATTAAATAAACATAGAATATTATTCTTAGATAAAAATTCAAAAGTTCATGATAATATTGATAATGTATTTAAAAGAAGACTTGATATTGGGAAAGATTTAGAGGATGAATACCATGAACTTGGATAAGGTAATTTCCGGCTTTTTTATTATTTTAGCAATGACAGTTAACTTTGGATTTTTTTATGGAGATATGCATGCTTTAGAATCTCATAGTAAATATGAATTATTTGCTGCAATTATTATTAATGTAATTGCAACAACACTAAAACTTGGTGATAAAACTCAAATGGGTTCTGTTTTATTAGCAACATCTTTAGTTGCTGATATCCAACTAATAGTTGCAGCAATTATATGGACAGTTGCTGCTTATGTTTATGTTGTAGATGCTGAGGTGATTGGAACAATTGTTTCTTTATCTGGAGGAGCATTATTGGCAAATATCGTATCCGTATCATTATATGTTGGTGATACATTAAAGTCAAAAAGATAAGTATAGGTTTTAATTTTGGAAAATAGCTCTTTATTTATTATTTTACATAAAATGCGAATGCCATTTTTAGTAATTATTGTAACTTATACAATTTCAATTACAGGTTTATTATTAATTGAAGGAGTAGATGCTGAGGGTAATCCTTATCATATGGGAATATTTGATGCTTTCTACTTTGTATCTTATATGGCTACAACTATTGGATTTGGGGAAGCTCCTTTTGAGTTTACTTATTCTCAAAGAATTTGGGTGACTTTTTCTATTTATTTAACTGTTCTTGGATGGTTCTATGGAATAGGTTCTTTAGTTTCTCTTCTCCAAAATAAACTTTTTTTACAAGAAATAGAACGCGCAAAGTTTAGTAGACAAATTAAAAATCTAAAAGAAAAATTTATTATTATTTTAGGCTATAATCAAATTACAAGTGAAATTATTACAAAATCTTTAGAGCAAGGTCTAAGAACAGTTGTAATTGAAAAAGATAAAAATAAGATAAATCATCTTATTTTAGAAAGTTTTACTCCAACTGTACCTATCTTATACTCAGAAAACTATAGTTTAAAAGCTTTAGAATTAGCTGGAATAAAAAAATACAACTGTAAAGCAATTGTTTCTTTATTTGAAGATGATACTTTAAATTTAAAGATTTCCTTAATTTCAAAACTATTAAATAAACATATAAAAATTGCAGCAAAATCTACAACATCAAATCACACTGAAAATTTAAAAGATTTGGATGTTGAAATAATCGCTAACCCCTTTTCTATAATATCATCAGAAGTAAATATGGCATTAATAGCCCCAAATTTATTAAAGCTCGAAAAATGGCTTTATCGAATTGATAATTTAAGTGTATCACTACCCTCTTTTCCTAAAGGTAAATATATTATATGTGGTTATGGAAGAATGGGTAAAAAGATTTATGAAAAATTAAAAGAAAATAATATTGAAGTAGAGTTAGTTGAAATAAATAAAAGTAATATAAATACTCTTTCAAAAGATGTAATGTCTCATATTACTTTTGGTAATGCTGATGATAAACAAATGTTATTAGAAATTGGTATTAAAGATTCTGTTGCCATAATTGCTGCAACAAATGATGACACTACTAACTTATCTGTTTTAGCAACTGCTAAGAAATTAAATCCAGAAATTATGACAATTGTTCGTGAAAATGAAATGGAAGATTATTCTATTTTTGATAATGCTGAAATTGATCATATTTTTATGCCTTCAAAAATATTAATTAATAAAACTGCAAATGCTTTAATAAATCCACTCTCTGATAAGTTTATTAGATTAATTCTAAAAAAAGATGAAACTTGGGCTTCTAAAGTTGTAAGAAGATTAGTAGAAGATATAAATGACAACCCTATACTTATGGAATTTAGTATAAATGAAAAACATACTCTTGAAATATTTAAACATTTAGATATGGGCAATACCTTATCTTTAGATATATTAGTCACTTCTTTACATAATAAAGAACAGAGAAACAATGTGGTACCCTTACTGATAGAAAGCGATGATGAAGTAACTCTTCTACCCGTATTTGAACATGATTTAAAGATTGGTGATAAAATTTTATTTGCATGTGATGAACATGCAAAAGATGACTTAGAATATATTTGTCAAAATATTTATGAATTTCACTATGCTTTGACTGGTGAAGAAAAACAAATAATTTTTAAAGGAAAAAAATGAAGATATTAACTGGACCATGTGTTTTAGAAGATAGAGATACTGTAATGAGAATTGCAGAAAAATTAATACCATTAAGTGAAAATAAAAGAGTTGAATTTTATTTTAAAGCTTCATTTGATAAAGCAAATAGAACAAGTTTAGATTCATATAGAGGTCCAGGTCTTGAAGAAGGTTTAAAATTATTTCAGGAAATAAAAGAACAATTTGGTTATAAACTTGTAACAGATATTCACGAGTCTTGCCAAGCTAAACCTGCGGGGGAAGTATTAGATATTTTACAAATACCAGCATTTTTATGTAGACAAACGGATTTATTAGTTGAAGCTGCAAAAACAAATTGTACTATAAATATTAAAAAAGGCCAATTCTTGGCAGCTGGAAGTATGAAACATCCTGTTGATAAAGTTCTTAAAACTAGAGGAATTAATGAAGTAAATTACAAAAATTCTGAAAAAAATGGTGTATGGCTTTGTGAAAGAGGAAATGTATTTGGTTATGGAGCATTAGTTGTGGATATGAAAAACTTAATTGCTATGAGAGAATACGCACCAGTAATCTTTGATGCTACTCATTCTGCACAAGTTCCAAGTACTGGTGGAACTACTGGAGGAAACTCTGCATTAGTTCCTAGTTTAGCTAAAGCTGCTGCTGCTGTTGGTGTTGATGGTTTCTTCTTTGAAACACATACTGATCCAAGTGTTGCTTTAAGTGATGGACCAAATATGGTTCAAGTTGATGAATTATACAATGTAATAAATGATTTATTTGCTATTCAAGACGTATTAAACTATAAATAATTAAAAGGACTTTTCGTCCTTTTATAAACTCTTTAAAACATCTTTTCTTTAAACTAATCAAACTTTAGATATAATCGCAAAATATAAATAAATATAATAAGTAATTTTTTTGTTATTGCTTATTTTTTTGGAGAAATAAATGAATATTATTGAAGGTAATTTAAGTCTTAAAGGTAGCGAAAAAGTTGCTATTATTAATGGTAGGTTTAATCACATTATTACAGATAGATTAGTTGAAGGTGCACAAGATGCATTTAAAAGACATGGCGGAAATTTAGATAATTTAGATTTAATTCTAGTACCAGGTGCTTTTGAAATTCCTTTTGCTTTAGAAAAAGTATTAGCAAGTGATAAATATGATGCAGTTTGTTGTGTTGGTGCAGTAATCAGAGGAGCAACTCCTCATTTTGATTACATTTCTGCAGAAGCTACAAAAGGTATTGCCACAGTTGCTCTAAAATATGGTAAACCTGTATCAAATGGTGTTTTAACAACAGATACTATTGAACAATCAATCGAAAGAGCTGGTTCAAAAGTTGGAAATAAAGGTGCCGAGGCAATGGTTACTATCATTGAGATGTTAGACCTTTATTCAAAAATGGAGAAATAGGTGGCAACTAGAACACAAGCAAGAGAATCAGTAATTGGACTTTTATATGCATATGATTTAGGTAATGAAGGTATTGTAAAATTTGTTGATGATATTTTAGAAGATAAAAAAATTAGAAATAAACAAAAAGAATTTGCACTAAGCCTTTTTAATGGCGTTGTAGATAATATTGAAAAGATTGATACAGAAATTGTTTCTCATTTAAATCAAGGAGTATTAGCTGATATAGGTTCAGTAGAAAAATCAATTTTAAGATTAGCTGTTTATGAAATTCAATATGCAGAATTAGAGAAAGCAATTATAATTAATGAAGCAATTGAATTAGCTAAAAAATTAGCAAGTGATGGTGCTCCAAAGTTTATGAATGGATTACTAGATAAAGTTTCAAAGCTTTAATTATGAATAACTCAATGAAGCTTTGTGTATCTCTAGACTTGCCAACGGCGAAAGAAAATTTAGAATTAGTTAGAGAAATTAAAGATTTTGATGTTTGGTTAAAAGTTGGATTTAGATCTTATATAAGAGATGGAAAAAAGTTTTTAGAAGATTTAAAAGCTATAAATCCAGATTTTAAGATATTTTTAGATTTAAAACTTTATGATATTCCTAATACTATGGCAGATGCAGCTGAAGAGATAGCTAACTTTGGTATTGTTGATATGTTTAACGTTCATTCAAGTGCTGGTGTAAAAGCAATGACTACTGTAGTGGAAAGAATTAAAGATATTCCAAATAAACCTCTTGTGTTAGCTGTGACAGCTCTTACATCTTTTGATAATGAATCATTTAAAGCAGTTTACAATGAAGATATTGCTTCTAAAGCAACTTCTTTTGCAAAAGATACTTATATCTCTGGAATTGATGGTGTTGTATGTTCAGCATTTGAGAGTTTAGATATTAAAAATAATACTTCTCCTGAATTTATTACTTTATGTCCTGGAATTAGACCTTTTGGGGAAGATGCTGGAGATCAAAAAAGAGTTGCAGATATACCTTTTTCAAAAGAAAATTTAGTTGACTTTATTGTCGTTGGACGTCCTATTTATAAGGCTCACAATCCAAGGGAAATTGTAGAAAAAATATTATCAAATATATAAAACTGAAATCTAACCTTTCACGGTTCGATTTCTACCTTCCTCTTTAGCCTTATAGAGTAGAAGATCTGCTCTATTTATAAAATTATCTAGTCTTTCATCTTTTTTATATTGTGTACAACCTATACTTATAGTGATTTTTAAATCAATATTTTTTATTCTAATCATAGATATCTCTTTTCTAATTCTCTCAGCAAGGGAATATGCACTTTTTATATCTGAGTTAGATAAGATTATAAGAAATTCTTCTCCTCCATATCGTGAAGCTAAATCAGATTCTCTCGTATTTTTTCTTAAGACCTTAGATATCTCTTTTATTGTTATATCTCCAATATGATGTCCATATGTATCATTTACTTTTTTAAATAAATCAATATCTAGGAGTAAAATAGAAATATTTTGATCATATCTATTTGCCATATTTAATAGCTTATTAGATTCATTTCTCATTGCACGTCTATTTAAAAGTGAAGTTAAAGAATCTTTATTTGCTAGAATTTCTAATTTTCTAATTAAAATAAATAAATAATATAACATATATATAATGAATAAAATAAATACTAATAATAATATTTGGGATAAAGAATTATATAAAATTGATAGAATTTTTTCTTTCTTATTTTGAATATATATAAGTTTTATCATATCATCAAAAATTGATAATTCTAAGGTTCTATTCGTATTTGTTAAAGTATCATTTAGTTCAAACTTTTTATTACTTGCAATAATTTCATCTTCTTTATTAACTAAATATACTGTTCCTATCAATTCATTATGAACTATCATTTTATTTAATGTTTTAGTTCCTATATCAATAGATAATATACCCATAAATTTATTATTGTTAATTGGTAAAGATAATGTGGTCATATAACCTTTTCCTGCAGCATCTTCGTATAATTTAGTTAAAATTAATTCTCCCGTTGGATTATTATAGGGAATTGCTTCAGTCCAAAACTCTTTTTTATATAAGCTAGTTAAAAACTCTTTTCCCCATACTTTATTTGATGGAGCTAAATAGATAAAATTTTTTGCTGAAGTATAGTAAACCCATTCAATATCATGTTTTGAGTTTAAAATGGTCTTGAATAATGGTTTTAAATATAAAACAGAATGTAACTCTTTTACTGTATCTAAATCTATTTCTTCTAATTTACCTGCTCCATTTAGAGTTGATTGTATATTATCTAGAACACAGAGTATATGGTATGCATCTTTTTTTTCTTTTATTTCATTAAATGCTGGATGGCTTAATTCATCTATTTGTAAGTTATTAATTAAGGTATTTTTTAAAGATAAAATAAATGCTTTATTTATTGAAAAATATTCATTAACATACTTTGCTTTATCAGTAAGTTTTTGAAGGTTGTTTTTATTAAACTTAATCTCTTCTTTTTTATAAATATAGTTTAATCCGAGAAAAAATAATATTAGTAGAAAAAGAAATATATAATAAAGTTTGAATGTATTTTTCAAGTTTAATCCTTAATTATTATACAATTTTATTAGTGATATTATATAGTAAAAATTGAATTTAATTTAAAAATATTTTTTTAAGTATGTTTTAAGTGATTTACTATTATAATTCCCATCCAAATTTGATGAAACAAATTAGGAAACAAACGGACAGTTGGGTGAGCTGGTTTAAACCACATCCCTGCTAAGGATGCGTACTGGAAACGGTACCGAGGGTTCAAATCCCTCACTGTCCGCCACTTTAACCAGGGTCTATAGCTCAGCTGGTTAGAGCACTCGGCTCATAACCGAGTGGTCGAAGGTTCGAGTCCTTCTAGACCCACCACATATAATGAATGCGGGAATAGCTCAGTTGGCTAGAGCCTCTGCCTTCCAAGCAGATTGTCGCGAGTTCGAGTCTCGTTTCCCGCTCCATTATCTAAATAGAAATTGTAATACTATTTAGGCTGATTTTTTATTACTATAGTGTGCGGGAATAGCTCAGTTGGCTAGAGCCTCTGCCTTCCAAGCAGATTGTCGCGAGTTCGAGTCTCGTTTCCCGCTCCACTTTTATTATTTTGTTAACGCGGAATAGAGCAGCACGGTAGCTCGACGGGCTCATAACCCGTAGGTCGCTGGTTCAAATCCAGCTTCCGCAACCAATTTATTTAGCCATGTGTCAAGGTAGCTCAGCTGGCTAGAGCGCTG
>Ga0105357_10001251_pt1 | contig 13710 bp, 9 predicted proteins | sample GOMGulsemesocosm_4_FD_83660 | JGI IMG/M metagenome (GOLD analysis project Ga0105357, IMG submission 83660) | Methane-oxidizing microbial communities from mesocosms in the Gulf of Mexico - GOM15B Gulf of Mexico | ecosystem: Environmental > Aquatic > Marine > Cold seeps | place: USA: Gulf of...
ACGAAGCTCAACTGGCCGCCGTGTTAGGCCATGAAATAGCCCACATTACTGCCCGCCATGGTATCCGCCAAAAAAGTGCAGCCGTTGGAGCCAAAACCCTGACCGTTATGTCTACCGTCCTAACGCGCAGCGGCGAGGTTGGTGAAGCGACTGGTCTCTATGCGACCGCGGCCGTAAAAGGTTATGGCCGGGATATGGAACTCGAAGCCGACGGCTTTGGGGCAAAGTACCTGAACGCCTCGGGCTACCCCGCCTCGGCCATGATCGACGTGGTGAGTATTTTAAAAGACCAATCTACTTATCAAAAACGTCGAGCTCGCGCTGCGGGAGTATCGACCAGCGGCTACCACGGTTTATTTGCTTCTCATCCAAGGAATGACCAACGCCTACGCCAATTGATTAACGCCGAAAACACAAGTGCTGGGAAAACCAATGAGATCGAATTTCGAAAAAACATCAACGGCTTAGTGTTTGGCCATAATTATTTGGCAGCAGCGCCTCAAGCTCAAATTGCGGCGAACACGTCTAGCTCAAACCCCGCTAGCGAATCAGAACCCTCACCAAGCCAAGTTCAGCAGTTTCGCCATAGTAACCTTGGCTTTAGTTTTAACTACCCTAGTGATTGGCAGGCGAAACAAAGCAGCAGCAGTGTCGACATCAGCGCCCTTGATAAACACGCCAGCCTAAAATTATTGCTTGAAAGAAACGGCAAGCAAACACCAGAAACATGGCTAAGGGATCGCTTCAAAATAAAATTACTACGCCAAAGCGAACCGCTATACCAAAACAAGCTCAACGGTCACACTGGAATCATTAACGCTAGCGACGGTAAACAACAACGCTTGGCGGTCTTTTTCAAGGGTTCATTGGCGTTTACCTTTCAAAGCGCATTTTTAGATCAATCAGCTTTCGATACTGCCGACGTGGAGTTCATGAAAGTTATTACTAGCTTCCGCCCAGAACGTCGCCGTTCAAACGCCAGCTCCAGCACTAAAAACAAAAGCATCCGTTTTGTTAGAGCCAACGCCAAAACTCGATTCGCCGATTTAGCTCGCCACGCCGGAATCGGCCGTAACGGCGAAGATACTTTAAGGCTGTTAAACGGCTATTACCCCCGCGGCGAACCAAGGGCTGGGGAGATAATAAAAATTATTCAATAGCGCCATTGCCTGGCTACCATAATAAATATTTCAATAATTAAAGCTCCAAAACTATTTTTACATCCGAGTAATGAACAACAAAACTATGCCACCCGTATTTTTAGAAATGAATACGTACGATGCAAGCAGCTCCAAACACCAACATTCTTAGACCTGAATGTTGGTAGTCACACTGACTTTATAAGATCACGCTCCGCCGCCATCTCTTTGCATAAATCAAATCACGCCCCACCCCCACCTATAACGCCACTTATAGCCACCAGTCTAGCGAGTCACTCGCGCAATATTTGTATCACACCAAAGCTGTTCTTTTAATAAAAATTTCAGCAGTGGGCTTGGCTACTGAGCCCACATTCGACATCAGCCAAACACACTCAAATGCAAAACCCTCACTAAGAGTATTGATATAGCTCAACAAACCAACAACTACATTAGCGTACACTAATAAAACAAAGTGAATATACCTAAGCCTTTTCTGTTTGCGACCTCTGTTACTGGCGCTCAGAGGTCAATTAATCGTTTCAGCGCCAATTTTGGAAGGACTCCAATGAATCTCATACCCAAAGCACTCAACACCGCAACCTGTAAAGTACTCACCTCTGTCGCGCTATTAATGCCTTTTTTGGCCACAGACAGTTTTGCGGCCGTTACTCTAACAAAAACTTTCACCCCCTCTACGGTTGAGGTCGGGCAGCAAGTTGCCGTGCTTTACACCTTTACCAATGACGACAGCACCCCCGAGACAAACATAGCATTCACAGAAGACTTTAGTGGAATTGCGGCCAACGCGGGCTTCACTATGAATAGCGACAATTGTGGCTTTTCCAACACTCCGGCAGTCAACTCTCCGACAATCGCCGTTACCAATGGCAGTATGACTGGAGGAACGTGTGTTTTCGGCGGGAATTTATTTATACCGGCCAATACAACACCGGACATGTACACCTTAACTACCACCGGCATTACCTCTACTGACGGGATAGCGGGTCCGGCAGCCACACCCAATGTGATGGCTAGCTTAACTATTAACCCCATGGCAGTACCCGTTGCAGCTGCAGCTACCGCAGTACCAACGCTCAACCCGGCACACCTGTTAATGCTAGCAATGCTAATGTTAGGCGCTGGCTGGGGCACGGCTCGTCGCTTGAAAAAGACTTAAGATATAAAACTTTGCAGCTTGGGCATTTCAAGCTGCAAAGTTTTTATTAAACACTCATTTAATGGGCCAACGGGCGATTTAAGCAGGCAACTAAGGGCAAGCTGCCCCTAACAAAGAAGCCCCTCCTTTCTGGGCAACATACTCTATGGAGGTACAGCCGGGTAAATTTGAATACCGAAATAGAGAGCGGTGATTTTAAAAACTCGGCAATGAACTTATTGCATTCGCGCCCAACTATTCCCGCCAAGATCAATCACAAACAACTCAAAAGACTAGATTTAAACGATCGTTTGAATTTATACTGAACTCAATAAACGCTAGCCCATAACTATGCGATCTAATGCGAATAAGCTCAAATTATAACCACTGAGCCTCAAGCTCTGTATTTCTAAAAAAGCTTGATTAAAACCACATTAGAGTGATAAAAAAACCAACTTCGATATCCCGCGTTACTAATTCAACACAGTAACTAAGGACTAAGACTGGATGCTTTTTGAGTCAGAGCCCTCAGCTAGCGATGCGTAAAGAGCTCAGCTAGCGAAGCGTAAATAACAAAACGCCTCGCCGCTGAACTGAGTCAAGTTGTACTGATCCAAGACACACTGATCCATGTCGCCCATAAGACCTCAGAGTTTAAAGGGAGCAAGCCAGTGCTAGAGCCCCATAAGAATAATGTTTCAAAAACTAAAGTCGTTCATTAGTAACGACACAGCAAACTTATCAATTCAGGAGAAGCTGCATGCAAAGCACCATGATGAATATGCCCCTAAACGTCACCTCAGTGATGAATTTCGCTGACAAGGTTTATGGCGATGTTGAGGTCGTTTCGGTTACCGCCGACAACCCACGTCACCGCTACACCTATAAAGATGCTTTCGCACGGGTGCGTAAACTTGCCAACGCCCTTAACAAGTTAGGCGCCAAGCCTGAAGACGTTATCGGCACCCTTGCCTGGAACGACTACCGTCACTTGGAACTGTATTACGCAATTTCTTGCTCAGGTATGATTTGCCACACCGTGAACCCGCGTTTATTTGATGAGCAGATTGACTACATCGTCAACCACGCCGAAGACCAATGGGTATTCACCGATGTCGCGTTTGTTGCCACTCTCGAGCGCCTGCAAGACAAACTGCCCAATGTAAAAGGTTTTATCGTATTGACCGATGAAGCCAATATGCCTGAGACCAGCCTACGCAATGCCAAGTGCTACGAGACATTACTGGCCGCCGAGGCCGATACCTTCGAATGGCCAGAAATCGATGAGAACTCCGCATCTGCCATTTGCTACACCTCTGGAACCACCGGCAACCCCAAGGGCGTTGTTTATAGCCACCGCTCTACGGTTTTACATTGCTACGCCAGCTCACTGCCAGACGCCTTCTGCCTATCCCGCAATGATGTGACCATGCCGATTGTCCCCATGTTCCATGTGAACGGCTGGGGCTTGGTGTATTCTGCGCCGATGTCAGGTACCAAGCTGGTAATGCCTGGACCTAAAATGGGTGACGGTGAAACCTTATGCAAGCTGATTAACGAAGAGAAGATCACCTGTTCGGCCGGCGTACCAACAGTTTGGCTTGCGCTGTTGCAACACCTAGAAAAGACCGGCGACACTGTCGATAGCTTAAACCGTGTCACTGTAGGCGGCTCAGCGTGCCCGCTATCAATCTTTGACGCCTTCCGCGATAGACACCAAGTTACGGTGCAACACGCTTGGGGTATGACTGAGATGAGCCCATTGGGTACCTATAACAGCGTTGCTGCCGATGCCCATGAAAACATGAGCCAGCAAGAGTTTGATACCTTGCGTTTGCGTCAAGGCCGACCTATTTTTGGTGTCGATATGAGAGTTGTTGATGCCGATGGCAAAGAGCTACCTTGGGATGGGAAATCCTCGGGAGCCGTACAAGTTCGCGGGCCATTTATTACCGAGCGTTATTACAAGCAAGATACTGGCGGCGCAGTAGATGGTTGGTTTGAAACTGGCGATGTAGCCTTTTTGGATCAGAGCTCAAACATGCAGATCACCGATCGCACCAAGGATGTTATCAAATCCGGTGGCGAGTGGATCTCATCAATCGAGCTGGAAAACTGCGCGGTAGACCACCCCAAGATAGCCGAAGCTGCGGTTATTGGCGTCTCTCACCCCAAGTGGACCGAACGCCCATTGCTCGTCGCCATCATCAACGAAGGCCAGAGCATTGAAAAAGAAGAAATGCTGGCTTGGTTTGAAGGTAAAGTCGCTAAATGGTGGATACCCGGTGATTGTGTTTTTGTTGAGGAGCTACCTCATACAGCAACCGGTAAACTCAGCAAAAAAGATTTGCGCGAAGACTTCAAAAATTTCGTATGGAATGATTAATTCATAGCTACCACTAAGAAACAGTGTGGTATTGATTAAAAATGAATGCTGCATTGATTGATGGCGGCTAAGTGCTATATATAACGCTTAGCTGCCAATCTATAAACTGTTATAAATTAATAACATTCCTCAAGCTCAGTATCATCACCCTCACCCAGCTCGATTCTTGTCGCCCTAGACCTCAAAGCATAAAAATACTTTCCCATCTAAACACTAGGCAAGTCTAGACCATCAAATTAGAACTTTAGCCTAACTATAAAATCCTGCGTTAATCGTTTACTGTATAGAAAGAAAAGACATTAACTCGCAATAACTGCCGGCAATAAGTAACAGCAGCGTCAGGAATTAATGAAGATAAAGATGATCAGTCGTAATCAACACCGCCGTGACGTAAGCCGAGGCTATCGTCTTGCTTTATAGTGGCCCCAAAACTGTCATTATGAGAGTTGTGGCTATCGAGCACGCGCTGTCAAAACTGCCCAATAATGGCGAGGTTAAACAAACATATCTAGATTGGTGTGTGCTTGAAGATGCCCAGCAATCCCCGCCCCTAACGCTGAAGCTTCCCTGGTACCAACTAGAGCCCAATGCTCGAGAAGTTGGCTGTCAGGTTGAAGTGTGTTTTAACAACAGCGGCGCGATAATTGGGCCTATATGCCGCTGTTTTTAACGATTTTTCAATAATTAAAAGTCATAGAGTTCAATTGTCTAGGGTTTCCCTCTGCTGGAGTTTCACAGCTCTAGAGTTCAAATATCCTGACTTACCTTGCTAGTGACTTTCTATATCACCAGAACCGCTGACTTTACTGTCGACGGTTGGGCTACCACGATAGGAAATATCGCCGCTGCCCGATATCCTTGCACGCAAAGTCTCTTCGGCGTTGATTTCTAAGGAGCCCGAACCGTTTATTTTAACGTCTGCAGTTTGGGCCTCTAGCGATGCCAGCTCCATATCTCCGCTGCCATTAATTTGTGCAATCAGTTTACTCACCTCACCGTCAGCTTGGATATCACCTGAGCCGAAAACTCTAAGCGTTAACTCATCAAACTCGAGACCATTAAGCTCTATATCTCCAGAGCCGTGAATTTCAGCGATAAAAGCATCGCCCTCTATTGGCCCTATAAGTTTAATGTCGCCCGAGCCCATAATATTTAAGGCGCTTAAGTCTGCTACTTGAATATGTAAACGAGGTGAATGTTCAGTCGTATAGCTGCCCTCTGAATCGATAACTAACTCACCATCGACGATGTTAAAACTGAAGTTATCCAGCAAGTTATCATCAGCCTTTAATAGCAACTCTTGTTCATCATCAAGTTCTATAACAACATCTAGAGACGTCTTTAACTTGATTCGGGTGAATTGTTCGACTTCTATCGAACGTTCGTCAATGTTTCCTGAACCAGACGTCACCGGCCCAATACCATCGATATCAACATGCACATTACACGCCGCTAGCGTAAGGCTGAGGGACATTAATAAAACGTATTTCATCATAAGCAAGGATTTGGGACCTAATTTAGCGGACCAAAAGTTAAACATTGTGTTTCTCCATATCTGCCCCGCATCATGCATGGCATTAACATTCGTTCTTGGCTATTTAGACGAGCCTTAAACTCATTTGGTTTAAAGAGGTTTGAAAATAAAATATCAGCAGCCTCGACTGGCACCTATTACATCCATTGATCTATATTCACCTAGCGAATGAGCAAGCTTTTTGGGCATGCTGTGTGCAACCCCATGGGCCTGGAGTAACCACAAAGCTGATCTCAAGTCAGCCAAAAACGGCGGCTGAGCCTGTGTTTGAATCATTCTCTTAGTCCAACCCCCTTTACTCAAATGCTAGCGGCGATGTTATTTTTGATGGAGAGGTCAGCCAGAGGAGCGCGACATAGCTATCACCATCTTGTCGATAAACACTAAGTGCTTTGATTTTTATGTGATGGCTACTGTATTTCCTAGATTTTGAGCCTGCCAAAACATCATTATTTATTATGATTTTTTCTTTAGTGTAATAAATAATCAAGATAGGACTTGCACATCGAAAAACAAGTGATTATAGTTTGCGCCACTTGAAACCAGCGCACTACAATTTTGCGTCGGCAAACAACTTCAAGGTTTTATCAACCACAGAACATTATCAACTTCAGGAGGCTCATATGTTTTATACAAATACGACTTTTACAATGTTGGGCTTTACTGCCGAGACTTACTTTAGCTAGGTCTATCTATTCCCACTCTGGGAAGAAGCTCTACCGACAAAAGTTTTACCGAAAAAGTATTTTTAACTCTGACCATTAATGGATTGGAATCGGTTTTCTTTGCCCAACATTCCTTAAATTTAGTTTTAGCCGTGCAGTTTATGGCTATCATTTAAAATTCATTACGAATTTTTTAATGCTTAAATCATTACGATTTATGAGCAGGGATTCACTTTGCCTAAAAAAAGGCAAGTGCAGCAAAATAAAGAGATTAGGACAATGGGCACAATAATTAAAAATATCGAGACGTCATCAGCTGCAACAGTACGGTTGATGATTTCTGATAAAAACTGGCTAGAGACTTCGGCTGTTGATCAGCTAAAGAAAACAGCCGAACTACCGGGAATGTGTTGTGGCGTAGGCATGCCTGATTTACACCCAGGTAAAGGCCAGCCAATTGGGGCTGCATTTATTAGTAAAGATGTGATTTACCCACACTTGGTCGGCAGCGATATTGGTTGCGGCATGGGCTTGTGGGTTTTGGATACTCCTGCTCGAAAAGTAAAGTTGGATCGCTGGGAGAAAAAGCTTACCGGCCTTGATGATAATTGGGATGGTGATTGTGACGCATGGTTAGAGGGCCGCGGCATTACGACAGATGACAAGTCGTTGCTTGCAGCCAATTCAAAACTCGGAACCATTGGCGGAGGAAATCACTTCGCTGAAATTCAAAAGGTAGAAGAGGTTTTTGATGAGGCTGAATTAGCGGCCGCTGGATTAACCAAGCAGTCGCTTGTGCTCCTAGCCCATAGTGGCTCGAGAGGTTTGGGGCAAGCTATCTTGCGCCGTCATGTTGATGAACTTGGGGCCAAGGGGCTTTTTTCCCATGGCGACGAAGTTCATCAAGAAACTTGGGACAAATACAGACTCAATCATGATTATGCCGTGAATTGGGCCGCCGAAAACCGTGAGCTGATCGCTGAACGATTTTGTTCACAGCTAAATGTTAAACGAAAACGCTTGCTGGATGTGCCGCATAACACAGTGACGAAGTTAAGTTGTGAACAATCCGAAGCCATGAGCTTGCCTATTTATAACGGGGAAAGCTATTGGATTCATCGAAAAGGAGCCAGCCCTACGGACAAAGGCTTGGTGATGATCCCTGGTTCGCGAGGCAGTTTGAGTTATTTGGTTAGCCCTAAATTCTCGGACGCTATCAACTTGGCGCAGGGTGGTTTTTCGCTGGCTCACGGTGCAGGCCGAAAATGGAAGCGCAGTGATGTCCGTGGACGGCTTGAAAAGCGCTTCAAGGCTAAGGATTTTTTAACAACAGCACTGGGAAGCCGAGTGATCTGCGGTCAACGTGATCTACTTTTTGAAGAGGCGCCACAGGCTTACAAGAATATAGATTTGGTGATCGATGATTTAGTTCAAGCAGGAATGATTGATATCGTTGCATCCTTCAAACCGCTAATCACCTATAAAAATAGGTCGAAATCATGAATATGGTAAAAAGATTTGAGTCTCATCGGGAGCATGCTTGGATGCAGCTAACCGCCGGCCAAGGACCGAGAGAAACTGGCTGGGTGGTTGCTCAACTGCTTAAAAAAGTAATAGCAGAGGCTTGTGATAATGGACTCCGTAGCGAAGTAGTGGAATCACTGGCCTTCGAAAAGACATTACGAAAGCAAAGTTTAATCGACGTAGATGCCTATTTATCGGTGCTGATCAAAGTTGAAGGTGAAGGCGCTAAGCTATTTGGTCAACGCTGGTTGGGGTCAATTAAATGGCACGGCCAGAGCCCATACAGGCCCAAGCATAAACGGATCAATTGGTTTGTGGGTGTTGAGCTTATAGACATCCCGGACACCAAAGAAGTGGAACTTAAAAACTTACAAAAAGAAGTGAGTTTTGAATCGATGAGGGCTAGCGGCCCTGGTGGCCAACATGTAAACAAAACCAATAGCGCGGTGAGAATCACTCATCGCCCTACTGGCATACAAGTTCGGGTTGAATCCGATCGTTCACAGCACCGAAATCGGCAACTAGCGATGGAACGCCTCCAGATAATGTTGGCCGCAGGGTGTACCGACAACGAAAAAGAGCAAGAAAGGCTTCGTTGGCTCAATCACTATCAAGTGAAACGCGGCAGTCCTAAGCGGGTATTTCACGGTTTGGAATTTAACGAGCAGCATTAGCCTAAAGCAGTAATAACGTGAATTAGAAGCTTAGTAAGTAACTTAGAATCTTAGAATCTTAGAATCTTAGTAAGTAAATTAGAAAATCAGAAAATTAAAGTGAATTTGGAGAAACGATATGAGTTATTTCATGGTGCCATTGGGCCTATATCAGGCTACCAGAAAAGAAAATTTAGCAATAAAAATATTTTTACGATATTCCCCAGCGACTTCAGTCGGTGGCAATGTCGATACAAAAATTTGGATTACAAATTATGAAACCAGAAGACGTAAGCGAGGTACTATCGTGTCTGGCCGATGAACGTAGAGTCTTGCACTATTTTAAGGATCGCTATTGCTTAGATCTTATTGATTTTGAAATGCAACGCCAAGGTGCGACATTTTTTAAAGTCAACGAGCTAAAGAAGAGCTCTATGGCTAGGTTTATGAATAAGCCGATTATGGCGCAGGTGCTTAAAGAATGTGGTAGCGGGAAACTGGATTGCTATGATCTTCAAAAAGCCTACCCTACTGAGCACACTCCCCTAGTTTTGAATCTAACTCGTTGGGGCGATGGCGACCGGGGTTATGATCAAACTAGCAGAAACCAATGCAACCTAGTACTGCAGGTGAATTTCGATGGTGGTCACGTTAGTGAGTATAACCGGCGTATCAAGCCTGATGATGATTACGGACCCTTTGAGTTTTGGGGGCACCCCGTGAACGAGGGGAAACGTAAAACACTCTCATGGGTACGTATGGATATCGATTTTTCGACAGGAGAAGTGCTTATTGAAGAGATTCAAAGCGACTGGCTTCGCCAGGCAAGTCGGGCTCTTGCCCGTGTTAAGCGTTGCCGTTCGAAGGAGCCGGCCATAAAACCTAACGATGTCGACTCAGATATTCATGGTAAGTATGAAGACCTTGAACATTATGTTGAGTGCACTTTGAAACCCTACCGGAAACTGTGGGCAGAAGCCTCGATGCTGGCCGCCATAAAATTTATTCGTGAAGAACTGGGCATCTCGACTATCTTTTATCACAGCTTCGACACAGGCAAGAAAATTAAAAAGGTTTTTGATTCTCCGCCTAAATCGGTTTACACCCAACTGCCCAAGCAATTTGGTTTTGAATTATCAGACCAGGCGCCGGAGTTTTTAAGGGCGGATAAGTTTTCGAGACGGTGTATCAAGGCCATTGAAAACCCGCACTGGTTTAGATTGGATGTTTAACACCCGATTATCAATGCTGTGATGTAAATGAAGGGCTGGAAGGAACTGAGGTGAGGGTTTAACAATTGGCTTAATCTCAGGGGGCTATAGGTGTAATTTCGATGACCGTAAAACGGTAGATCATGAAATCGAAAGGCTTTGAAAACGGAGAGTTCGTAAGAATAAACGGCCGTAGCAAATCTACGGCCGTTTAATTAAGCAAGTTTATGGCTTGGGTTTCATGGCATTTAAGGTAATTACTTTCACTGTATTTTTGGCTACCTCTTTTTCAGTAAAGCTCATTGGGCGCCATTCTAATCTGCTGAATCGATCGCTCTGGTCGCGAAAATGTGGTGACTCGGGATCATGCCCCTGGCTGTAACTTAAAAACATCTCCGCGTGCGGGCCCTGCTCATTAAACTCCAAAGCCATAACAAAGCTCGAGCCGTAATTAACCGGATAAGAAGCCTGGGAACCATCAGCGGTGCTTACTACACGCATTGGCGTTGCGACAGCGGCTTTACTGGCCGAACCAATATCGACCAAAGCCAACTCAGAGTTGCCACGATTATTAGCGCGCGCCTGAGCAAAGTTAAAGACACCCTCGTAAGAGTAGCCACCAGTGACGGGAATTGGAGCTTGATTCGGCGCTTTATGGACAGCTTGAATATCACCAAGCTTGGCGTCCAAGGGAATGTTTACACTGTTTAAGCGTAAGCTCGCTCTGGCCAAAGCTTGTAACACAGGGTCGGCTTGGCCCGAAGTCGCCTGAGCCAACTGAGCTGGAGTAAAGGCTGCATTTGTGGGGTCAAACTTATTCGCAAATAATTCGTCGCTCAAATCTCGATGCCCTTTCACTCGGTATTGAGCCAAAAATTCCCGCATTACGTGCGCGCCTTGGCTATCTAACTGATACAGGCCATCCCATTTATCCAAAGCCTCGCAGGTTTCTGCCAGCTCGACTACTTGACCTGCAACACTGACAGCCTGGGTCCCGTGACAACGCTGACGCAGCTGGGGTAGTAATTCATTGGCAAACAATGAGCCGTTGTGGGTAAAGACGTTTTTCAATTCATCAAAATCAAACTTACCATCTCTCCCCCCCAAGCTATTTTTACTGGTATCACTAATCAATTGAGCATTGAAACGAGTGCGTGGACTACGGTGAGTTTGCTCCGGTCCGTAGGCAATACTATAACCTTCCAGAGGCTGCTCTAAATTGCTGAGCCAATGACTCGAGTTGGCATTGAACACATAATCGTCGCGGCGCAAACTTGGCGCTTCACTAAAGGGCACCAAGCCCGACATTCTCGCCCCGCTGGTTGGCGTCCATTCAAAGGCAGGATCACTGCCGGGTAGAATCATACTGCCCGCACCATCGCGCCACATTGCGGCCAGTGCAGGCTTTTGAGATGCAGCTCGCCAATAGGCTTCCGCTTTTGCGCTTAGGCTTGGCACCTGAGTTCCATCGAGATAAGCCGCTACGCCCTGCTTATCGACCATAATGGTATTAACCCAGGGGATTGCCTGGTGATCGTTGAAGGCTTCAAAAAATTCATCAGCATTACTCGCCTTGGCCATGGCCATCCACTGCTCCAGCATACCAGTATTGCTTTCATTGGCATCGCGATAGCTAAGGGCCGATTGTTTTGACCAGCCCAACGATGGCGATAAACTCGACAAATTCAACATTGGCCCGTAATGGCTAAAATATAATGTGTGCTCGTACGGCTCCACACTGCCGTCACTTTGCTTAACATCGATGCTAATGGCTTGCTTTCGAATATCTCGAAATTCTTTACCGTAGCGATATCGCATTGGATTTTTAGGGTCTAACTCTAACTGGTAGAACGTAAATCGTTTTGATTGCGAAACCGTATGAGTCCAGGCCAGATCTTTATTAAAACCAACACTTACACCCGGTACGCCAATCATGCCCACACCATTGATGTTCAACTCACCAGGTATCGTCAGATGCTGTTGATAAAAACGCAGCTCGCCATCCCAGGGGAAATGCGGATTGGCAATCAAAGCGCCCTTGGCACCCTCGACACGATCTTTCCCTAAGGCCCAGCCATTGCTGCCGATGCCTTCAGAGGTAAAAACATTTTCGGCATTAAGGTCTGCAATCAAATCTGGCTTTGCATTGACGCGGTTCATTGATACGAGGTTTTCGGCCGGCGGGTGTGCGGCGGCAATCGCCGAGGTGAAATTTCTACCACTGGCAAGTAAGGCTAAATCAAGATGGTAGGCCAATAACAATTCTGGCGTTATGGGTTTGACCCATTGCGCGCCTCGACAAGCTGATGGTAAATCGTCAGGCAACTTCCGCTCGGCTAATTGCGCATTAAAGCCGTCACTATAGCCGCTCAATAAATCCTGAGCCGTGGAGTTCAAGGTGGCAAAGTCCCGCTCGGCTTTGGCCGGCAGATCCAAGGCTTTGTAGCCGATATCCATCAGTAAGTTTTTATTGGCGATGCCCACACCGTGGTAGCGCGACTTTTGGGATTGCAAATTGATCAGCTGCTCTGCCAAGGTACAGACGTTCTCGCGGGCGTGATCGTAGCCAACAGCATAACCGAGGCTGGCATAGTCTTTAGCGCTAATATGAGGGACACCATCGTCGGAGTAACGAATCTTAGCCTGGTAATCATAGGACTGGCATGCTGACAGTAATGTGGCCGTGGCGGCCCAGAACGTTACCTTGCTTAATGTCGATTGGGCTAATGTCGATTTGCTCAATCTCGATGGATTGGAAAAAATTCCCATGAAACACTTCCCCATATCATTAATTAGTATTACTAAATATAAGAAATGTACAAGGAAGCCACACAAGGGTCTAGCGGTGTTTTGTCGATAAGGTCATTATTGGCTTTTAATCGAGAGTAATTTTCACACCGACAAACTTCAACCATCTATTTGTCCATATTAACCTATATCAGCTAGGGCTAGATAAATGGGAAAGAACATAAACCGTCGCCAATAAACATCTACCTGTCTGCGCTTAACTGTCTGCGCTCACATCAAGAATGTGAATCACTAGTTTCTCTTGCATTTTTTCTTCTAGACGCTGCAAACGACTTATCATCTCAACTTCAAATTCATAGCCTTCGGCTAATAACAAACTGCCGCTCTTGGCGGTGACGTCCCGAGCCAAAACCATGCCGATTTTCACTTCAGCAACCGTAATGGAAGATTCTACAGGTCGTTGAAAGTGTAAGCAGACTTGCGGCCAAATACCTTCAAAAGCTCGGTAAACTTTAGCATCATAGCGCTGACCGATCTGTCGTTTGATTTGATCTAAGGCTTCTGCTGGCGGGTGATCATACCCATCCATTAAACCCTGGCAGTAACATAGATAATCAGCGACAACGGACAAAATGGAAGATGACAAATCGATTTCGCCAGCACCTATTCCATTTGGATAGCCACTGCCATC
>Ga0105357_10001252_pt1 | contig 13709 bp, 10 predicted proteins | sample GOMGulsemesocosm_4_FD_83660 | JGI IMG/M metagenome (GOLD analysis project Ga0105357, IMG submission 83660) | Methane-oxidizing microbial communities from mesocosms in the Gulf of Mexico - GOM15B Gulf of Mexico | ecosystem: Environmental > Aquatic > Marine > Cold seeps | place: USA: Gulf of...
CCAGTTGCTTTAGATTGAACGCCTTTAAAACCAAGATTTTCTAAATCTAACCCATCGACAAATACATCAATTACTCTAACAGGATTTTCTTTAGCGACAAAATCTTCAAGCATTTCTGGAAAGAGGGTTGCTTGGGAACGAGATGAACCTTTAATGTGACGTGACATATAGCCAACATATAATCAATTAACCTAATGAATATTATAGCAAATATCGAGTGATTTATTATCTTATTTTGAGATTGAATGATCATAAGTATTCGGTACTTATTCGAAAAAGTGATCAAAACGTTTTCACACAGCCTGAGCCAATAGCCGACATTAAGGCTTTGCAAATTAAGGAGCATATTTAGGCTAATATTAGCCAAGATTTTCTGCTCAATTGAGGGCTGGTTTAAGCTCCATTGCTGCCGTTGGAATTCTAACCTGAAACTATTTCCTAGCTACAAAAATAAGGCCAAAAGTCTATTTCAAACGCTCTGACCCTATTGGTTCGAAATGCGAAATGCGATGTTTTGCATTACTGTTTATTGCTGCTAAATAATTGCCATGCACACCAGCCGCCAGTGATGGAGTAAACGCGCTGCAACCCCATTTTCATCAAAGCCTGGCTGGCCAGTGCCGAACGTGCACCTGAGCGACAATATAAATAAATATCGTGTTGTGACAATGCCTGCATCGCATTGTTTGCGCCGCTTATTTGCGGATGAGTAGAAATTTTCATTTCTAATACTCCACGCGATATATTCACAGCGTATGGCAGCATGTCGTTTTGTATTTCAGTACTTTCACGCACATCGATTAAAATGATCTTATTTGATAATTTTAGGGCGAGTTGCTGGCAACTTATTTCATTTATCTGTTGTTTTGCTTGCATGATGGCATCAAAAAATCAGAGTTCATTGAGCTACGCACTAAGCGTGATGCGACCTTGCAAGTACCCACATTATTATTTGCCTCATTGCAGGTCAATATTTTCGGTGGTCGACTACCCGTTAGTGAAGCAAGCGGGCAAACGTATCTGAAAACCCCACTAAAAATTGCCGATAATTTGCAACAACTGAGAATGTCATGACATATTTTACCCCTATATCCGCTTTGATTGGCGGTGGCATGTTAGGTTTAGCCGCCTTGATATTGCTAAAGTTTAATGGCCGAATTGCCGGTATTTCCGGTATTATTAATGGTGCATTGCAATCTGGAGGCGATAAATCTTGGCGTTGGGTTTTTCTGATTGGCCTAATGTTTGGTCCGTTGTTGGCTATGCCCTTTATTGAGCACGTTGATATAACGCTTGAGGTTAGCTGGACATTAATCATTGTCGCAGGGTTATTAGTGGGTTTGGGCAGTAGTTTAGGGACTGGTTGCACTAGCGGCCATGCAATATGCGGCATGGGCCGTTTGTCACCACGTTCAATTGTCGCTACTTGTATTTTTATGGTGACTGCGGCACTGGTGGTTTTTTTGATGAAACATTGGTTAGGGACTTAATCATGAAGTTATTAACGACATTATTTGCCGGTTTGTTATTTGGCCTTGGTTTAAGTGTCTCTCAAATGCTTAATCCGCAAAAAGTAATTAATTTTTTGGATGTTGCAGGTCATTGGGATGCCAGTCTGGCATTCGTGATGATAGGCGCATTGTTGGTTTTTTCGTTAGGTTATTATTGGTTAATAAAACCAAGCTCACAGCCAATAATAGCCGATAAATATTTTATGCCAAGCGCTAAAGTAATCGATAAACCTTTGGTTGTTGGAGCGATAATTTTCGGCATTGGTTGGGGCTTAGTGGGAATTTGTCCCGGACCAGCCCTTGCCAACATACTGGGCGGAGATGTTAAGATACTGGGCTTTATCGCAGCAATGTTAATTGGCATGAAAATGTCGGGCTTGCTGGCTGCGGTGTTATCATAAAATCCGTCGAAGCAAAGCGTTTCAGATTTGGGTTATAAATAATAGTAATGAGGAAACAATGAAGGATTACAGTCGAATGGCAGGCAATGTCGAACAAGCGGTTAATTTGCTTAAGGCTTTGGGTAACAAACATCGCTTGATGATTTTGTGTGTGTTGCAAGAAGGCGAGTTGTCGGTGTCTCAGTTAAATGAACTGTTTCCCATTGCTCAATCATCTCTGTCACAACATTTGGCGTGGTTGCGCAAAGAAGGCTTCGTTAGCGCCCGCCGCGAAGCGCAATCCATTTTCTATTCGCTAAGCAGTGACGAAGTTATCGAGATTATTGCGGTGCTATATAAACTTTATTGCAGTGACTAAATAGCTTTCATCCTTGAAACCGCCGTTTTATTGTCTGCGTTTTTAACCACAATTACAGGACCACTTCAAAGGGATCTGCTTTTTTTTATTAGTTATTTTGAGTGCGTTAACCAACGTCCATTCTAAAAAAAATTGTGAAAACCTTAAAGTAAACAGTTTAGCTATTTCACTTTCTTTAATTATTTGAAGAATAAAGCTTACTTTAATTCGAATACCAATTTTCTATCCATGGCTCGATCTCATTTGGAAGCATTGGCATCCCCATCCAGTAGCCTTGCCCTTCATCACATCCAAGTTCTTTCAGAATTTTCCACACTGCTTCACTTTCAATACCTTCGGCGATAACAGTCATATCCAGTTTATGCGCGAGTAAAATGGATATTTCACATATCGTTCTGCAATCTTTGTCAGTATCTATTTTATTAATGAACGCTTGATCAATTTTAAGTTCATTAAATGGTATACGAACTAATTGCTGTAGTGATGAATAACCTGTTCCAAAATCATCTATTGAAAGAGTAAAACCCTTCATTTTCAATCGCGTGAGAATATCCATATAACGGACAACATCTGACATCAGCGCCGTTTCTGTAACTTCAATATTAATATTTTCTATCGATGCACCTACTTCTATAGCATATGCTGTCAACTTCTCAGGTAACTCTAAGTCGTCTAGAATTTTTGGCGACATATTAATCGACATTCGTAAATCAATACCCGCTTTTAACCATTCGCCTTGTTGTCGAATAGCGGTTTTATTCACAAATGAAGTGATGTCTGAAATTAGGTTGTTTTCTTCCGCAATGGGGATAAAAATCCCTGGAGGAATCAATCCCCGTGTAGGGTGTTCCCAACGAACCAGCGCTTCAACTCCCAGTACGGCACGATCAGAAATTTTCAATTGGGGTTGATACACTAAATATAATTCTTCATTATCAATCGCTGTTCTAATATCGCTAATAGATGGTAGTTCAGGAGTATTTGTTGTTGTCGTGGAAGTGTACAAAACATATTTTGCTAATAACTCTTCTAGCTGATTTACAAAGAATGGTTTTGTAAGTACCCCCAATACTGTCATGCCTAATTCTTCTGCTATGTTCTGCGCTGAATGCAAAACACCTATATCTTTACCGCTCATGAAGATAATCGAAGCCTTACAATTACAGTCGAACATATATCTAAGTAATTCAATGCCATCTATTTTGGGCATAAATAGGTCGAGTACAATGACATTAAGATCTGAGATATATAGAGCAGCGAACTCCATAGGATCACTTGTCGAAATCACATCAAAATTTATATTTTCTGCAACATCAGTCACAAACTCGGCGAATTCTGGTTCATCATCGACAACAAGTAGTTTGAAATTACTCATAATAAGTTAGGCGTCCAACATGTTTCTAATTGCCCCAGCAAGTTCTTGGTCACGATAAGGCTTAGTCAATAAAGTCTCTTTCAACTTTAAATCAATATGATTTTTGAGCATATTACCTGTAAAACCTGACGTTAATAATATTTTTATATTAGGCTTTATTACTACTATTTCACGCGCTAAATCATAGCCATTCATGGCTCCTGGCATGACTACATCAGAAAATACCATATCAATGGTATCGATGCTCTTTAACATTTCCAGAGCTACCTTTGCATTATAGGCGCAGTACGTGGTATACCCAAGTCCCTCAAGGAGGTTTGAGGCTATTTCAGCAAGTTCTTTTTCATCATCTACAATAAGAATCGTTTCATTACCTTGTGGTAACGGAGTAGTGTCTTGCTTTGCGTCAATTAATTTATCTGTTTTAGTCTTAGTGCGCGGTAAATACATTTTAAATGTTGTTCCCTCTCCTTCTTCTGAGTAAACAACAATACTGCCATTACATCTTTTAACAAAGCCGAATACCATTGCAAGGCCAAGACCGGTTCCTTTACTCTTATCCTTAGTAGTAAAAAAGGGATCAAATATTTTATTTACGATGCGTTTTTTAATACCCGAGCCAGAATCACTGACTGATATTTTCACGTATTCACCAGCCGAAATATCATAGAGTTGGTTATGCATTCGATGATCTAAAATCATATTTTCTGCTTCAATCGTTAAATTTCCACCTGAAGGCATAGCATCGCGTGCATTGAGAGCAAGATTAAGTATGCTGTCTTGAAAATCGTTTGGATCAAGATCAATCAGCCATAAATTATCTGAATAATGAACATCAAGAGTGATACTTGCAGTAATTGATTTACTGATAAATTCTTTGAACCCTTCAATAACTTGGCTAATATTTATTGGGCTATGCAACTCTTCTTCTTGTCTCGAAAATTGAAGAAGTCGTCGTGTTATGTCAGCGCCACGTAAAGCTGCACTTTGAGCAGAATTGAGTTGCTTTTGCAACTTACTTCCATCTTCCATTTTACGTTTCATCAGATCATGATTGCCAATAATGATACCAAGCAAATTATTAAAGTCATGGGCAATACCACCGGTTAATTCACCAATAGCTTCCATTTTCTGCGCACGACGCAGTAATTCTTCTGTTTTTTTAATTTCTGTAATATCGGATCTAATGGCAGTGTACTGATTGATTTTACCTTTATTATCTAACAGTGGTGCCAGAGTAGATAATACCCAGTATATGCTACCGTCTTTAGACTTATTGCAAATTTCTCCCTGCCAAATATTTCCACTGGAAATAGTCTGCCAAATTTCAGTGAAAAATTCTTTAGAGTGGTGACCTGAGTTTATTATGCGATGAGTTGACCCAATTAATTCTTCATTTGAATATCCAGAAAGATCGGTGAACTTTTTATTTGCATAGGTAATTTTACCGGTCATATCCGTTATAGTGACAATTGCATGATGGTCTAAAATTGATTTCTGGTCTTCTAGGTATTTAAGCGTTTTATTAAGCTTTTCTTTAGCAAGTTTTCTCTCAGTAATATCAAGAATAACTGCCACAAAAATAGGTTTACCCTGCGAAACCAATTGCAGATGGACGTCAACAGGATACTGTTTGCCATCCTTACGTTGATGGACAGTCTCAAATTGGATTATTTCTTTTTTTCCTGATTTGAGAGGCTCTATCATCTTTGTGAAAAGTTCAGTTGTCATTTGTGGTTTGATATCCAAAGGTGTCATATTTTTGAGTTCATCTATCGAATAGCCAAGGTTTTTCTGTCCTCCTTTATTTACATTAATAAATAATAAGGTTTCACTATCAAACATGTATATTTCATTCAATGAGTGTTCAATGACTTTGTAGAACTGTTGATTCAAATCCTCTGATAATTTCCGCTCCGTAATATCAGTTACGCTACCCCGATACCCTCGGAATATTCCATCTTTGTCATAAATTGGATTACCACTAGAGTTGATGTAGGCAATTTTTTTGCTTGGGGTTTCTAAGGTTATTTCTATGTTTTTAAAAGGCTGCCTCGCTTTCATAGTTGCTAGAACATCATCCCATTGCTGATGCGTGCTCTGTGTACTGATTAATTCACTGATATTTAGCCCTATTCTCTCAGAAACAGCCACCCCAGTGAATTTTTCATAGCCTTCAGACAAATAGGTTATGATTAAGCTTTCATCAAGTTGCCAGGTCCAGTCATAGGACGCTTCGGCAATTTTTTGAGATATGGTGAGGGAGAGCTTATCAAAACAATGTGACAGGTCAGCTAGTTCATCATTGGCTGTTGTAGAAAATTTTGCATTATAATCCCCCTGAATAAGCGCTAACGAAGAATTTCTTAAATAAAATATGCGATTTAATAGTGACTTCTGCACCCAAAAAATTATTAATAGAATTAGAATAGTGATTATAATTATTGATGTTATTAACAACCGCTCTAAATTATTCTCACTAACTAATAATTTAGCTTGTGTTTTTCGGCCTAAAATACTTGCATCAGATACAAGTTCATAGGTAGTGATATTAAGTTGTGACTCCAGAGATTTAAGTAACAGTAGAGTATTATTTTTAGCTAGCTTTTCGGTGACTATGATCTTAAAAAAAAGATCTTGGACTTCAGATAAATTATTCCTAAAATGGGTGATGGTATCTAGCTCGTCATTATATTGCATAGAGACTAAAAGAATATTGGTTAATTCTGCATGCTGTATTTCCCACTGTTGGCGAGTTCTATCTATTTTTTTCTTAAGATGCTCATACGTTAATTGGTTTAATTTAAATATACCTATAACAATTTCAGACACTTTCTCACTAAGGACATGCTGCTCTTTCAGTTGTGATTTTGCATCAATATATAAAATGGATGTGATACATAAAATCACGATTACCGAAATTCCTACTATGCGGGATTGAAATAAAAGTGTCATATTTTTATTCTTTTCCTTTACTATGGGAATGTATAATACTCACAGCAAAAGGCTTTACTGATAATAGAGGTTCCGCATCTATATAATTTAGGTAATTCGGTATTTTTCTATCATTTGAGGTTAATTCATTAGCCCATATGGCTTCATCTTCAAGACTCACTAAGATCGACTGTTCCAACTCGATCTCAAACTGAAAAGCATGCCAAATACGTTTAATCAAGGCTATATCTGACTTTAAGCGTTTAGCCACAATTTCCTGAGCTTGTTTAGGATTTTGTCTGATATAATTTTCTGCCTCTATCAGGGCTTTGAGAAAACGTTTAATGTCTTCACTTTTCTCTTTTGCATAAGTTTTACTGACAGTAAAAAAGAAATCTTTGCGAAAAGGTGTAGGGCTGATTAAAAGTATTAATTGATCTTCATTCATAACAGTTTGAACATCATAGATATACGGCTCCCAAGTGGTGATAGCATCAAGTTCACCGGCTAAAAACTTTGCTTTTAATTGGGAAGCATTCACATCTTTTAAATCAACATCTTTCAGTGATAAATCATAATTCGATAGAAAGCTCTCTAGAAAATAATGACCTGTAGAGCGGACTGTAGCCCCTATTTTTTTCCCTTTAAGATCGTTTGGCGATTTAATACCACGGTCTTTACGAGCCAATACTTTTATATAATCAAGTGAATGCGCCATCGCCGCCACAATAACGTATGGTTCACTTTTAAAACTATTAAAAACAACAGGGGTTTGGGCAACGGTTGAAATATTGATAGACTTATCTTTCAACATTGTTTCCAACGCATTGCGCCCTGAATCAAATTCTCTTATGGTTAAGTTTATTTTATGTTTTTTAAAAAAACCTTTACTTTCTGCCACCCAAACAGTTGCGGGTAGTAAACTCATTTCCGCTGCAAGGGTAATATCTATTTCTGATTCAACTTTTTCTGAACATGAAGATAGCAAGAGCATTGATATCAAAATCAATAGACGTTGTAATGATAAATTCTGTTTGTTAATAATGAACATGTCTTCCCCATTTTATATATAAAATTTATAAGCAGTTTAAAAAAACGATTGCCATCATTAAGTAACTTTCCATGCTTAACTTCATTATAGTCAACTGAAGTTAAATCACCTTCGTCAAGGAACAGTACCAATTTTAATCGTTTGAGGCGGATAACTCGTATAGTTTATTATCTTTTGCTATTTCGGAAAAAGTTAATGGCAATAACCTATATGCTGACTGGATTAATGATTCATTTTTATCAGTAGACTACTACTTGAGAATGTGCCGAGGAATGAAAAATGTAAGCACTATTTGTCCTTCAATTCTTTATCTTTTTGATGATACGAGTTTGAATGAATTGATGATTTATACCAAAGAAAGCTTAGTGTCACTAAATCGCCACATTTACACTAAATACATGATAACTTCACCGTTATGGCTAATGCTGCATGACCATCCAGACTTTGAAACTTTAGCTAACGAGCATTTGGACGCTACCTATAGAGCGTGGGGAAAGTCATCAGTGAGCGATTAACAGCTTCCTCTAAAATAACAGTTACAGACTCATAGTTAAAGTTCAAGATTCGAATGCCAACGGCATAATGAGATTAAACCAGCCCCACAAGTGAGCAGAAAATTTTGGCTAATATCACCCTAAATATGATCCTGAATTTGCAAAAGCTTAATGTCCGCAATTGGCTTTGCTGACTGTTTTGAGATCGATTTTTCATTCATAAAAAGGGTCGGCTTTGTGGTAGGAACCGATCTTTTGAAAAAATTATCCACTCGAAATTTATTTGAACCCCATGGAATTCAACCGTGCTTACCAGTTCTTTAATTGTTGTACACACTTCTTGTTTTAGCTTTTAGCCTTCAGCTTTGAGCTCAAAAATGATCGAAGAGGACTTGTTGTTCAGTAGAAAAAGTATGCGGCTGACTCAAAAGAATACAGTCTGTTTGCTGAAAATATTGGGTTGTTGGATGTAAATATTGAGCCTGTTCAGAAAAATATGATGCAGCTATCGAGTTGGCTGGTGTTAAAGATGTTCGTAAAGCTTCTCCTTCAAGAGTTGGTTTGCAAGAATTGGTTAGCGAGAAAGAGCAAAAACCTGAGCCGTCTGAAGTTGAAAAGCTTAAATATGAAATGCAAGAAATGAAAAAAATGATGGTTGAGCAAGCTGAGTTAATTAAGTTGCTAACAACTAAGCAATAGTGTCTTGTCGTTGGCCCATCGTTTCACTCAGGAATAGGGGGCCAGTATTATTCATCCACTGCGTCGGTTGTTGATTTATTACATCTGGTTTAACTTCGCGAAGCGGCACAAAACGAAATGTTGAGCACAAATGAGATTTGAAAAACACCGTAACCTATGAAAGTACGACAAAGTTGCTTGGTGTTAACCAACTAATATGTATTGGTTCAAACTTGATCAAGCACTTTGGTTTTGGATGTTTCAATTGAACATGTCAGTCGAGAAAGCCACCATAACTTTCGTCCACATAATTGCATTGGCATGACTTAAAAGTGCGCAGAAGAAGTTAGAGTTTTATTTTGTGAGCGTTTCTCGAGGTCAACTGTACACCCGTTAGTTAACCTAAGAAGGTCGACAACTCAGATTTTACACTTTATGCTGTTCATCAATTTTTTTTATCCCTACACTTAACGTTTCATCATCCCACTTTAACAACATTAATTCTAATCCCTATATTTTAAACGTAGAAACGATTTCTTGTAATGTTGCAGCTAACATTGCTTGCTCACGAGCCGTTGTTGTAATTTGAGTTGAACCTGTTGTTGATTCCATTGATTTTTGCTCGATATTAACAACATTTTTTGCAACATCCTGAGTAACCATTGCTTGTTCTTCAACAGCCGCAGCAACTTGCTCTGTCATTGCAAAAATATTGCTCATTGAATTGGTAATTTCGCCTAACGTTTGCTCAACCACTTTAGAGTTATTAACAGCATCGCTAGCCATGCTTTGACTTTGTTCTATAACACTAAATGCTGAATTTGCATCTGTTTGAAGAGCTGAAATAAAGCTTTCAATTTCGCTTGTTGATTCTTGGGTTCTTTGAGCGAGCGTTCTTACTTCATCTGCAACAACTGCAAACCCTCGACCTTGTTCACCAGCCCTTGCTGCTTCAATGGCTGCATTTAATGCAAGTAGGTTAGTTTGATCTGCAACTGATTTAATAACATCAACAACACTGGTGATGTTATTACTACTCTCATGCAGACTTGCTATTTTTTCTGCTAAGTCATTTATTTCTTGAGCAAGTTTTTCGATTGAGTGATAAGACTCTTGAACAACTTCTGTACCATTTTGTGATTGCTCATCTGCTTCTTTGGCCGAATCTGCTGCTAATTGTGTATTACCTGCAACCTCTTTTACTGTTGCTGAAAGCTCTTCTATTGCTGTCGCCACTAAAGCAATTTCGTCTTGTTGTTCAACTAAAGATTTTGAATTGTGATCACATGTTTGAGATGTTTCTTCTGCTGCTGCTGCAAGGGTATTACTTGATGTTGCTATTTCATTAATTGCACCAGAGAATTTTTCTAATGTTAAATTTAAAGCAATTGATACTTGCCCAAGCTCACTTTCTCCGGTGTATTGTGCTCTACAAGTTAAGTCATTTTTATTACTTACTTTTGACATGACAGAAGTCAGATCTAACACTTGGTCATGCAATTCTTTAATTATGTAATAACTGGTTACTAACACTAAAATAAGAATAAACAATGGTGAAATCACATTAAACATTAATGAGCTAGATGCTTTTTCTTGTATTGCCTTTGTATGTAATAACAAAGAATTACTTAATTTATCTTCAATGTTTTTTAAGATCACAATGCGTTTAGTTGACTGTTCAAACCATCGTTCAGGATCGACATTAAATGTGCCTACGGTTGAATTGTTCAGTGCAGTTTTTCTATAGTTTATGACTTCATTCACTGAAGGGGATTCAAGTTGCTGTTTAAAATAATTTCTATTTTGCTCGTTTGCAAACGCATTAAAACTATAAAAATAGGTATTTTGCTCTGAAACTAAAGTAATAAATTTTTCCAACATTTCCTGAGTAAAAGAATCAACGGTAAATGTATTTGTTAATACAGCTCTTTCTATACCAGCACGTTCTTTTCCTTGAAGAAAGTTATAATAAGCAGAGGTTTCTTTAGTGATTTCAGCATTGGTACTAACTTCAGTAATTATAACTGAAATACTTAACAATAATTCATTCGTTTTTGTATAAAAAGTTAATGCGTCGCTTAAAGGGATCGATATTTTATCAACACTATTACGAACTTGCTCTAACTTTCTTAATAGTTGATTTATATCATCATTTAATTGTTGAACTTTTATATTATCAAATGAATTGTCTTGCCAATAACTTAGGCGTTGTTTTATTTTAATGGAGGTTTGAACTCTTTGTTGTGGTAATTTATTTGCAAATTTAGCCCCTTTAGAGCCTATAAAGCCTGCCGTCATCCCTCTTTCTTTTTGAAGTTCATGAACTAGCTCACTATATACCGAAGAAAGCTTAGTATATTTAGTCAAATCCTCCATTTCATGACTTGTAGAAAGAGAGAGTAGAATTGAATTTACTCCTACCCATAGGAAACCAATCAAAGGAAATGCTAATAATGCTAATATTTTCTTTTTAATTGAAATATCGATAAGTCTCATAAGTCCCTCTTGAGTAAAAGTGTAACTAAATTGTATTTTTAAGATTAGTTAAGACTAAACAATAAAAGCGTTCAAACAAGTGAAAACGCAAAAAACGCAAGTATTTTTGAGGGGGAGTTGATTTAGATCATGTTTAGTTAAGGGATTATAAAGAACGTCTTTAAAATATTAATTAAAGATATATATTAATATTAAAGCGTTAATGTTTAGGTGTGGTTGTTAGTTTTATGTAACAATCAGATCCAGTATTAAGTTGTAAATATGTCACTACAGAAAGAAGAAAAAAATTATTTATCCCCAAGGGAAGTTGCAAGGCTTCTAATGGTTTCAACGGCTACTATTAGGTTGTGGGCATCAAAAGGGGATATAAAAGCAAAAGTAACTGCTGGTGGACATCGTAGATTTAAAATTGACGATGTTAAGAACTTTGCCACAAAAAGAAATATCCAACTTAATATAACTTCTGACAATAAAGTAAAAATTCTTGTTGTTGATGATGATGTAGACTTTGCAAAATATCTTAAAATTTTGCTAGAGCTTAAAATAAAAAATATCGAAGTAGAAGTTAGTTTTGATGGCTTTGATGCTGCAAATAAATTAATCGACTTTTCACCAAGTATTCTGTTGTTAGATTTAAAAATGCCAAACCTTAATGGTTTTCAAGTATGTAAACATGTTAAAGAAAACCCACTACAACAGCATATACGAGTTATAGTCGTTTCTGGTGATGTTAACGATAATGATATTGATGAAGTGACAAAACTTGGTGCTGAAACTTGTTTAGCAAAGCCTATTGATATTCCTACTTTATTAAAACAACTAGCTTTAAGCTGAAAAAGTAAATACTACTCTTTTCTGGAATAAACCTAGATAATTTATGAATAAAAATCACTTAAATTGCTTTTTCTTTCGAGTAGCAGAATAGCTGCTGTTTGCAAAACGACCCCTAGACTAATGTTAGCTTATGACTAACTGAAGAAATTTCTAATGCTCACTAGCTCAATGTTAACAAAAATACGAATATAGTCATTTTAGTTTTTTTAGTTGTTTGCGTTGTTCATAAAACGTAGACCTACCTTTATCTTGACATAAAACTTAGCCAACGTTTGTATTACAAATTTAGAGTTAACAATATGGTAGTTGCTTAAACTGAACTGTGAGGGGCTAATAAATTTCGAATCGATGTATAAAGCTTTTCTGAGCATACAGGTTTATGTAGTCTGTTTTGATAGAGAGTTTCATCAACCAAATACATATGAGTGTAGTCTGAGAAACCACTGCACATTTGAATTTTCACTTGAGGGTGATTTTTAGTAACATAATCTGCCAATTGATAACCATCCATTTCAGGCATAATGACATCGGATATCATTAAGTCTATGGGGTGATTTTTAAGAATCTCGATGGCTTCTTTACCATTTTCAGCAATATGTACTTGATAGCCTTTTTCTTTTAGCTGCATAGAGGTCAGATTTAATAATTCTTTTTCATCATCTACAATAAGAATACTCTCATTACCATGCCACCCTGAGTGTTTTTCTTTAATTACAGATTCCTCTTCTTGAGTTATTTCAATGTGACGTGGGAAATATAAAATAATTTGACTACCGTAATTAGGCTTAGAGTAAACTTTAGCTGCTCCCTTAGAACGTTTTACAAAACCAAATACTTGCGAAAGGCCAAGTCCTGTTCCTTTGCTTCCTTTGGTGGTAAAAAATGGTTCAAATATTTTCTCTTTGACGGTTTCGTCCATACCACAACCAGTATCACTGAAACTAAGCTTTACATAATCTCCAGATTCCAGCCCAAGATGTTCAGCGTCAATTTTGCTTAAGGTTTGATTTCTAGTTTGAACCCGTAAGATAGCATCCGTTTTAATATCTTTCATTGCATAGGTTGCATTGATGGATAAATTTAAAATAACATCTTCAAGTTCACTATGATCTAGATAACTAGACCATATTTTTTGTTCTAAATCATAAATTAACTTTATGCGAACCGTCATGGTCTTTTGTAGTAGTTCCTGCTGTTGCAGTAAAGTAGAATTGATATCAGTTTTAACAGCTTCAGTAGCTTGTTTTTTTGTAAAAGAAAACAACTTCTTCGTCAGTTTTTCACCACGTTCTCCAGCTTTATTAATTTGTTCGGCATAGTTAATAAGTTCGGGTTGACTACTGGCAAGCCTATCCTTTAATATCGTCGCATAACCCATGATAATACCCAGCATGTTGTTGTAATCATGGGCAAGTCCAGCTGTTAATTTACCAATAGAGTCCATTTTACTAGAGTGAAAAAGCTGTTCTTGGCTTTTTTTGAGTTGTAAATCGACAACATTTAAACGATAAATAACAAAGAAGGCAATGGCAATAATTATAACGGTAATGCCAAAAAATAAGCTATAGATAAAAAAG
>Ga0105357_10001257_pt1 | contig 13674 bp, 15 predicted proteins | sample GOMGulsemesocosm_4_FD_83660 | JGI IMG/M metagenome (GOLD analysis project Ga0105357, IMG submission 83660) | Methane-oxidizing microbial communities from mesocosms in the Gulf of Mexico - GOM15B Gulf of Mexico | ecosystem: Environmental > Aquatic > Marine > Cold seeps | place: USA: Gulf of...
ATTTTCCTTCACCCGCGTATGCTACTGTTGCACTCATAAGAGATGCTCCTAATAATATTCCTGCTACTTTTAATGTTTTAGTCTTCATTTTATATCCTTCGTATAATACATTATCGTTCAATTAGTTAAAATAAGAACGAGTTCATTAAAACTCATAGCTCTCACAAAGGTTAATAATAAACAAGTTTTTTCCTTTTTGGGTAAATATACCAACACAATAAACGTCTTGTGTTAACCTTTAAAAAATCATCTATAGGATGCTAAGGAGAAAGTAAAATTTCTACCTTTTATAACACGAAGCTATGAGATTTTAAATTAACATATTTGGAGAATTATTATGTATTATGTTGGAATTGATGTTGCTAAAGAAAAACATTATGTTTGTATCTTAGATGAAGATACTCAAATAGTTTCTAAACCTTTTTGGATTTATTCAGATGTACTTGGTTTAAAAGAATTAATCAAAAGGTTATCAGACCTTTCACTTAATTGTGACGATTTTATTATTGGAGTGGAGTCAACTGGTGCATTTAGTGAAAATATTTATGAGTTTCTAAGTGACTTAGATTTTAAGGTTATATTATTAAATTCATATCAAACTTCAAAATATAGAGATTTTAGCACTATGAAAAAAGTGAAAAATGATTCTATTGATGCTTATATAATAGCAGAGCTATTATCAAGTGGAAAGTATAAACAAAGTCATATTTCTAGTGATGATTATCATACTTTAAAAGTATTAGGTAGATTAAAGAAATCTCTTGATGATAAGATAAAGACTATAAAAAGAGAAATATCAACTGTTATTGCAACTGTAAATCCAGAGATAACTCATGTATTTAAAAATATCTTTACAAAAACAGCATTAGTAATCATTAAAGAATACCCAACTAGTGTTGACTTGAAAAAGACTACTTTAAAACGATTACTTAAGCTTTTTCGAGGCATTAAGGGTAACAACTTTAGTGAAGTCAAAGCTATGCAATTAATAGACCTTGCAAATTCCTCAATTTATAATGGTCGTGCACAAGATGCTCGTTCTTTAATGATTAAGACTAATATTAAGATATTAGAGCTTTTATGTCAAGAAAAAGAGAATATTGAAAACCAAATAAATACTTTAATTGAAGAAAATCAAGATGATGATTTTTCATCATCAATAAAAAACCTTAAAACAATACCAGGAGTTGCAGATAAAACGATATCAGCAATTCTTGGTGAATGTGGAGATTTAAAAAGATTTGATTCAGTAAAGTCTTTTATTGGTTATCTAGGTCTTTATCCAACTCAATATCAATCTGGTAATTCATTATCAGTTGGTAGACTAGCACAAAGAGGAATACCTATTGCTAAGCATGCCTTATATATGTCAGCTGTTTCATCCGTTTTACATAATGATGAATTACGTAAAATATTTAGAGATAAAGTATCAGCAGGGAAATCAAAAAAAGAAGCTTTGATAATCATTGCTAAAAAAATAGCAGCAATCATATATTCAATTTTTAAATATAATCAGCCATATAATCCAAACAGAGTTTTAGTTCCTTATAGGAAATAAAATAGTTAGTTTAACATTTGTGAGAACAATGAGTTGTTAATGAACTTGACCTAAAAATGTATCAATTTTTATTTGATCATTTGAATATTTTTAAAAAATACTCAAAAAAACAAACAATAAAGTAATGTCTAAAAGAATAACTATTCGTTTAAGCTATTCTTTATAGGATGGTTTATTGTAAAGTTTGTCTTCTATTTTGTGGAATATCTCTATTTAATAATTTATCTATTCTTATTTTATATTTTGGAATACTTAATAAATATTCATTTTTTCTTAATAAATTGTTTTGTTCTTTAACATTATCTAATACAGTAGTATATTTTTCAACTATTTTAGGATTTGTAGTGCTTATTTTCTTTAATTCATTAATATACTGATTCAAAGATTCAAGAGCAAAATCTAACATTAATGTCATTTGAAATTTAACATTTTCAAGAGCAATATATTTTGCATAATCTTCTATTGATAAAGAAGGTGATTCACCTCTCATTGCAAAGTGATTTAATATTCTTACTCCATTGTAAGGTAAAGATTGAAGATATAAAAGATCATCACTACCTAATGATTCATCTGCTTTTAATTTATCTAAAACAATATTTATACTTTCTTTAATTTTATAAGTCCAATTTTCTGTACCTGTAGAAAATATAATGTCTGAAGCATCAAAAGTAACTTCAAAACCTTTAGGCATATTATCTAATTTTACTTCACTCCAATCATTAGTGTTTCCAACTAAATCAACTGTAGTCTTTTTAAAAATACCATTCTTTTCACCAATTAAAAGTTCAATTAAATCATTTATACTATGAATAGGTGTAATAGCAACATATGTATCTTGCATATCATTATCTTGATCCATATATCCAACAACATCACCTACTAAACTTCTTGTAAGTTGTACATAATCTTTTGGGTCATAACCATTCAATGTTGGAATCTTTTTTAGTCGAAGATTATTTAAAAAAGAACCATAAGCTTTAATCTTTTCTAATTTTAAACTTTTACCATTAACTGTATCATTCCAACTATTAATCATATCTGTAACACTATTGATGTTAAAGTCTGATTTATTGGTATTCCTAGCTTTTTGAGCAGCATATGAATCTGAATATCTTGTATTATTTGGATTAGCTAATGATTCACCTATTGAATTACCTATATTTTCAGATATACCACATGCATCTAAAGAAAAATTGTTTATAGCTTCAACAACTTCTTCAATGTCTTGCATAATAGTTGAACATTGAGAACATGCAGTATCAATTGCCATTTTAAAAGCAAAAGCAGGAGCTTGAGAAGCAATTAATTTTAATTTTTGTACAAGGTTATCAAAATCTAGAAATGAGATAGAACCAAAACCTATTTCTACACCATTACAACCAACTGAAAACTTTGGTGTTTCTGCATGAATAAGACTAATATTACCTAAATTCTTCCATTGTACTCTAGCCCCACCACCAGAATAAGAGTTTGTAAGTGATGTTTGTAATGAAGTGGCATTAGTAGTCTGTACCGCAACTTGACTATCTGCATAATTTTTCCAACCTCCATATGATAAAGATGAACTAAGTAATAGTCCAATAGTTACATGAGTTAATTTTTTTACAGCTTCCATATGGCTTTTCCAATAATATCTTTTTTATCAACAAAACCCCAATATCTACTATCATAACTTTTAACATATGGAGTCCATACAAAATATTTATCTTTAGGTACTTTTCCTTTATATTTAAACTGTTTTAATACATTACCTTTTCCATCAATTTTTAGTGCAGATCCATAGTATTTTTTATTACATTTTATTTGAGATGAATCAACTACTAAATCATCACCTTGCATGCAAATAACGTATTTAATAAAATTTTCACCTTTATCAAAATAAATAGAATCTTTTTCTTGAAAAACAAAACCAATTAAATCTTCTCTTACTAATGTATCAAGATTAGTAAACTTATCAATAATAAATACTCTTTCATGTAATGAAGGTGTAAAATTAAGCCCTACGACATAATTACTTTTAAAAACAGTTCTAATAATTATTGATAAAACTATAATTATTAGAACAGAAACTATTGAGTAAATAATAAACTTTTTTTTGCTATTTTTATAAGAGCTTTTAATTTTAGATAATAATCTAGCTTTATCCATTTTCTTGATCCTCAATAATTTTTTTAATAGCTTCTATTTTTGTAAGATTGTTATTAGTCATATATGAATTAATAAGTTTTTTATCTGCACCATCTGTTGTTGTAAGATAATAGAAGAATGTAGGCATTAATAGTCTAAGTGACATTTTTACATTTGATGAATTTATACAAAAAATTTCTGAATATTCTCTTTTTTGAGTTCTAATCTTTCTAATGATCTTTTTATCTATTTCATTAAACGAAAATATTCCAGAATTTAGTAAAAGGTTAGTAGATGTTTCTTGTTGGTTCATAAAAAACTTCCATGCACTATTATCAATAATTGTTTTACCTGCACGACTTAAACCACCATCACTATCATAAATATCAGAAAAACCTTGAGTTGCTAAAATAATTGAACCATTAAATTTTCTTGCTCGTCTATAAGCCTGTTCAATAAAATCATCCATTCTTGGATTTTTTCCTAAAAATCTATGTGCTTCATCAAATATAATTTGAATTCTTGGTTTATTTGTATCTGTTGAATACATAACTTTACCAATATGATACAGAAGTAACATAACTAATGGATCTCTTAATTCTGGATGATTTTCAACACCTTTAAATTCTACAGCCATCATATCTTTATCCATTGAGAATTGACATTTTCCAGAAAACCAATCTTCGTAAATCCCACCTTTACAATATATGTCTAATTGTCTTGAAAAGTCACTAAATCTTCTATCATCATGACCATATTCTTTAAATATTGCATCTCTAATATTTGTTATTTCTAAATCATTTTGAAATAGTTCAAATTGTTCTTTTATTACCTGTTGTAAAGTATTAGTGATTAGTTTTTCATCTTCTTCAGCACGTTTAAGAGATTTAGATGAACCTAATAAATATATAAAAGAAGATAGATATGGTAACTCGTCACGTAATTCATCTTCAGATTTAATATCAGTAAATGGATTAAATGATATTGCATTAAAAGTAGGGTCTAAATCAAGATATTGACCATCTAGGTTTTCGACAAGTCCTGTAAATGAATTATCATAATCTAGAACGAAGACTTTATCCCCTCTGGCATAAGAGTTATAAGCTAACATATTTAATAATACTGATTTCCCTGCACCAGAAGTTGCAACAAGGAATGCATTAAAGTTTGTACTTGAACTATATAAGTCTACACCTGCTAAAACACCTCTTCTAGTAGTTAATAATAAATTATGTCCATCACCTTTTGAATCAGCTTCTAATGGAAACAAGTGTGCAGCTTGTGAAGAAAACAATGTTCTAAATTTACCACCTATATTATAAAAGTATTCACTATTCATTGCCATTGGTAATGCAGATAAAAAAGCTAGATGATGAATACCTTTGGTTTTTTCAAGTTTTAATTTTGTTAAACCATCATTTGTTTTTTTCCAATATGATTCAATTGTCTGTTGATTTAATAAAGTTTCTTTGAAATCTTTTCCAGAAACTAATACATCTAAATCGTATTCAAATAAAGTTTCCTTCTTTTCTTGAATTCTATCTATTATCTCTAGTGATTCTTTTTTCTTTGCTTCAAACTTTCTAAAAATTGGACCCCAATCTTGAGTGTTAATAAAAGAATGTGTTTTAACAGTTTTTGATGATGATTTTTTTGGTTTTCTTTTTATTGTTGCATTAATAAGAAAACTATCATTAAATTGATTAGAGTTTAAAGAATCAGATAGGTAATCACCCAATTTTAAACCAAATTCAAAAATATGAGCTTTATCACTTATACTTTGTAGTGTTGAATTAACCCAATATTTTGTGTCATTAATATTGATATAATCATCATCTACAACAAATTTTGTATTTTTTGAAACGACTTGTTGATTTAAAAACTTTTTATCATCATAAAATGGATAATTATCAATTGGAACTTGTGGATTCATTAATTCAAATGATAATTCTAATATATCGTGTTTATCTAATGCTTTTGGATTCATTTTGTTTGCATTTAAAATATTAAACATATCTGATTTAAATTTCTTTATTTCTTGAGGGTCTTTATTTATTGGAAATACAACACTAAAAACAACTCTAATATCTTTTATACTTGTTTGCATTTGAGCAGAGCAAGGTTCTTCAGTTTTTTTTAGCATAAAATCACAAATCATATCAATAGAAGCATCTACTTCTTTTCCATCAAGAGAATTTTTACCTCTTTCTTTATGTGAATCTCTATAACTACCTAAAAGGTGCTTTATATTCTTAGAACCATAATACATAACTGATAAATAAGCATGTTCAGGCATCTTTTCAAATATCTCAAGCATTGTACCTGCTGTATCACTTCCCGAACGTGTATGTGGTGATAAAAGTTCAAGTGCAAAACTAACTGAATCATCATTATTATAAAAAAGTTCAGTAGAATCATCATATGAAGTATAAGGAATAAAATTTGATATCTTATTATTCTCAAATACACTTTTCCAAGCATTAGTTGGAATTGAATTAATTGGACCTAAATGTGGTTGAAAGTATTTCTCAAAGAATGACATCTTATTTTTCCAAAATTGATTTATATTGATCTACAACAGTATTGTTACCAAAAGGGTTCGATTTAAGTGCTATTTCACCACTTTTAACTTTTATCCAAACACTTTGTTGTTCGTGCCAGATACCATCTTTAGTTTCATAAGGCATAATTTCAACTTTTGCAAAAATTGGTTCTTTAAAAACAGGTTTTTGGAAAGCAAAATCAGAAGTTTTATTTTCAATTAAAGAATGACCAATATTTTTTCTCATGTAGTCAGCATCTTCTTTTAACATCTGCTCATGACCTTTTTTAGCTTGATCAGTTTCTAAATATCTTTGCTTCAAATAATTCATTTTTTCTTTATAATCACTATTATTAATACTTGGAGTATCAAAAATAGTTTTAGGTTGACTCTTAAATGAACAAGCACTAAATGATAATGCTATTAGGATTAATGTTAGGTGTTTTACTTTTTTCATCTGATTTCCTTATATTGAGTTTTTAATTCTAAATTCTCTTCATGAAGAGATTCATTTCTTAATCTCATGTATTTAATCAATTCTTGAGAATCATAAGTATCATTTATTGAAGACATATTTTTTTGTTTAACAGTATCATTTATAATCTCTTTTAATCTGTTTTCTGTAGATTCATCAAAATCATATGTTTCTAAAATATATTTTAATTTTGGTCTACTAAATGAACTTATTTGATACCAATCTAATATCTCATCATTTCCAAAAACAGAGTTACTTATAATTTCTTGCTCATCAAGTTCTTCAACTAAAATCTTCTTTTGTTTATGAGTAAAAGGAATTGTATTTTTATCTAAAAAAGTATCTTGATAATTTTTAGATACAGATTGACAGTTTCCTGTATTTAACCCTTTATTACAAACAAATGTTTCTTTATATGGCAATATACATCCTGTAAAATTAATTGAGATTACAGCACTTGCAATAAGTAAATTGATATTATTTTTCATCTTGTCTAACCTTTTCTTCATCTGAAATAAATTTTAATGCAGTTCTTGAAGTTGATATAAGTTCTGCATTTCTATTTGCATCAATTTCAATTACTGGAAATACTTGATCAGCTAATTTTAAATAGAAATCAGCAAGTTTATTTGAACCACTTTCTAAACCTTTATATAGACCTGCTTTAAATGAATCTGTACTACTTGAACTATTTGCAGTTGTTTGAGTTGTAGAACCTGTAGCTGCTGATATTGAATCAATAATTGTTTGACCTTGATTACCAAATGCAGTACCAACAGAAGATACAAAACTAGCAATAATAGTTCTAGCTAAAATTGCACCTTGTTTTGATACAACTCTTCCTCTAAGACCTGCTTTACCATCTTCCCCTGTTACCATTGCTTTAAAAGGCATATCAATAGTTCTACCTGTTCTACTAACACATGAGATGTTATTTGTTCTAATATAAACTCTTTCACTACTTAAATCTCCATATCCTTCACCCATTACAAAACATTCTTTTAAATCATAATCAAATTTATTAGGAAGTATTGAAAGGTCATTTATCTTCATTAATAATGGAATAGGGTTAGTTTTTGCTTTTGACATTGTAGGAGCATCAAAACCATTTAATAGAGTTACTTTTGATATTGTTCCTGTAGGTAAATAATCAATTATCTCTTTTTTTTTTGATTTCTCATCTTCTTCAAAAACTTCATCTTCTTTTATTTCATTTACAACTAATGCTTGAGTAAGTTTTACATAAGTTTTAGTTGCTTTTCTAGTTGGTACAAATGTAGATTTTTCTTTAAAAGGTTTTGGAAAATCTTTAAATAAACCAGAAGAATCTAAATCTTTATTTTTTGTTTTTGGCATTCCAAAATATTCTCTACTTGGCATTTTATTATTATCTTTACTTACTGTATTTTTAGTATCTTTTAAAAGCTTTTCATTCTCTTTTATACTTTTACCATTGTTACTTAAATAAAGTCTTTTTAAACCCTCTATTTCTTTTTTTAGAATTTCATTATCTTTTATAATTCTTTGTGTGTCCATTCTACTAATATCAATATCCCCAGATACATCATTAATCCATTTAGTTTTAACTGTATCATTTTCATCAACTAATTTTGATGCTTCAAGTTTTGTTTTAACTTCTTGTTGTTGAACATATTCTTGTCTTTTCGGGTCATTCGTTAATAAAAAAATGATTCCAATAAGAACAACAAATGCAGCACCGAATAAAACAAATTTTACAAGTTTTTGGTTTTTCTTAGCAGTATTAGGGTCAGAATTTATCATGATTAGCCTTTATTAGTGTATTTAATTACTATTAACTTAGCTTCATCATTTGGTAATATCTTATAAATTCTATTACCATAATATAATGAGTAAGAAACTAGCAATTCTTTTCTATTAATGATTGAATAAAGTATTTTTTTAGTATCTGGTATTGAAAGAATAAAATCATTTGTATTTTTAATGTTGTATTCATTTATAGTATATTTATAACCATTGTAAGTTCTAAATAAAGTTACATCCATATTTGCTCTAATTTCAGGAATATATACAGAACCAACTTTTTTATTAATATCTTTAGTTTCATATCCTCTTAAAGGACTATTGTTTAATATATTTAAAGTAAGGTCATTTGCAATATTTTTTACAAAACTTGTATCACCTGCTAAATCTAATCTAATATCTTTTATTTTATTTTTAAACGATTCTGTAATAGTCACAGTAGTTGACTCTTGTTTTTTAGGATGTAATATAAAAGAATAAGTTTTATCTTTTGTAACTACAAATAACTCATTAACCATTGCTTTATTATATACAATATTACTAGTACCTTTTGTAACAGTTTTACCACCAACTTTTACTTGTTCTTCTTCTCTATAAGGAGCAAACTTAACAAACATTTCGTTACCTGTAACTGTTACTAATAAATCTTTTTCTTGTGAAGATATTTGTTTTTTAATTTGACTTGAAAATACTAATCTATTAGTATCACTTCTAGATAAATTAATGTGTTTAGTCGAATTTAAATTATCAATCACTATATTCTTTGCATTTAATGAGCTTAGAGATATAAGAACTGATAATATAATATTTAGCTTTTTCATCTTTTTCCTTTTCCTTATTCAGTTAAACCATTAAGTTTTAGATTGATAATATAAAATTGCCCATATTTAACTTCATAATCAATTTCCAAATTAACATCTTTTGTTCTTAATAATTTTGTTGTAATAAAATCAGAGATTGAACCATTTACAACAATTTTATTTTTTATATGAGTTTTAATTGTACTAATATGAAATGATCTAGATATATCATTACTGATAATAAAATTAACCATTTTTTTTAATTCAACTCTTACTGTTTTATAAGTACTACTATGTACTAGAGGAATAATATTACTTACTAAGACATTTGCATTATTAACAGATATATTAAGTAAATTATGAGCAATGAAATTACCAATCATTTCTTTATATGATTCAGATACAATATCACCACTAACCCAAAATTCCTTATATGTATTCTGTGGTGGAAGAAAAACAGTTCTTTCTGAATTACTATTAGATACAACCTGTTGTACTAAATATATATTACTAATCGTTAACAAAACCATTGAAAATTTAAGTAATGCATTTTGTGAAAGGATATTATCTTTCAAACTTTTAAATATTTTAAATTCCATTATTAACCTACAAATACTCTAAATTCAGATTTTGGTAATCTGTTCGTTTTTGGTTTTTTCAAACCTAACATATACAAAATATGAGTTAAATAACTTTTGTATTTTGTATCCTTTATTTTTTCATTAATTATTAGAAATGATATTCCAAAAAATAAACTCAAATAAACAAATACACCACTAAATATAATCGCAAAACCTGCACTTCCTACAGCTATAATAAAAGAATCCATTTCCCAATTCATAACCATAGGCATAGTATCAATGTATTTATTTATATCAATATATTTTGAATCTTCATTCATGATTTAATCCTTTACAAATAATAAGAGATTTAATCCCTTATTATTTAATTTTTTGTTTAGTAAATACCTGCACCAGAGAATGAAGCAGCAACAGTTGTAATATTTACTACAATAACTAATAGTACTAATGAAACAATTCCAGAAATATACATTTTTTGGAAGAATAAGAAAATAGAGAAAATTAAAATTAACATCCCCACAATACTTGTTACAGCAGGGTCAGCAAACCAACCTTGAACTTTTACCCATGTAGTAGCTAAACCTAAAGCATCTCCTGTACCTGAAGCAAACGAAGTACCTGCTAGTAAAACAAAAACAGCGAAGAAAGCTGCTAACATTGAATTCTTTTTTAAAAATGACATCATTATGTGTCTCCTTGATTTTTAATGAGTTAATCTTAACCCTTAATTAATAGTTCTCATAGAATAAAAAAACCACGTTGGAAAAATTTGAAAAATTTGAAAAAGTTTAGAATTTTATATTCATTAGTGTATAATCGCTTAATATAAGACATATAAAAAATTAATAAGTAGCAATCATAATCATACACAGGCTATATAAAATTAATTAGTAATAAAATTGAAAACTAAATAAGCTAGGGTATAAAACTAATGGACGAAATAACTGTTGACAAAAAACAAACTGATGAATGGACCAATAAACTAAAAGACATATTAAAAGTAAATTCTTCAAAAGATATCGCTGATGAATTAAATATTTCTGCATCACAATTTTCACAAATGAAGAACAATGGAAAATTTCCATATGAAAAATTAATAAATTTGATGATAAAAAAGAAATTATCATTAGATAGTTTCTTTAATCTTGAGAATTCTGTTAATAAAGAAGATATAGTTCCTTATTATAAAAATATTGAAAAATATATTTTATTAGATGGGATTGAAAATAGAAAAGATAATTTAAGAGTTATTAAACAGAATAATAAATTTATTGTTTTTGATACTACTATAAATCAATACCAAAATGATGGGTTCTATGCATTTACACAAAACAATTTTGTTATTGTAAGATACTTCAAGTGTAATATAGATGATGAGGATGTATCAAAAGTAAACTTGGAACTTTCATCTATTGATAACAGAAATGACAAGAAAATTATAGATAGTAAAAACTTAAATAAAATTAATTTTATTGGAAGAGTTGTACATATTATTGATAAAGAAGATTTGTAGAATCTAAAAGATTCTACTTTTTCATAAGTACATTTACTCCCTCACATGTACAATATCTATTAACCTTAGTGTTAATATTTCCAATCTTTGAAACAAACTCCCAGTTGTCATCTAAACTTTCTTGTAATAAGGAATATCCAGTATTTTTAATATTGTAATTTTTACAAGATTTAATACATGTATCTGCATAATCACTATTATTAATAAAACTTGTGTTAAAGATAAAGGAATGTGTTCCTGTTCTTTCACGCAGTTTATTAATTTTTATATTTGATAATTCTATTTCTTTTATTTTTTTTTCATCATCTTTTTTTCGAGAATTCATATTGTCTAAATAATCATTTTTTGAGTACTTTGATATATTTATTACATTATCTCTATATTTATCTTTAAATCTTTGTGTATGACTATCGATTCTAATTAATTCTAGATATTCATCTGTATTTTCTATGTAACATCCATATAATGTTGAATAGTCAATAATTCTATCTCTTGCCATTAAATTACCTTCTAAATCTAAAACAGTAACAGATCCAAATACAGGAATGTATTCTTTCATTTCACTATTTTTTAATTTACAAAATCTATTTATTAAGTAAGAAGAGTTACTAGGGATATATGCATTCATATCTTTTCTATTTTCTTTAACTTTGATAAAATTATAGAATTGTTTTACATTCATTTGTTTTAATTCTTTATCACTTATTTGTTTGTTTTTTACAGTATCAGCTATTCTATACTCATAGATTTTTTTTGAACATCCACTTACTAAAATTGATAAAAAAATTACCAAAAATATATTTAGAAGTAAATTAGCTTTATTATTCATTTGTTTGCCTTCTTTATTATTTATTAAAACTACTAAACTCACTTAGGATATAGTAGTTTTATAATTATTCATTATTTAATCCTATATATTATTATTAATTAATATAAATAACTTTTTATTATTCTTAATAAAGGTATCTCTCATACTTATATTAAGAAAGTTTTATTTTAAGGCCTCAAATTACAAATAACTTAGCTCACCTTAACCTCTTGTGCTTTTTTTATTGAATGAATATTAAGAAATAAGTTTTAAATCTAATATGATTTATATACTCATTCTTTAAGTTTATAAATACATTTTAGTATTAATTTCTATTTCTAATAATTATAAAAAATGCAATATTCAAACTTCTACCCCATTCAAATAATTTCTAATTTCTATATCACCTAATTTTATATCTTCTATTTGAAGATTTGAATTTTTTATTTCAGATGAATTCATCATCGTCTCACAAACTTTATTGTCGATTCCTTTAAAAACTAAAAAGTATAAATCATCAATAGAAAAAGCTTTATAAAAAACTGTACTCTTGTTTAACATTCTTATCACCTCAGAAAAATAAAAAGTTATTGTATGAAAATAACTCTTAAGATTATCACTAAAATTTAACTTTTTTTAGTAAAACTTAATTCAAATATTATAGATATAAATTATTCAAAATGTATTATTTACAATTAACTATATATATCAATTATATACTGTCTTTATATTTTGAAAGTATTATTTTTATAATATCTCTAATGAAAATTAAGCCATTTTCTGTTGCAGATATTCTACCATCTAAAGATATATAATTAATTAGTTCATCACCACTTATTTTTTCCCATTCTCTATCTGTAAATTTATGTCTAAATAGTTCAATAGTTTTTCTCTTTTTATACTTATACATTTTTGTTGTTAAAGCACTTTTTTCTTTTTTAAATTCATTAAGATACTTGTTCCTGTAACTAAAGAAAAATTTCTTCTTTTTATAATTATCATCTATATGCATATGTATAAATTGTTTATTGAAGAACTTAGTAATTAAAACATTTGTACGTGTGATTTTTTTCATATCCTTTTTATTGGATAGTCCATCTAAATATTCTTTCTTCATGAAATTTTTAATTCGTGTTGTGTTTTGCGTATTCATTTTCTTCCTTAAATTAGATTAAAAAAGGCATTGCCAATTTGTACTATATGTTTAATAACTTGTAGCGCGTAATACTTTTTTATCTTTTGCCTTAAATAATAGTTCTCATAGAATAAAAAAAACACGTTGAAAAAATTTGAAAAAAACTAATAAAATTTTTAATATATCAACGTAAAAACTTTATTTAATGAGAATGTATAGGTAGAGATTAGAAAAAAGGAAGTGTATGCTAAATATCAACATTAAAGAAAAAGGTGCAGAATTAGATGTTCAAGTACATGTTGAAGAAAATTTAGACAAAAGCAAATTAAAAAGTATTGAAAAAATATTAAGTC
>Ga0105357_10001260_pt1 | contig 13655 bp, 8 predicted proteins | sample GOMGulsemesocosm_4_FD_83660 | JGI IMG/M metagenome (GOLD analysis project Ga0105357, IMG submission 83660) | Methane-oxidizing microbial communities from mesocosms in the Gulf of Mexico - GOM15B Gulf of Mexico | ecosystem: Environmental > Aquatic > Marine > Cold seeps | place: USA: Gulf of...
AACGCTTACGTTTTACTGTGTTATTGATGACTTTATTAACCTTAGTTGCATGTGGGGGAGGAAGCCTTGGTGAAAGTGTTGAAACTCCAGGTGATGATACAGAGCCTGACCCGATCACACTTAGCTTAGAAATATCCAATATTAATGTTACAGAGCAAACACCTGCAACAATTACAGCAAAAGTCATGCAAGGTAGTTCTGCTGTAACAGGAGTCGTTGTAACTTTTACAACTTCTTTAGGTAGCTTTACACCTGAGTCAGGCACTGCATTAACTGATAGCAGTGGAGATGCAAATATTGTGTTAACTGCGGGTGATATTAGTGGCGCGGGGGTTGTTATTGCATCTATATCTTCAGGAGAAGAGGGTGCTGTTGGTTTTACAACTGAAGCAATATCTTCAGTTGTTGTTCGATTAGGTAATGGAACCAGTAATGATTTTTCTGAAGGCGTTGCTGATATCAGTTTAGCGCAAGTTTCAGCCGGTGGAACAACGGTTGTTTCAGTTTCCATTGTTGATGAGCAAAATAACTTGTTTACTGAAACAGTTGAATTAAGCTTTAGCTCTCGCTGTACTGAAGATGGAACAGCAACATTAAGTTCCCCTGTAACAACATCGAATGGTCTTGCCACTAGTACATATTTAGCGAAAGGCTGTATTGGTGACGACTCTATTAAGGTTAATGCAACAGTTAATGGTGCAAACCTTTCGGCAGAAGGCGTAGTAAATGTGCTACAAGCTGATGCTGGTAGTATTGCCTTTGTTTCAGCTTCTCCTGATCATATCGCAATATTAGGTACGGGTGGTGATGAAAGTTCAATCGTTATCTTTAGAGTATTAGATGTTAATGGGGACCCTATAAACGACCAAGATGTTGAGTTTGAATTAAGTACAGATTTAGGTGGTATTAATATAAGTCCACTAACGGCAACGACTAATGCAAATGGTGAAGTTCAAACGGTTGTTAATTCAGGTACTGTTTCTACTAGTATTCGTGTTAAGGCAACTATAACAGACAGTGATCCTGTTATATCGTCTCAATCAAAATTACTTGTTTTATCAACGGGTATTCCTGATCAAGATAGTTTCAGCTTATCAGCTTCTATATTAAACCCAGAAGGTTGGGATATAGATGGCTCTGAAGTTGAAGTCACCGCTCGATTAGCGGATGCATTTAATAACCCGGCACCTGATGGAACTGCAGTGAGTTTTACGACTGAAGGTGGTTCTATAGACTCTTTTTGTGTAACAACTAGTGGTGCTTGTACTGTTACTTGGCGCAGTCAATTTCCTCGTCCTGAAGGGCATGTGTTAGGCGATGTTAATAATGTAACTCATTTACCTGAAACAATTAATTCCATGGGGCAAAAATTTGGTGGTAGAGCAATAATTTTAGCGACGGCTATTGGTGAAGAATCATTCCCTGATTTAAATGGTAATGGACGCTTTGATGCTACTGAAATGTCTGCCTTTGCCGGAAATGATATCAGTGGACGTCCTTATGATGTAAAAGAAGCATTTGTTGACCATAATGAAGACGGGCTCTATAACCCTAGTGAAGGTAATGATGTTAATAATAGCGGAGCTTTAGAAATATTTACTGATTTTAATAATGATGGCACTTTTACTAGTAATGATGGTTTATATAATGGTGTTCTTTGTGCTGAACCAGTACATGCAGGTTGCTCTATAGATGAACAATCAGTAAATGTTAGAGCTGAGTTAGTGTTGGTGATGTCAGGCTCAGAGCCAATCGTTAATAGTTTAACGCCTGCAATTACTATTAGTGGTGAAAGTACGGCTGTAGCAACTATTATTATTGCTGACTTGCATAATCAACCTATGCCTTATGACACTAAAGTCACTTTTAAAACGGGTGTCGGTTCATTTGTAAGTACAAGTGCCTTTAAATGGCCAAATGATAATCATAATGGTGGTCGCCAATATTCTGTTGCTATTAAAGGAGAGAAAGATCCAACGTCAGGTGTTCTTTCTGTTGAGATTGAAACAGGTGGTACATTAACATCTGTTCAAGTGGCAACAATTACCATTCAATAAAAGTTAGATCATTAATAATAAAAAAAGCTCCCGAGGGAGCTTTTTTTAGATTGAAGTTATAACATCTATAGAATTATGCTTACATTAAAACCTTCTAGCTTTATTACTTTTACTCCCGTTTTTTATTGCTTCGCCATCTCTTCCAATAAAAAAGCAGAAATTTCAGCGGCAACATTTAAGGTTTTATCTCTACTGACAGAGCCTAAACCTGAAGTGTCAGTAAAAGGGGCTACTTCCATCATGTCAGCACCCGTAATAGGGTATTTGTTGGCTAATGTGCGTAATATTTTCATGGCTTCATCAGGTGTTAATCCATTAGGCTCAGGTGTGCCTGTTGATGATGCAAAGCTTTCATCAATGGCGTCAATATCAAAACTGACATACAGTTCATCTATATTTTCATCTTTAAGTTGATCTAAAATATTATTGATAACCTTATCAACACCCTTTTCTTTTACTTCAATTGCCCAGTGTTGTTTAACACCAAAGGTACTTTCCCAATGTTCTTTTGACTTTCCTGTTGAACGGATGCCTATTTGAATTAAATGATGATGTTCATGTAAATCATCTAAAATATGTGTACACCAAGAACCAAAACATAAATCAATGCCCAAACGCTCAATGAGTAAGTCGGTGTGGGCATCAAAGTGAATAATGGCAGCGCGCTTACCTTGTTTTTTCTTTGCTTGTAAATACGCTTTTGTTAATGGGTAGCTCACACTATGATCACCACCAAGTCCAAATATTCCTTTGTTTGGGAATAGACTATAGAAATCATGTAATACATCTTCAGTGATGCTAAGAGGGCTAACACTATATTCACTATTCTCATCTTGAAAAAGTGCTTTACGACAACTTTTTAGTGTTGGTTCATTAATATATTTATCTGAAAGTAAATGCGGTATTACGCGAATATCGCCTAAATCAAAAGTATTTAATTGAGGGTATTGTTCGAGTAAGGTTGTTCGTACAAATAAAGGTCCCCAACTTGCTCCTCTTAAAATACCTCCGCCACAATCAGAAGCAATACCTAAAACAACAGCGTTAGATGCGTTTGGTAGCTCATTTAGAGAGTTTTTCCATAAGTTGTCAATATCGGTTAGCTGACCATAAATTGTTTGATGTAAGTGCTCTTTGCGCTCTTTTCCTGTGATTACAGTAAATACGCCATTACCAGGCGGGCATAAACATTGTTCAAGCTTTTTTTTAAAAGCGTCAGGGAGTTTGGTTATATTGTTAGGCTGCAATGATGTCATAAATAATCTCAAAATATTGGCTAATGAAGTGTTTTTACTGTGGATTTAATTCTTTTTTATATCATTTTTATTCGTTTATTTAAAAAAGCCTCTTATTTTTTATTAAAAAGTCTATTATGATTGCCACATTAAACATGTTAATAATAAATTTCAAAAAATTATTATAGCTAAATATATGAATCATAGTCGATGAATATAAAAGAATTACTTGCTAGTAGCTCTCTTTCTCGATATATCTATAAATAGTGAACCGTTAGCTCTTATCGTAGGATTATAAATTTTCATGGCAAAATCATTAGTTATTGTCGAGTCGCCAGCCAAAGCGAAAACAATAAATAAATATTTAGGTAAAGACTTCATTGTAAAGTCAAGTGTTGGTCATGTTCGTGATCTTCCTCACAGTAGCACAGGTAAAAAAGTTGCGACTAAATCTCCTGCTGAAGTACGTAAAATGGCACCCGCAGCAAAAGCTAAATATAAAGCTAAGCGTGACAAATTGGCTTTAGTTAACCGAATGGGTATTGACCCTGATAATAACTGGGCAGCAAATTATCAAATATTACCCGGTAAAGAAAAAGTTGTTGCAGAGCTTAAAAAATTGGCAGATAAAGCCGATATTATCTATCTCGCAACCGATTTGGATCGCGAGGGAGAAGCGATTGCTTGGCATTTAAAAGAAATTATTGGTGGTGATGATGACAAGTTTCGCCGTGTTGTTTTTAATGAAATAACAGAAAGTTCAATTCAACAAGCATTCTCTACACCAGGCGAGTTAAGTATGCCAGGTGTTAATGCACAACAAGCACGTCGGTTCTTAGATCGCGTTGTTGGTTTTATGGTTAGCCCATTACTATGGAAAAAAGTAGCAAGAGGTTTATCTGCTGGACGAGTTCAATCTGTTGCAGTAAAACTTGTTGTAGAGCGCGAAAGGCAAATTAAAGCCTTTGAGCCAAAAGAGTTTTGGGAAATATCAGCAGATACACATGCAGCCACAGGTGAAGTATTAACACTCGATGTAGCGCTTGAAAATGGCAAAGCCTTTAAACCGACTAATAAGCAAGATACCGACAAAGCGTTAGTTGTATTAAATAACACGAATTATGTTGTTAGTAAGCGTGAAGATCGCCCATCTAAAAGTACACCTTCAGCGCCTTTTATAACATCAACATTGCAACAAGCAGCAAGTACAAAGCTAGGTTATGGTGTTAAGCGTACAATGGGTTTAGCTCAACGTTTATATGAGGCAGGTCACATTACTTATATGCGTACCGATTCAACAAATTTAAGTAAAGATGCTGTTGAAATGTGCCGTGGCTACATAAGCAAAAATTTTGGTGATAATTACTTACCTGAAAAAGCAAAAATATATGGATCTAAAGCTGGTGCTCAAGAGGCGCATGAAGCTATACGCCCCTCTGATGTTAAATTAGAATCTGCTTTTATGGAAAAAATTGATGCCGATGCTAAAAAATTGTATGACTTAATATGGCGTCAATTTGTGGCTTGTCAAATGACAGCGGCACGTTATACCGTTAGTACATTAACCATTAGTGCATCAAGCTTTGATCTAAAAGCAAAAGGTAGAGTGATGCAATTTGATGGTTGGACAAAAGTTCATCCACAACTTTCAAAAGGTGATGATAAGCATTTACCTGATTTATCTGTTGGAGAAATATTAACTTTAGATAAATTAGACCCAACGCAACATTTTACAAAACCTGTTGCTCGCTTTGGTGAAGCATCGTTAGTTAAAGAATTAGAAAAACGCTCAATTGGTAGGCCATCTACCTATGCTTCTATTATTTCTACTATTCAAGATAGAGGTTATGTTCGTTTAGATAAAAAACGTTTCTATGCTGAGAAAATGGGAGAAATCGTTACTGATAGTTTATCGATGAGTTTTGAGAAATTGATGAGTTATGATTTTACTGCAAATATGGAACAAGATCTGGATGCCATAGCGATAGGTAACCTCAATTGGAAAACAGTATTAGATGATTTTTACAAAAACTTTAGTAAAAAACTAGCATTAGCTAATGAAGAATCTGAAAATGGCGGAATGCGTAATAATAGCCCTATATTAACAGATATAGATTGTCCTACTTGTGGGCGTAAAATGGGCATTAGAACAGCATCTACCGGTGTGTTCTTAGGCTGTTCAGGCTATGCATTACCACCAAAAGAACGTTGTACTACTACAATGAACTTAACCGCAGGTGAAGAAGCGGTTAGTGTTTTAGCAGAAGACCAAGAAACAGAAGCATTACGCGCAATGCATCGCTGTACTAAATGTAATACAGCGATGGACAGTTATTTAATTGATGAAAACCGTAAACTTCATGTTTGTGGTAATAATCCTGTTTGTGATGGTATTGAAGTAGAAAAAGGAACATTTAAAATAAAAGGTTATGATGGCCCTGTTTTAGAATGTGATCGCTGTGAAGCGGATATGGAATTAAAATCAGGTCGTTTTGGTAAATACTTTGATTGTACAAACAGTGAATGTAAAAATACCCGTAAATTATTAGCGAGTGGAGAAGCTGCGCCACCAAAAGAAGATCCAGTGCAACTACCAGAGCTTGAGTGTGAAAAATCAGATGCACATTTTGTTTTACGTGATGGAGCAGCAGGTATATTTTTAGCCGCACATACTTTCCCTAGGTCACGTGAAACACGTGCGCCTAAAGTTGCAGAATTAGTTCGCTTTAGAGATAGAATTTCAAGTAAGTTCTATTACTTAGCTGATGCGCCTTCTGAAGATAAAGAAGGTAACTTAGCTGTTATTCGTTATAGTCGTAAAACAAAAGAACAATATGTTATGACTGAAATTGATGGTAAAGCAACGGGTTGGACCGCTAAATATATTGATGGTAAATGGGTTGAAGAGTTACCCAAGAAAAAAGTGGTTAAGAAAAAGGTCACTAAGAAAAAAGTGACAAAAAAATAGCGAATAGAAATTTATTAATCAAGCTGTTCTAGTTCATCAATTACTTTTCTTGCTTGTGCAATAGTACAGTCAGTTCGTGTGGTCAGGGCTGATATTGTAACTTCAGGTATTTGCTGTGCTATTGTCAACAAAGTGGCATGGCTAAGGTTTTGATACTGTAATTTAAGTAGCTTTGCTAGCCATAGCCAGCTTGGCTGCTCTTGATGTTCAATAAAATTTATAATGTTTTGTATTTGATCGAAATTAGCCTTTATTTGCCAATTTCTTGAACGACCGATACGATGTAGTTCACAACCGAATGATCTTATTTTTGCTTTTAAAGCGTAAGCGTTCATTGAACGTCGTAAAAAAGAAGGTAAAGTAATTATATTTATTTTATTCATACTTTATTTTACAGATGTTGGATAGATAAAGTTTCTACCATTTCTTTTTCTGCTGAAATATTACATCTAATTCATTTTCTTCACTTTTAGCTTTTGTTTCAGCATCTTGAGCATTAACATTTTTAAGAGAACTTGCTAAAGATTCTAATTGAGATGCTATTTCCGCTTTTTTCTGAACAAGATACTCATTTACAGAAGAGCTTTTTGCTATTGTCATTAAAGCTTTTTCATAATATTGACGAGCTGAGCCTATCATTTGTTTATGCTGAGCTTGTGCGGCTCTATTCATTAAGCTTTCAACATTTATTTTTAATTGTATTAACTCAAAATGCTGATCTTCTTTTTTAAATAACTCTGCGCTTATAACACCTTTGTTTTGTTCTGAGCGTAACACTGCGCGTAATTTCTTAACACATTGTAATATTACTATTATTTGCTTTTCATTATCTGGAAGTACAAATTTATTTTCAACATGTTCTTTTTTTTCTATTAAACCTTGAATTACTTGAAGACGAGCATTAAGTTCTTTGATTAAACTATCAAGAGATTTTTTTTCTGGTGTTAGCGTTTTTATTGTTTTTACTGCATTTAAACTACGAGTATTTAGTATTTTGTTAATATGTGGATTAGGGGGTAAATTCGTTAAGCTAAGAATAAGTTCTTCATTCTCATCTATAATTGCTTTTTGTTTTGCAACATGAACACGTCTTTCAGCATCTAACTTTTCTTTATGTTGCTGTATGGCAGTTACAACTACTACAAAAACAATTAAGACCACAAGCAAGCCTACAATGATAGTAACCATAAGTCCCATTCTTTGAACAAATAAATACAGACAGTTTACAAAATTTGTTTTGTTTATAATAGTACTTAAGAGATATTTTGTATTAATTTATGAAAATTAATATGGAATAAATGCTCTATTAAGTATATTCTTTTGATATAAGCCTATTAATTAAACACTTTTATGAAGTTACAGCAGTTACGATACATCGTTGAAGTTCAGAATAATAATTTAAATGTTTCAGCAACAGCAGAAAGCTTATTCACATCTCAGCCAGGTATTTCTAAGCAAGTGAGAATGCTTGAAGATGAGTTAGGTATTCAAATTTTTGGACGAAGTGGTAAGCATTTAACGCATGTTACCATAGCAGGGCAAGATGTTATTGATATTGCGACACAGATACTATCAAAAGTAGAAGCAATAAAAGCGGTTACACGTGAACACACGCAACCGGACGAAGGAAAACTAAGAATTGCGACTACTCATACTCAGGCACGATATGCATTGCCTAATGTAATTCAAGGTTTTATTAAAAAATATCCTAAAGTTTCCTTACAAATGTCTCAAGGAACACCAGCTCAAATTAGTGATGCAGCAGCAAAGGGTGAGGCTGATTTTGCTATCGCTACAGAGTCGCTGCATTTATACAATGACTTAGTAATGCTACCATGCTATCACTGGAATCGCAGTATTATTGTTCGACCTGATCACCCTCTAGCCACGCTGAAAAATATTACTATTGAAGACATTGCCAAATATTCATTAGTGACTTATGTTTTCGGTTTTACAGGCCGATCTGAACTTGATGCTGCTTTTAGTCGTGCGGGTGTTGAGCCTAAAATTGTTTTTACAGCCACTGACGCCGATGTTATAAAAACATACGTTAGGCTTGGTGTGGGCATTGGTGTTATCGCAACAATGGCAATTGATCCTAAAATTGATCATGATTTAGTTACGATTGATGCAAAACATTTGTTTAAATCAAGTACAACTAAAATTGGTTTTAGGCGTGGTAATTTTCTGCGCGGATACATGTTTGATTTTATTGAACGTTTTGCTCCGCATCTCAACAAAAATATTGTAACTCAGGCTATGTTATTAAAAAGTAATGCTGAAGTTGATGAATTTCTAGCAGATATAAAATTACCAACAAAGTAAAAGTAAAAGCTTTCAGTTTTGAGCTGTCAGCTTTCAGTGGAGTGTTGTCATTCTCGTGGTGTTTTAGTCGAGGATCCAGTGTTTTATGTTTTTTTATAAGGTAATAAAGAATGGATCTTCGATCAGAAACTTCGAAGATGACAAAAATAAAAGTAATAGTTAACAGCTATCAGTTTTGAGCTTTCAGTGGAGTATTGGCCGATGTTTTTGAACTGAAGGCTGATAGCTTTGAACTGACAGCTATACCCGTTAACATTCAATAATATTTACTGCTAAACCACCTCGAGATGTTTCTTTATATTTAGTTTTCATATCGTTACCTGTTTCCCACATGGTTTTAATCACTTTATCTAAAGATACTTTTTGAGTGCCTGTACCTCTTAATGCTAACCGTGATGCATTAATCGCTTTTACTGAACCCATAGCATTGCGCTCAATACAAGGAACTTGCACTAAGCCACCAACAGGATCACATGTTAAGCCTAAATTATGCTCCATGCCTATTTCAGCTGCGTTTTCTACTTGTGCAGGTGTTCCACCCATCACTTCAGTTAATGCCCCTGCAGCCATTGAACATGCAACACCTACTTCTCCTTGGCATCCAACTTCTGCACCAGAAATAGAGGCATTAGTTTTATATAAAATTCCAATTGCTGCTGCGGTCAATAAATAGCGAATACAGTCATCATCACTCACTGGTTTTACAAACTTATCATAATAACAAAGAACCGCTGGAATAATTCCTGCAGCACCATTGGTAGGTGCTGTAACAACGCGGCTACCAGCTGCATTTTCTTCATTTACCGCCATTGCAAATAAATTAACCCAGTCCATGGCAGTTAACGGGTCATTACTTTTTTCAACCATGAGTGAACGATATAAAGCAGGGGCTCTGCGTGTTACTTTTAAACCCCCAGGTAAAATGCCTTCAGTTGAAATACCTCTATCAACACTTGCTTTCATTGCAAGCCAGATATTGATCAATTTTTTTCGAATAACCTTTTCATCATTAAGACATTTTTCATTATTCAACATGATTGTACTGATACTAAAACCTGTAACGTTAGCTTCTTTGAGTAGTTCATCAGCAGAAGTAAAATAATGAGGTCGTTGTATATTATTATGGAGAGAGAGGGCTTTATCTTTTTCTTTTTCAAAGTCAGAGTCTTCAACAATGAAGCCACCACCAATAGAATAATAAGTTTGTTCTAAAATCACGTCATCGTTGCTGTAAGCAAAAAATGTCATACCATTGGCGTGAGCAGGTAAGGTTTTTCTATGATGATAAATGATGGCATTATTTTTAGGGAAATTAATAAAATGAGTACCATTTAAGTGAATTTGTTGGGAGCTAATAACATCATTTAAAATAACATCAATAGAGTCAACCGCAATTTCTTCAGGTACTTCTCCTGATAAACCTAAAATAACAGCTTTTCCGGTACCATGCCCAATACCTGTTTGTCCTAAAGAGCCAAAAAGTTCACATTTTACTCGATCAATTGTATCTAATAAGGCTTGTTTGTTAAGCGTATCAACAAATAATTTAGCCGCTTTCATTGGACCAACAGTATGAGAGCTAGAAGGGCCAATGCCAATTGAAAACATATCAAATACACTGATCATATGGAATTCCAGATAAAATAGGGATTATTGTTGTTTAAAATGTTGTTATTTTAAAGTTGTTCTTTTAAAGCTATTATCGGATATTTTAGCTTAAATTTGTCGTTATGAAAAATAATACTTCGACGGTTTAGCTAACACAAAAACTAATTAAGCTTAATATGATTAACCAAGTCCTTAAGCATTGATGCTGTTGCTCCCCATATATTATAAGATTCATAAGGCATAAAATGAATGTTGATTTGTTGCCCCTTTCTGTTCGAAATTATAGTGTGGTGATGTTCATCAGCTAAAAAATGTTGTAGTGGAACCTGAAAAATTTCAGCGACTTCGTTATCATCTTTTTGATAGCGTTGATCTTTCTTTATAAAAGCCACAATAGGTGTCACTTGATAACCCGTTATAACTTGATATGGCTTTAATTGTCCTATAACCGTAACTGCTTCTGAAGATAATCCTATTTCTTCTTGTGCTTCTCTTAATGCCGTAAAGGTAAGGCTGTCGTCTTCTGGTTCTGCTTTACCGCCAGGAAAGCTTATTTGAGAGGCGTGATGTCTTAAATGACTGGCTCGTTTAGTAAATAAAACATGCAGTTCATTACCCTCATCGATTAAACCAATTAGTACAGCGGCAGATTTTAGCGCTTTATGGTGTTTATAATTATGAATAGAATCAGTGGGTGTTTGTAAATTAAAACGGAGTAAAAACTCATTCTTAGTCATTTATGTTCCTTTTAAAAGTATTGCCTGATAATTCTTCTAATACGGGCAAAATTAACTTTACCTTATCAAAAGTTTCTTGATATTCACAATCAACTTTAGAATCTGCAACTAATCCGCCACCTGCCCAACAATAAATTGAATTTTCTTTACTATCAATTTTGTTTTTTCTTTCACAAACCAACGTTCGGATAGTGATGTTGGTATCCATTGTGCCACAGTTTGAAATATAACCGATGGAACCACAATAGACACTCCGTCTATGCGGTTCTAACTCTTCAATTATTTCCATTGCCCGTATTTTAGGTGCTCCAGTAATTGATCCCCCTGGAAATGCAGCCCGAAGTAAATCAGTTGCGTGGTAATTATTTAACAAAGTTCCTTCTACAGTACTCACTAAATGATGAACGGCAGGAAAGCTTTCTATTTCAAATAATTGAGGAACAACAACAGAAGATGGTTTGCATACTTTACTTAAATCATTGCGTAGTAAATCTACAATCATGACATTTTCTGCTCGATCTTTTGTAGAATGCTTTAGTTGCTGAGCATTGTCTTCATCTTGTGCTTTATTTTTACTGCGTGGCATAGTGCCTTTTATTGGTTTACTTTGAACTTTTCCAGATGAAACTTTTAGAAACCGCTCAGGTGATATGCTTAATATTGCAGAATCTTCTAAACGAATAAAGGCAGAAAAAGGCGCTTTATTTTCTTTCCTTAAAGCAACATATGCTTGAAATTCATCGCCTTTGTAATGCGCAGAAAATCGTTGTGCTAAATTTATCTGATAACAATCACCTAAAAGTAAATGATTTTGCACTTGTTGGAATTTTTCTTTGTAACTAGCTTTATTGATATTACTTTGCCATTTTTGAGTTAAGTAGAAGTTATTTTTTTTATCTTTATTAGCTTTACTAAGTTCTTGGGAAGTATTTAAGTTTTTCTTTAGCCATATTTCAGTTTGTTCTCGTTTTCCTTCGTCACAAATAAGCCAGCAGGTATGATTGTGTTTATCAAAAATTATAGCTTGGTCGTAAATACCTATTGCCATGTCAGGTATTTTTATATCATGTTCTGCCTTATTGGGAATATGCTCAAATTGTCGCCCCAAATCATAAGAAAAATAACCTAAAGCGCCACCTGAAAATGGTAAATCGTTATTTAGTCTGTTTGGATTCGAACCAAAAACTTGCTGAGTTAATTGCTTAATTAATTGCAAAGGCTCTTCTTGGCTCGTTGTCGGATTTGGCTTGTTTTTCCATTGGCTATTTGTCCATTCAATATGCGTTGTTTTATCAAAAGTTGTGAGTGTAACTTTTGGACTCCAAACTAAAATATCGAAACGACTATCAATATGCTCAGAATCACAAGAGTCTAACCACATTGACCAAGGCATATCAGCTAAAGGACTAAAAAGTTTTAGTGGTGTTACTTTTAGCGGCATAATGTCGCTAAATAACAATGCTTTGCTTGTTATGTTGATTGTGGAACTTGATGAATGTTGATTTGACAAAAGCGTATACGACTCACATTTTTAGTATTAATAGCCATCATGATTATATAATCATGGTATTAAGCTGGTAGCAATTTTAATAGCAGGTTATTATAACTTTCAACGGACGAATTTTATATCATTATTAAAGCTAATTGAGAACGCCATGACCATTAATTCAAATAAAATAATTAAACAACAAGACCTAATTGATAGTATTGAAGATGCTTTGCAGTATATTTCCTATTATCATCCACTTGATTTTATTCAAGCATTAGAAAAAGCCTACAACAAAGAAGAAAGCACGGCAGCAAAAGATGCTATTGCTCAAATTCTTATCAATTCTCGTATGTCTGCGCAAGGAAAACGTCCTATTTGTCAAGATACCGGCATTGTGACTTGTTTTGTAAAAGTAGGAATGGCGGTTCAGTGGGATAAAACTGATATGACCGTACAGCAAATGGTTGATGAAGGTACTCGCCGCGCTTATTTGAATCCTGATAACCCATTAAGAGCTTCAATTGTTGCAGACCCTACGGGTGCACGCAAAAACACTAAAGATAACACCCCAGCCGTTGTGCATATTGATTTGGTTGAAGGAAATGAAATAGAAGTGATGATCGCTGCTAAAGGCGGTGGTAGTGAAAATAAAACTAAAATGGTGATGTTAAACCCGTCAGATTCAATTGCTGATTGGGTAGTAAAAACATTACCAACAATGGGGGCAGGTTGGTGCCCACCGGGTATGCTTGGTATAGGTGTTGGTGGAACAGCTGAAAAAGCAGCGGTACTCGCGAAAGAAAGCTTGATGGACCCTGTGAACATTCAAGAACTAATTGACCGTGGCGCTGAAAATGCAGAAGAAGAATTGCGATTAGAAATTTATGACCGAGTAAATAAACTTGGTATTGGCGCACAAGGTTTAGGTGGTTTAACAACGGTTGTTGATGTGAAAATAAATTCAATGCCGACACATGCTGCTTCAAAACCTGTGGTTATGATCCCAAACTGTGCTGCTACGCGCCATGTTCACTTTCATTTAGATGGTTCAGGCCCTGCTGACTTAACGCCACCTAAACTTGAAGAATGGCCTGAAATTACATGGGAAGTAGGTGAAGATGTTCGTCGCGTTAATGTTGATGATTTAAATAAAGCAGATATATCACAATGGAAAACAGGTGAAACGGTACTGTTAAGCGGCACCATTTTAACGGGTAGAGACGCTGCCCATAAACG